>Ga0209367_1001575_pt1 | contig 28403 bp, 15 predicted proteins | sample WorMetLIZISLAND2_FD_187412 | JGI IMG/M metagenome (GOLD analysis project Ga0209367, IMG submission 187412) | Marine gutless worms symbiont microbial communities from Max Planck institute for Marine Microbiology, Germany - Olavius geniculatus... ...
TGTTTATAGTCTTACCGATATCGCTCCGATGTCGCCTGCTATATCGAAATTAGGCCTAACCGACATAGCGTCAGATATTGGATCGATATCGCTACTATATAACTGCAGCTACAATGCAGGTTTTCCCGATATCGGACGGCGGACAAAACTGTGGCTTCCAGATATCGGGCGACTGTAGCCTTGGCGATATATGCACGATATAGAGGTATCGCTATGCGATATCGCTAATATATCGCACCTATATAGATATTGCCGGCCGGGAACACTTTGAAATTTTTACATACTTCCAGGATGGCTCTTAGTCACAGCTCCTGGCCGCCAAATATGGCCTCCAAATCACTGACGATTGACAGGCACATATGACTATCTTGATAAACTATGCGGTTGTACAGTAGACATACCATATGAAATGAAATACTTTTTTTTACCTTTGTTAAAAACTTGATGTCACATTGTCAGCTGACACCTTCATCAGGCATTAGCTGACGTTGAAACGGCAAGTTTTTAACAAAATTTAGGAAAGTATTTAATTACATATAGTATGACATACATCACTCTGCAACACAGCACAGTAAATACATCACGTCAGAATACATAAAAAAAAACTGCCAGTTATGTTTGGCTTAAACCACAGGTTTGTGAAATTATCCGCAGAAATTCTTGGAAACTAGTAGTACCGATGTAATCAGTTTTCTGCTGGGAACCGTAGTCAGATGCCAGAGTTGCTAGAGCTGCATGGAGTTTCTCAGTTAGCGGCTTGTCTGTTAACTTGCGGTAATTGAACTGATCGCGATGACTTGCGCGTGACACCAACTTCTTTACCTGCAACGAACACATTGTACTACGGCTCACCTACAACTAGCTCAGTGGGTTGAACTTACTATCAAGAAGACGTAAGTTCAACTCTTCATCAGGTCTCTTTCAAGTGGTAGAGTGTACTACGGGAAGCTTACAACTGGCTCCATAGCATAACAGAAATTATTGTCTTAAACTTAAAAGCAAGTGGTCGAAGGTTCAACTCTGTGTTGGGCCACTATTGAGCGGTTACTACTTGCATGAGTGACTAAACCCAATCCCAAGATTTAATAAAAAAACACAAAAACAAACAAACATACACACAAACATAAACACCACAGCAGCACAAACACGTTAATAAAAAATGCAAATAGCATCAAACTTTGAAACGGTGACATTATATCGTGAAGACCAGAAAGTACTGAATGACACGCACTGTGGTAAAAGCTCAGTTCAATTTGCCAATGAGAACTGCATTTGTATTCTGTTTTTAACAACAAATAACATACGACAATAAAAACGTTAAAAAACGGTTGCAAAAAAGCACCTACGATGTTACCTGAGCACGAGACAGCTGTAGTCCGGTGGTATGTAGCACATCCTCTACATCTCGGTCGAGCAAGTAGCCAGTGTGGGACTGGTCAAAGTAGACACATGCAAGCAGCAACGCTCGGTCACTCGTGTACATCGGCTCCTTTTCCTTTTCCTTCTCTTTGTCTTTGTCCTTGTCTCTGTCTGAACGACTCTTTGACAATTTCTTTTCTCCATCCCCTGCCATCACAACACACCAGCTGGCCACTTTATAACACACTGGACGCAAAAGCACATCGGCCGGTTTAAATGTCCAGTTAGTTGATGTGGTGGTGGAATACGCACTCAAACACTGATATACTTCAAACATACGAAAGTTGTTTCATAAATAAGTTACAAGATGGCGTCATTCTGTTAGTTTGCCAAATATAAAAAATCCGAAATATACGTTTTGTAGGAAACTAAATTCTGAACATGTGAAAATTTTTTTGTTGATGACGAGAAAACGACCTATCTGCATATTATTTTTACCGCCAGTAATCTATCATAACTCGTAAATGATAAACAGCATTAGAACAAGATAAACAAACAAACTTAATAAGTTTAACATCACCTCTTTAAATGCTAAACATTAATGTCTCATTTTTCAACATATCATCCTTGCACCTGGGTATCTGACGCAAATTTCTGCCCACCTAGCATTTTCTTACACCAAAGGTGTATTGGTGGTTTCGTAAAATACTTGTCGAAAACGCGCCGCCATGATGGTCTGCGGTGACGTCATGAGTTTAGCCTATAGACGTCATGAATTAATATTCATGACGTCTATAGGCTATAGCCTAGCCTAGAATGATGACGTCGTCGGCTAGCCATTAATATTCATGATCTATATGGGCTAGGGTCATGACGTCACTGCAGGCACTGATAGATTAAAATATTTCGCATAACGTAATGTAATGCCTCATTTCGTTTGAATTCACGCATTAATTTCATATATTTATGAAGCTCGAATCGACATATTATATATGCGAGGTTAAATGTCTAATTTAAATCTACAGAAATTGCACGAGTGAGTTTGACCGTGGCCATTGACCTTTAAATGCGTGATTTCACTTACTGATTCAATCAAAGTGCAATGCAACAGCCTACCTTTGTCTGACTTTGATGCACCGTCATCTTCGGTCTACAACAACATCAAATAATACAAAACACCTGACATCTTACCTACTACCGACTACCAAACTAATCACAGGGTTACAAATGTTCTAGGAATGGTTTCATGCTGCCTTACCGACTAAGTTTATAATAGGCCAACAGATGTAGGACATTCTTTACTGACTCAAGAGAATCTGATGCGAAAATGATGTCATTTAAATTTATGACGTCAGAGAGCATTAAATAGAAACGATTCCCAGCATCAACGCAAACAGCCTTAGGTCATTCATCATGACATGCTCTTATTTGCGATCCACGCATCGATTCAAATGAGAAATTCACAAAGATATTTGCCAGGGGTTTCTCAAAAACTGATGCCACGGGACCCCACTTTTACAAATCCAGCTAGACTGGAAAAATTGTCATGTTACTAGCAAACCAGATTTTATGCTGTTTGCATTAGCACTCCAAAGCGTTTCAATTTAGTGATCTATGACGTCATAAATTACGATGACATCATATCCACAGCACACTCATATGAGTTAGTAAAGGATGTACGTTTCACTGATATATAGATTGTGGAAAATATTGTTGTCCAATATGTTGAGGCCGGAAACTTTTGGAATGGCCCTCGTACAGGTCACAAATGCATCGAGACGACAAGAGGTCTGTATTATCATTTGTAGGGCCTAATTAGTTGTTTATCCAATCACATCCTTCGGAGAATGTGACTACTGCATACAAAATGCTTGTCTTTTTTAGGCCAAACTAGATCATAATGTGTTCTTAGTAATGTAACTTTAATCAACAATTTAACAATTACAATACTGATAAAAACTTTTAACAATTAATCGTGTAATTCATTAATTTCTGGAGCAACAATGAAAACTATGACTACAACTACTACAAAGATGGAAGATGAAAATGACAACGAAAGGAGCAAAAGGAATGATGCAATATGTTTTACAAGCATGATGCCCTTTACCATATAACAAACAGTATCAAAGCCCTTGAGCAAAAAGAAAAATAATTAAAACATCAAAATGTTCATAATGTCCAGTCATTTGTTTGACACTGTCACTCACTGCAAAATGTATGCCATATCGGCCATAAGTTGCAATACAAATTTTGACTGGGTGGAGAGTCTTGACAACCAAATTTTTCCTTCCTTTGAGTAGGACTGGAATTCCTGTCAAAAACAATGTTACTTAAAACTACAAGAGTGGCAAAAAACTAATAAATACAGCAAATTTTGTCAATTGCAATGCTTAAGATGTTTTGAACACATTAACTGACTCAGGGCAGAGCTGCTGCACCTTCACGAGCTAGCCGTTTTAAGACAGTTAACCTTCGTAAAATTGAATGTCGAAATTCTGTAATATTTTTTCCAGGACATTCTGGGTCTGAAAATTTCAACAATAAATTCCATGACAGTGCAGGCTCATAGTACGAGCCCTGTCTTAGAGCTGATTGCTGAAACGGTGAAACTCGCGTGCACCTTCATGACTGTTATTCTGTTGCCGCGGAAAATCGTCTGATTGAGGTTGCTGATACAGGTGTTTATGTCGTCCGACTTCTCCATGGCAACCAGTGCAAACAATCCACCCGCTTCCTTCTGGGACTTCATCATGCCAACCTTACAGTTCACCACCTGCGACAAACATCCAACCGTGGTGTAGTCGAGGGAAATGCGGGGAACACCGGCATTCCCCAAAATATTTCAGGAAGATGAGGTGAAAAACTGCCCCTACCGTTGAACATCTAAAAATAAAAAAATACAAAATTCGGTGCCACCAGATGCAGTTTTTGGGGTGCAAAAAGCTTTAAAATACGTCTGCAGCCACCCCAGACCTTCTAAATGGATTACAGGGAACCTACTTCTAAGGGGAGGGGAGTGAAAGAGTGGAAAAGGCATTCCCCCAAAATTTACCACTACACCAATGGACAGAAATAACTGCAATGAATTATTAGCTTACACTCCAGCATTCAATCGATCAGTCAATCATTCAAATCAACGAATCACACTTCAGTTAACAACAGAGCTACTTTGAAGGTGATTTTACCAACATAAACAGGTGCAGACGATGAAGTCCGAGAATAATTTTCCAAACAGCCAGGTTTTGAGATGTGGACAAAAGGTCAAAAATTACTGTCAACAATTGCAGCATCAGCTTTTCAGTATATTTTGACTTCAACTGTGAAGCCACATCAGTAGTGACAATAAAGAAAACATGCAAAAATACATTTCACTCTTCATGCACAGTTCGTCCACAAATAACCATGTACAAGTAACAATATAAAATTATGAAATACACTACTGCAAAATTTCCAGAGAGATGCTATATTCAACATCAAATATCTGAAGTGACTGCAAAAACTCAGATAACTAGAAATTTGGGGCAGAGCCCATGAGGCCACCTGGCGTCATAAGTCCAATTGGGGAAAAAGTTTGGGGGTTGAAATTCCCCTCGTTGCAAAGTCACATGGCCTGAACTTAAATACGTTAGCATACACAGAACGTGCATTGTCGACTTAAGGTGGGTTTACATCTGCACGCTAACCGTCGTTGTTAGTGGACTGAAGTTCACCATTTTTTGTTCAACGAGGAAAGAAATGCGCTTGATAACGCCGTTCACCACTTGTTGATAGCTTTATTCGTTCCCAAGATATTCATGGTCAAAGTCAAAAGTTGTCCTAAATCGTGCCAAATTTTTTGCCCTCCCAACTTTTAAGGGAGTGGTGCCCCCAAAAGTTCTACATGCGTTATCACCCCCGCCTAGCGGCACATCACATCATAAGTTTCGTGAGGCTACTCCCCTTAGCTCCAAAGTTATAGGCACGCATATGCTACATTTTAAGCTAATTTTTTGACCCTCCCTTTGTAAAACAAGAAATTTGAGCTAATGCTCACAGGACGTGCGAAAGCCTTTAGCAGTTCCTGCCCGCAAGCAGTTACCCATCGCAGTACTAACCGGGCCCGGCGTAGAGTAACTTCGTTTCAGCCGAAACACGTTACCAACTACGCCACGCCACCAACGCCAGTACCATGGCGCCACCTTGTGAATGAGATAGATTTGTGTCGCAGCACTTAATCAGCAAAAAAATCCATTAAACTTATTTTGGTGTTCAAGGTCATTCAAAGTCATTGAATTCGGCGCCAATCGAGAGCCAGTATACGATTTCCTATTAGCAATTAATAGTAACCTAAGCCTTATCTCGCACCATTACCGAGATACAGTGAGTTACTGGCCAAAAATCGCAAATTTTGCCCACCCCCCTCTCATTTAGCGCCCTCATTCAGGGTGACCCCCTTCGAATTTATGGAAAAGCTTTATGGTTCCTGAAACTAGAGTCTTCCAAGCAGCCGACGATGAAGATTTGGTGACCCTAGCTTGCACCGTTTTTTACTGATCTACCCGTGTGACGGACAGACGGACGGACAGACAGACGGATGGACGGACGGACAAAATTGCGATGGCTAAGATGCACTGAAAGCAGTAGCTGCTTTCGTGCGTAAAAAATTGTTGGGGGAAACCCCGAACCCCGCTGGGGTGTGGGCTAGCAAGCCTTGACCATTTTCTGGCACATGTAAAAATTTCCGGGTGCAGCACCCCTTAGGGGCCAAAGTATGATCTTCCAAAAAAGTGAATATGGTGGGTAAACATTAACGCATAAACGTTGTGGTAACTGGACCAAAGTTCACCATACTTCTTTCATCTAACATGGGAAAAATTGCAGTGAATAAATTAGTTGTCCTATTTGGGATATCTCTATCCACCATGGAGAAATAAACGCTCAAAGTCTGAAGTCATGCAAAATGGGGCCAAATTTAGCACGTTTTTTCCCCCAGAAAATCAAAAAATTTGGGGGGCAGGCCCCCTTTTTTGTACCGGGATTATAAAAATGAACATGCTTCCCACCATGTGGCAAAATTCCATGGCGATCGGCTGAGGGACCACGGAGATATCACGTTGAAAACAAATAAAGAAAGAACTGCAGTAAAACATAAGGCCTTCCCGAACTATCGTTCCAGGCGGCCTAACAAGCCAAAAACGTACTTATCACCTTTCCATACTGGCTTACAAGAGCATGAATATCTGTAGCTTTAGTGGTATCCGGCAAGTTTTTCAGCATCAGGTTAGCAGCAGCTGTCTTCTCAGACGAATCTACATCAACAACTTGCATGCAAGACAACAGATGAAACACTGCAGTTAATGTAACAGCATCAGCAACTAATCGGACCTGATATCAGAACAATGCTAAAACTTTCAGTGCCTTCGCAATACACAGAGTAGTGCACAAAAAGTGCAGATCAAGCATAAATCAAGGAATCTCACGGTTTCGAAAATGAATAACCTTGACTGCAACATAGTGAAGTGCGGTGATGTTAAACACTGTATTCAAATGCTCAACACAATTGCATTTCATTGCATGTTTCCAGAACTGTTCCATTGCTCAATCTACATAAAACGTGTATGTTCCACTTTTTTAAATTATTGTAACCATAGATCTAATGGTAACCATATCTCTTATCCTATCCTAACCCTAAGTCGCGCCACCCAGGCCTACGACTGGTCGGAAAGATGCAGCCTCTGTACTCTTCCATCTGGATCTGCCAAAGATAGCTATGATGGCCCTTGAGAACGGTGATCCATCATCTAAATCATGACAACAACCACGAACCGGCGCCACTTTGTATCGAACAGTCATGTTTTATTGTGCGATGTTTTAACGTGTTCTGTATTTAATCCAGCCATTTGGCTGCAAGAACAATAAACACGTGTAACTGTTACAATGGCCACCACGAACAACTGACAACACAGTAACATTACCCAGAGTGGCCACTTTCCAGAGCGCATGAAATTCCCCGACTCTTCCAGCAGGGCAGGCAAAGATTCATCAATACACCAGGAAAATTTGGGAGATAGAACCCCCAGAAAGAACACGCAATTGCCTTCGACCAAAAGTGAAACCATAAATTTAAAATAATCTGCGAGTGAAGCAAACAGAGAACTTTTTGTACCTCTCACTTTTGTACAGTAAGGGCAAACCGTTTTCCCTGACCACTTTTGGATTCCCGGACTTTTCCAGTTTTCCAGGCAATTATCAATTTGCACATCATAACAAGTACTCATGTGGATATGGCTACATTTCAAACACATAATCAAGCTTCATATGTGTCAGTGAATCATCTGGCTTAATGACTCAATCAAAGTGCAATGCAACAGCCTACCCTTATCTGACTTTGATGTGTCGTCATCTTCAATCTACAACACATCAAATGACACAATTTGCTCAACTGGTTTTTTTACCCACCACCAGCTATCAAACTGCACACATAATTACAGGTTTAAAGATGTTTTAGAAACAAAGTTAATTACAGATGTTAGACTTCCTCTGTTGCTGGCCCGATGACATGGAACTCACTACTTGGGAACTCACTACTTAAGACATGTGGGTGAAACTGTTCAGACCACCTTAATCTTTGGATATCACTGAAGACATTTTTCTCTTCAGAGCACTGGGGGCTGTTCCGCCATTGATGAGCTGGATAAACAAATGTTTTACTTACTTACTTACTAAGCATTCTGGCCTAGATAAGTGAAGAAGGATGACCTAAGAAATAAATTGTCATAAAGCAACAATGCACCAAGCTGATACAATTTAACGGAGAAACGTTTGGTGAAAATCCCTCAAGAAACATTACAAAAATTGCACAAAAAAATGCAAGTATGCATTCTGCGGACAACACGAAAGAATAATGGCTGATGGTTATACGCATGTGGGTGAAATGCAGACTGCAGAGGCATGGAGACAATCAAGTACTACCCACTGCCGACCGGCAATACATCTAAATCATTTCAGCTTACATCGTTTTCTAGCTGCTTTACACAGACGTCAGCAGCAGCATTGGGAACTGAAAAAGTTGACAGGAAGGGGGGCAAAAAGTTAGAATAATCATAATAATACAATATGTATAGCAGTATAACATCCTAAAATACTGCCGCAAATTTCTGACACAGGAGATTATCGATGCTAAAAATCTCAATTTTGCCTCTGAACTCCCGCAAAATGAGACACATCCAGCCTCGTATGTTGTTTTTTTAAACACTCTGGGACAAGAAGAAAGTTTTCAGACTGGCTAAAAATTACAAAAGCAACTGCCCTATGATTGTCATGTCATCCGGGCCATGATGCCACTGGATGTCATGAATTTACTACAAAACTATTTCTACGACTTATCAATGAAGAATATTAAACACATCGAGTCATGCCTTGTTATCAGCGTCCGGTGCATCAGTAAAGCGGCGCGGCGGCTTGTGCTTATTATCAGTGTCGATCTTTGTTGACTTTGCATCGTCAGGTGCTGACTTGACAGCAGCAGCAGCAGCAGTGTCCACGTCCTTCAGCGTATCACAAAACACTTCACCCCATCACTCATCACTGGCGTATCTGACACCGGATTGATTAATACAAAAGTTATCATGCGTTTCAAGCAAACTTGTATTCGTATCAGGTGCTACACACATAAGTGTTTTGACTGATTGACTGCAAAAACCTAATACATTACATAAATTCATTGATACATTTATTTTGCCAGATAATATCCAATGGTTGTATATCAAAAAATTTATATAACTTATTAAGTTACCATTTCAATCTATGAGTCTATTCAAAAACTGAGAAAACTGTTTAAGAAACCCAACACGGTGGGTTCTATGAATTTTTTTAGGTTAAACCAGAGTTCACGAAAAGTCAAACTCGACAGATTCAGTGGTTTCATGAGTTATAAGTTATTAGAACGAGCACTACTGGATACCACCCACATCAAGCAAATATTAAAAAATTACAAATTCATAGGTTAAATTTTTGAAAATGTAATAACTGTAATAAAATATGACTTTATTAGTAGAACAAGAAACTAAATCTGGACTAAATATGGGTAGATTGATAGAGTGGGTTTACCCAATAAAACCCATATGCCTGAGTGTTTCAACCCCAACTTGAAGCCTCATAAACAGGATTTTATCAAGTATAATTCAACATGCTAACAGCAGAGAAAATAATAAGCAAACAGCAACAACGAAAACTTTTCAACAGTAAGAACAAACTAAACTGAACAACCAAAAGAGTTTTTTGTCTAATTGTTACCATGTCCTCAGTCTTCACAGAGACTTCCGTATCAATTTTTCTCTTTTTCGCAGATGAACCATCCTAAAAATTTCAACAAGACAGTCAAAACAAAGTTTAAGCATGTCTGCAAAACATGAAGGCTGGCTGGTTGGCACCAGTGCCAAAGGAAAGATGAGAGTACTAGGAATGGTTCTGAGGTAGGAAAAATTTTTAAAGTTTTTAATGGTTTTAGTGTACAATAAGAATCAAACACAAAAATAAGACCCAGACCTTATATACCATTGTCACAATCGCATACAGCAAAACCTCGAAATTACGATTAAAATATGCAAGTAAATAAAATCTGTAAGTAAAAATGCAAAACAAATAAAAAACCCAGCTATTTGGACTTTTGAGTTTTTTTAGGTTTTTAAAAACCTAAAATACCTACAGGGTGGGCCAAAAAATGCCCCAACTTGTTTTTGTCGGAACTTCATCAAATTTCCACCAAATTTGATAATTTTTGACATACAGATAGCCAAGACGATAGAAATATGTAAGGTACACTCATTGTCCACCTCATTTTGTTTATGTCAATGCACTATCGTGTAAAATGCAGATGCTCCAAATTGTTGCATAATGCTCAGTTGTTGTCTCTGTAAAGTTCTAATGACTTATCAAGCACCAAAATCTGATTCATTCAACAGAATTATAAGTTTTCGTAACACCTTGCTTATAAATAATCAGAATTTATGTCCAAAGTGGCTTAGACGTGATGCAGGGGCATCATTAAGGGGGGTCTGGAAGGGTCTACAGACCCAAAAGATTTACGATTTTAGTTTTTTTCCCTGTAAATCATACATCTGAAACAGTGTTACTGCTGCAAAAACAATACATTACGCAGACTTAGACCTCAAGAATCAAAGAGACCTTAACAATTTACTGAAATGATGTCCCTGACATGACGCCATGGAGCATCTGCATTTTACACGGTAATGCATTAACATAAATTATGTGAGGTGGACAATGAGTATACCTTACATAATTCTATCGCCTTGGCTATCGGTGTGCCAAAAGTTATCAAATTTGGTAGAGATTTGACGAAGTTCTGACAAAAACAAATAGGGTCATTTTTTCTGACACACCCTGTACAATCACCATGTCATTCCGACAAAGACAGTAGCTACTGCCAAAACATCAACAACAAAGAATAACAAGAAAAGCCCTGCTTAAGCAAACGAGAACACGCAACAGTGGTGCATGTTTGAAAGCCCAGTAAAACAAACTCTGAGTCAGTCGCCAGAGGGCGCCAGATGACCGGGGCTAATTATCTATAGTGCTTTACTTGTACTCACCAGAGGGCGCCACCTGTCTCGCTCAGCCAACGCCATATCGACTGAAAATCGCAAATTTTTCTCACCTCTATCTCATTCAGCACCCTCGTTCAGGGTGACCCCTTCAAATATATGGAAAAGCTTTACTGATCCTGAAACTAGAGTCTTCCAGGCAGTCGACGGTGAAGATTTCGTGATCCCAGCTTGCACCGTTTCTGACTGATCCACCCATGTGATGGACAGACAGACAGATGGATGAACGGACAGACAGAATTGTGATGGCTAAGACGCGCTACAGTAGTAGCTGCTGTTGCACGTAAAAAGGTTGTATTCTGACGAATGTACATAACTTACTATTTCAAAGACAAATGTTAGGTGGCTTAATTAATGCAATTGGTGAAAAGAGTGAAATATGTACCTTATCTTAAAAAAGTTTCTCACCTCTGTGTCTGAAGTGCTGTCCTTGTCTGTTTCCTTCTTCACTCCGTTGCTGCAGCCATCTTTGTCGGTGTTATTATCTGTGTTACTTTCAGTTTTCTTCTCATCTGACTTCTGACTTTTGTTGTTATCATCCCATCCCCCACTTTTCTTCCTGGTCTCCTCACCGCTGCGCTGGGGTTCTGCCGGCAGTTTGTCGGGGCAAGCCAGCAGCGCCGTGTAGATGCAGTAGGCAAAGTCTCGCACTAGCATCTCATTGAACAGTTCCGCAAATAACGCCACCTGCAAACAGTTGCATATACAACATTACAGGACTGAGGACTGACCTATTTCCTACACCATGGCTCGACGTTGCCAACCGAATTAAATTCTGACTCTGCGTTCAAGTGTACAAGTGCCGACACAGCATGGCTCCTGAAAACCTGATCTATCTGCCAACATGTCTTCAGCACTAACGGCTGTGGGCATCTGCAATCTGCAAGCCATGGTCAGCTACAGGTTCCACGATTCAAGATATCAACCTACAAAAGCCATACTCTCAAACATGCCGGTCCATCTTCTTGGAACGTTGGCCGAACACTCTCAAATGCAGTTCACACTAAATACCTACTTTCAGACGTCATCTGAAAAATTTTTACTTCTCACTTACTAGCACATCAAGCATGTTCAAGGCTATTACAGTTAACACCTTATAACAATTACTTACTTACTTACTTATTTACTTACTTACTCTGCAAACAGTGACACCTGCACAACAACTGCATACAACATTTCATCAAACAGTTCTGCAAACAGTTAAAAACAACAGCTCTGTACCTCATGCATCCATAAACAAAAGATACTTACTTATCATTTTACTCGTATCTTTCACATACTGATGACAATAATTACAAAGACCTCAATTCATGACACACACTCAATGAAACGAATGCAAGCAACATCTTTCTCAGCATGTGAATATTAAAACCAGGTCCACAACACCACGTCCAATAGAAACTCAGACCTAGCATACTAAAAACAGCACATACAGGATGGAACGTGTACAATGTCAGCTGGTGTGTGAGGTTTTGCATTAGTGATCTTGCCTCAAACGAGTGTTCCTTGTTGTCTTCGGGCCGGTAGTCCAGCAGGACACTCAGTGATGTGACGGCACACTCAAAGCGACCAGCCTTGGCTGTCGGTGAAGGATAGACAATCAGAGATGGCTGCGGAGGCAGTGCATACAGACGATCCAGCTTCGCTTTCTCTCTCTCCCTCTCCTTGTCTCTCTGCCTCTCTTTCTCCTGCATTCCACACATCAATCTATCAATCAATAAATCAATCTGTGAATATGTAAAGCTCTTAAATATAGTTTTCAGACGTAACTCATGCAAAGCATGTATAGCTCAAAAAACACTTTAATGAAAGACGTACCGCAAAATGTCTCCATAGTTATCTACTTTTGACTAAATGCAAAAAAACTGAGGTTACCAGATATTAGTCAAACAGCTTGAGAGTAATTACTGTCCCTGACACTATCAAGTTATGAAGGAATTGATTCAAGACCACACCGAGAAGATTAGTCAAAATACACAGCATAGCAGATATAATGGTGCCAGCTGTAAAAGCAACTGATTCAGAGTACAACAGTGGTTAGTTATCAAAGGCACAAGTATCAAACTCTATGCATCCAGACATAGTTATCAGCAGCAGATGTATTTACCAGTCTTGCCTTCATTTCTTCCTCGGTCTCAGCTGACTGCTCTTCCTTGGGCTCACATTCAGGTTCTTTCTGCTGCTCTGGCTAAGCAAGCACGTCATGCACAAACAATACAGCGGTCAACTGTAGACAATCATGACCATTAGCTGGCATATTGGTCAAAATGTCGGACTGACCATCACAAGGTCATGGGTTCCACTGCTGATCAGATCACTACTGTTAACTACTTGGATGGCAGACTATCTGCAGACAGGTAAACCATCCTAGTATATAACCAAACTTTGCCCCCTGTCCTTCAAGAAACAGCATTATGACATTGATGACAGTTTGAAGGTTAACAGGAAAAATTATTAGAACTGCCATATGCACAAGTATAATGGCGCGTTCTTACAATGTTAGTTTTAGATTGTTTCTGTGTTTTATGTTTCATATTAGGGTTTTCTGTAAAGGTTAAACTTACTGTTCCATCATTATGTGTATGTACGTGCACTTTGCCTGGAAAGGCCATATCCGAAATGACCTATATACTGTGTCAGGTGGGATGTTAAACCTTACACACTAACTCACACTCACTAACCAAACTCAGCCTTCCATTCTTACGGGGCAAGCAAATTGAGAATAGGCCAGTCTGGCTGGGATTAAGTTGGGGCATGTTCACTTGTGCAAGTGGCAGATAACAGGTTAGTTTTTGTAGCTCTGAGATGGGCTCTCACAAAGAGCTAAGCACAACCTTTACCCTTCTTTGAACAACAGAACCTGAAAACAAATAATTTCTCTATGGCACCATATGTCAATTTATGACATTTTACCTCTTCTTCACCTGGCAATCCTTTTTCGTCTTTCTCCTGTTCGGTTTTGAGTGTTTTGGTGAGTCTTGCAATGAGCTGCGACTTGAGACCCTTCGGACTCAGATTGCGAGCCTCCAACTCCTGACGTAGCTCTACCACCTAGCCACAGCCAGTCGGCACAGCACATCACTACTCATTCTACCAGTTTCCGTAGTCAACCCATAGTAACCTTACCTTACCTTCCTTACCTTACCTCCGGGGTGGGCAGGCTCTCACACCTGCCCAGCGCTGAGGCCGTATCAGCTCGGCCCAATGCGCATAACCCGTAGTAACTTCTCTGAAATAATTTGCCATGTGACACAACAATAAACTTTACAACGTTCTAGTCAGACGAAAAGACTGTCAACACTGTCAACTGACGATTTCCTCAACAACTTGTGGATTTTCAGTTCTTGCGTAACACAACAGATTACTATATCACTGTCAAAATGTAGGTGCATGTATTTTTACTCACGAAAGCAGAATGCTTCGCGGGTCTTTGCCATCGTCTGGGCGTCTGTCCGTCTGTCACACTTGTGAGCTGTATCAAAACGGGGCAAGCTAGGATCACAAAATCTTCACTGTGGGCTGCCCCAAGGTCTCTAGTTTATCATGACAAAACTTCGTGCCACTGGGTGCAGGGGTTCCCCTCGAACGAGGGCGTCAAAGAGGAGTACCCCCCTAAAAAGACGTCATTTTGCCATTATTGGCTCAAATAACGTGAAAAACGGTTGCAGATAGGTACATACATGCTGCTTATCATAACAAGCGCTGTTGTCAGGCTTTTTAGATTTATCAACATCGATGACCTTGAACGACCTTGAACCCCTCAAAAAGAGGGTTTTAGTGAATTTTTCGCAATTTTTGGATGCAGCGCACATTTCAACACTGAATTGCGACGAATTGGCTGGCGATAGACCAAGACAACCTGCGTATGAAATTTTCAGCACTCAACGTAGATTTTAGCAGTCCAAGTCCCGACCCCCTAGGTTCAAGGAGGCCAGCGCAGGCGGGCGTTAAAGACAACTACCCCCCCAAAAAGTGGATATTTTAGCGTAATTATCTAGTGTAGCGTGAACACGGCTGCAGATAGGCACAGACATGCTGCTTATCAAAGCAAGCACTGGTGACAGGCTTTTGAGATTTATCAACATCGATGACCTTGAATGACCCTGAACCCCCCAAAAGGGGTTTTTGGTGAATTTTTTGCACAATTTTGCGCTGCAACCCACATCTGAAGAGTGAATTGCACCAAAATGGCTGGAAATAGACCAAGACAACCTGCATATGAAATTTTCAACATGGAATGTAGATTTTAGCAGTCTAAGTCCGGACCCTCTAGATTCAAGCAGGCTTGCACACGTGGGTGTCAACGAGAGGTACCCCTGTAAAAGATGGTTATTTATACTCTGTTGGCTTGTCTAACGTGTAAATGGTTGCAGATAGGCACAGCCATGCTGCTTATCACAACAAGCACTGATGAGAAGCTTCTTACGAGTGTCAACATCGATAACCTTGAATGACCTTGAACCCTAAAAATATTGATTTAGCGTGATTTTTTGGCGATTTTTGGCTGTAAAATAGTGAATTACGACGAAATGGATGGAGATAGACTAAGATAACCTGCGAACAAAAACTGCTATAGGCTTTCGCGCGTCTCGTGAGCTTTGCTCAAATTACTTGTTGTGGAAATGTAGCTGTTACAATTTTAAGAGCTATTTTGGCTTTCTGGACCCAAAAATAACCCAGTTTTATTGCTTATTATGCATTTTTTTATTAAATTAAATAAAATAATAACGATGAAGGTGATGACTATTACAACAAAACATACAACAATCAGCAATACACAGCAACAATTGCAGAATTGCAGTGATTGTGCTGTGAACATTATGCAGTTTCCGCTGACATCGTCGAGGCATTCTCCAGAAAAAATACACAAGGAATGCTCTTCACAAAAATCCCCAGACTTCATTACGAGCTGCAAAAAAATTTCTATTATGAGCAGAACACTAATTGCCAATGCACCACTTTCTAAATAATTATGAACAATTAGAACTTAAAGCACAGCATGCATTGAGCTCAGCATGCAACGTCCACTTTCTATACATGCTGTGACCATGACCTTTAACCTTTAACCCCAGCAACTAATGTCTGTGAAAATCCGTCAATGGATAGCATAGATGAAGATTATAGAGATGTCACTGAAACAACATGGCAGACATGGATAAACGACATATAACACACAATAGCACAAGTTACGTGCGCCAGGCAGAGGTATAAGAAAGCTACAGGTTAAGAGTAGACAGACCTTCAACGTCTTGACATCGAGCTTAGAATAATGTGTCGGGTCGACCTTCTTCAGTGACTCACCATTCTCAGTCGAGTTGTCTTCATCCTACAAGCAGACGGCAACACACAGTTCATAGTTAAAAAAAAGAGGAGGAAAGTGATGGAGAAACAGCCATACCATCACAGACATCATCATAGACTTATACAAGCACTAACAGCATATGCTACTGTATGTATAGCAACCACACTAGTGATGTACTGTCAGTTTATAGGCCAGTAATGAGCAAAATTCAGTACAGTAATACTACAGTACACTACAGACAGTACACTACCTGCTTTCCACAAAACTTTGTTTCTTAACAAAGCATTATGCCAGCCACTGACGTCAAACTTCACTTCTAAAAATAACACTCAGATTAAGCCACAATCCACTCGGCTGCCAGCATATTTAAACAATTTAAACAATGAAATAAAAGACCTGCTGCTAAAAACACACCCCAAAGGCCTACATCCAGTGTTATCGACATACATGTGGCTCACCGTGTCATTCAAATAGCTCCCACAATGCAAAATGATGCATTCGGAACAGTCCAAGTGAGCAATGACTTTGTACAATATTAGCTGCAGTAATATTTGCTGTTTGTTTTACTGAAGCTGGGGCACACTGTGACTTTTCTGTTTAATAAATTGGCCATAATACAATACACTTACATACTTACTAACAGCTTGAGTTCAGTTTATGCTGCAGATATGGACCACTACGCTTACACACTGCAATGTGCAATAATCATAGAAACTAGGCCGATCTGTTAGATAGAATAAACCCGTGCGAGTATCTGCCTGTGAATGATTGGATCAATGCAAACCGGAACAACAGCAACATCCACTGCAATGCACATTGCACACAGTCACAACAATGTTCAACAACGACAACAACAACAACAATGACAAAAACAACAACAGCAGCAGAACTAAGCGTGTGAATGCCTTGGACTCAGCCAGTGTCTCGCTGTCATCCGAAGATGTCGCTGCAGACAGTTTAGACTCAAGCTCCGCCTGCAGTCTCGAGACCGTCGCCTGCCAGTCCAGGCGGGTTGGACTGCATGTCCAAACGTCTGGCAAGAACAGAACGACAGTTTCAACACGCGCGGGAACTGTGCGCGACTTCCTCTGCTCCGCCGCACGGTAGTAGCGTATCTCCGCAAACCGATACCTACGCCGAAATCATATGACGACACGCTAGAGCCAATGTCACGACTCACGACTAATAACAGTCTGTCTCACCTACATGACATTACGTCACATAGTCACATGTACACATGCACAAAAAATGCACTAATCACAGACTAGTGGAAACACTAAGACTAATAACCTATCTCACCGAACATAGCAATATCACACTCACATGCTCAGTCTCGCGCACACAATAAACAGACTATGCTACTGGTGTACTGAACCTACGGCTGCAGTAGATCCGTGAGAAACAAATCAGCAAAGAGAAACAACAACATAAATACACGTATACTGCGACAAACTTTATCATTCACAGTACCCGCAGCAAACTCTGTGTCTAAGCATTTTCTGTCACAAGTATCAAATAGTGATGACACACTGGCCAGTTGTCCGGCACCAGTTGCCAGTGCCGGTTTCTGGCACAAAAGTGAATTCAAACCGGCGCCGGCAACTTGTGCCAATAACAATCTGATAAGTATGACACATTTACCACTTACTGGTACCAGTCAACTGTTAATTGTAACTGATGCCTGAAAACTGGCCAGTGTGTCATCACTAGAAGAAGTTAATTGGTGCCAATACAACATAATGTTTCTTCTGCAAAATATAAATATTTCACAATTATGAAGTGATATTCAAATGACAATCAATTCAAAACATGTGCCAGTACTGCCTTAACACCAGACCATCTTCATGCAGGACAATCACTGTGGAAGGCAAATACAATTTCACACCCAAACGACTACATACAACTGACAATAACTGAATGTCGCCTGCATTCTAAAACAAAGCAATTTATCTGTCTGCAACTGCAGTAAGAGACACTCAAAAATCACTCACTGGTCGTCTTACAGCTAACTGGTCAAAAATGCTGTAAGTGAAATTTTATCGCCTGTCCCACATGGCAATTTTGGGCCTCAAAGATGGCCAATTTCAAAAACTGGACCACTGGACAATTTGATTCGGACTTAGCCAAACTAACTACACAAACTAAAGTCTCTCAGACACACCATGCAGCCAATCTGCAACTGCACCGACAGTGCATGCTAGTGGCCACCAAATTTTAGCAAAAATAATCTTCCAAAAAATAAAACTGTCTTACAGCACAGCATCTAACACTGTGTATGGAAATGGAAAGACCACAAAATTCTGATAACAGGCAAAGATAGACTAAACTAGACTATTAGCTTACCACTGTGTGCATTTGCTGAGATCAATGCCAGTCAGTGCTTTGGTTGTACGAATTGCCGTCTTGATAAGCACCTGCTGGTCTTTGCCCGGGTTCGGTCCATCGAGTAATGGAGACCACGGCCCACCGATTGCCATTGGCTCATTCTTTCCACGCAGTCCTACGAGGAACTGGATCAGTCGAGTAGGATGCTGGAATGAGTCCCGCACATCATCCGGATCATCGGCCAACGAACAAGCGCTGTGGTAGATCTCTTCGAGGGTTGACGTTGTCAGTAACATCACCTGCAACCCAGCAATAGCACATCACATCAACATCACATGATCATTAGTCACAGGCAGCTCACGCGATCGTTGAAGGTTAAAAGGTAGTATACAGCTCTTTATGAGAACCCATCGCAGAGCTACAAAGCATCACCTGCCATATTGGATCACACAGTGTTACCTGCCACCCGACACAGATAAACATGCCCTGCCATAGCCATAGACAGGCAAGCTGGTACTTGATTTACCTGCCCCAGAGAAATAGAAGGCTGAGTTGACCTAGATGGTTCACCAGTCCACAGACACTCACCCATCTAAGTAGTAACCACTTGATAGCAACCAGACCGGGAGTCGAACCCACAACCTCTTGATAGTAAGTCCGATGCCCTATCATTTTATGCCACCGAGCCAGCTTGTGCCGGTTACTTTGGTCCTGTGCTGAGAGACTCAGTTCCTCCAGACCATGCCACAATAGCATGCCATGGCAACCACCACCAGCACTGTAGCGGTACCAGCAGCAGTTACTTACTTACTTACTTATACAGCAAGTCATTTAGTGCTATAACAACGTCATAAACAACAACTGCTACAGTGCAAAGTCAACCTGTAATCTAAATAGCTTCAAGCACCAGCTCAAACACACTATTTTAAGATTATTTTCAACTCATACATTCATCTGCACCAATGTCACTATTGTAAACGTTGCACTAGCAGTATAAACAATAATGACGATGACGATAACGATGATGATGATTAAGCCATGACTTGGAAAGAAAACTACACTGCAGCAGCATTACTTCACAAACATTGGCAAAAAACCTGCTGCATAATCCTGAAGTTCAGAAATTACTGAGACGAACAATACAAACAAAAAGTCCACAGGCTGGACAGATGATGAGCTTGTAACCTTAGCTGAGAATAAGTAATTACACTGTGTCTCAAAAAAAACATCCCCGACATTTTTGACTGTAACTTGAAAACCAATTATCATATTTTGATAATTTTTCGTAAGAATATTCCTGACACAACTTGCCATCAAATGACCATTCAGTTTCCCACCTCACCCAATGTTTGCTTTTGCACTACCTGGGAAAAGCAGACCAAGCATAATACGTGTTAAAATGAACTGAAAAAACGTCAATAAATTCCATCTATCCTAATCTGTGGGCCCCAACAGCCGGTCTATTACAAGGTTTGACTGTCATGCAGCAGTGTGTCTACCAGATGAAGTTCAGGAATGTTTGAAGTGTCAAGAAGCGACTGGTACAGCCTAGATTGGTCTGGAGCAGAACTTTATCGATACTGCTGTCAATGAATGGAGAAAGCATCTCCTTGCCTGTGTTCGCATAGTGGGCCAACACTTCAAGCAATTTTACTGCAGGCAGTTAAAAAATGGACAACTGGATGAAACGTCAGCCAGAGTGTCAGAAATGTGAACAAAATGTGTTTTTACGCGTTATGTTAATTAAGCAATCATATCGCATTGGATAAAGTGAATTTTGCTGGTTGTGTTTTCCCCAGGTAGTGCAGAAACAAATGCTGGGTGAGATGGAAAACTGAATGATCATTTGATGGCAAGTTGTGTCAGGAATATTCTTACCAAAAATTATCAAAATCTGATAATTGGTTTTCATGTTACAGACAAAAATGTTGGGGATGTTTTTTTTGAGACAGTATAGTTTCGTGAGGTTCGCAGAAAATACCGTAAGGCATTAGCATTTACATTCTTGGAGGAAACTATAAGACCCAACAATACATCATATAACCCTACTACCTTAGCGCTGAACGAGTGATCAGCATCGTGCGGTTCCAGCAGTGATTCAAGCTGTTTCCTGTCCGGAGCTTCAATCTCCTTATCCATGACGTGGAACTGGCATGCCTGACGCCCAAGCTTGAATGGCCGATGGATGGGAAATGCATCTGACCACAACAGAGCCGCATGGAAGAAATCACTTGGAATGTACATGTTGGAGTAGCGTGAACGCAGCATCAACAGATTTGCCTCTTTGCTACAGAGACCACAACAACAACCAGCACAGTGCAAACATATCAGGCTCAGCCAGTTCATTTTGCGACAGGTCATGACAGTGTCTATTATGCATTACAGTTTTTCTGAATTGACACTTTTTCTATTCACTCACTTGCTGACTTACTGTCATTCACGCACAATTCTAACACTTCATTCTCTCAACTGGCAAACTCTCACTATTTGCATGAACTACACTACATGCACAAAATTCTATAAACAGTTTCATTTATCTCAATCTTCCTTCGCAGAGAAGGTAAAGGAAACACATGGTTTAGTGTAGCAGACTCACAGGTCCATGGAGAGCTTGGGTACTTGGACGCTGTAGCGCACAGCTCGGTTGTACCGTGGTCTCTGTGGTGGACTACGAGAGCGTGAACGAGACTTGGACTCGGAGCGGGATTTGCGCAGAGGTGATCGAGATCTCCTGCGTACGGGTGAACGCGGCTTCCTGGGTGGAGTCCGACGTCGATCAAACACACGGACTGGCGGCTCACGATCTCCACTGCGATATCCAACGTCCGGTCGACGAGCCACACTGACACCAGGCCTCATTGCACCACGACCTGCAATACACACACATCGATATCTACGTCAATACTGACACTTGTCTGTTCAACACAAATGCACAGCACTGGACAGAAGACACAATCATGTGTCCGCCTGTCCGATGTCTGTAAAGATGACTATGATGTTATTATGGACCAATCTTCATCAAATTTCAAACATAGCTTTCCCACATCATGCACAAAAAAATTTTTTTGGAGCAACTCAGTCATGCATGAATATCAATCTGCTGCAACTTACAACTGCCCAAGCACTGGACAAATGATACATAGTTCTCGAAAAAACAAATAGAGACACGTTGCAAAACTCTATGAATGCTAGTCATATGTTGCATGTGGCAGTGTATACATACCTTCATCTGGTTGAGCTGGAGTCGGTGGCTGCGGAATGAAAGTTGAACCGGGTATATTCTGCGCTGGCAAGTTTGGCACAAGCCCCGATGCAGCGACGGCCTTATATGCAGCAGCAGCGGCAGCCTGGTAGACTGCTCCGACCTGGGCCACGGCGGCCTGAGTCAATGGATCAACCACGGCAGGAAATTGCGGTGCTATCTGTGGTACATTAGTGGGCAGTGCCTGCTGCTGCATCATGTTGCCGGCGGCGATGGCAGCATTCTGGAATGATGACTGATGAGACTGAGCCATTCCAGTGTTCATGTGTGCTGCCTAATAACAACAATATACTGGGTGGTGCTAAAAAAACGTCCCAAAATTTGCGTAGGCCTAAATATAACGGTGCGTATACTTTATGGAGATGATTTTCCCTTCGCGCATTTATAGACCAATGTGTACTCTTACTCAGTTATAAATTTCAGTGACTTCACTAATGACACCACTGAATGCCGCTTAATGATGTAAGACAAGTTAAAAATCCAATTATGTAAAGACAACGTTCCATCACAACGCATCAAAGCAACTCAAAATTTTCCTCAACACAACACACCAGATTACATCAGCTCACAAGAATAAACATTAAACAGATTTGAATCCCGGTACATAATTCAGTTTTGGATATCTTGCAAAAACTTGTCTATGAAGAAAAGCATGAGCTGTTTGCGAACCTCAAAGATCAGAATGTTATCACAGACGTTGCATCAAACAGCCAGAATCAGAAAAGCCATATTGCAGTAGAAAAAGCGTCTAGCAGCAGTGGCAAAGGAGAATGGAGGACCTATTCAGCACATTTTCTGCTGATCATTTGACTGGTGATTCGGCCTACTGTGACATTTTGGCGTAGCCTACATACAATCGGCAACACAAATGATGAACCGCTTGCAAAAATTGCTTTATGGCGTGTGACGCTATTTTGTTTTTATCACGGCTAATACAGAAGTGTTTTAGGCAAAAATTCCTACACATATTCTGAGACGTTTGATCGTTATATATATGCTTTTGCACTGATTCATTTTGACCACTTGGCTGAATAATGCACGCAAATGTTCGGGTTGTTTTTTTTTGTGCCACCCGGTATAATGTCACCCACAGCAATTATTTCTTTGCCCACTTTTGTCGCCTATCTCTCACTGCATTGTCTGGAGTGTTACAACTGTCCACAAGCTCACTCCACTCAAGTGCGATGACCGAAACATGGCTTGGGTCCGTGTACTGCACCCAGTCTCAGGCAAAACACTCTGTCAATTAGTCATAAAACAGAAACGTTCCAACACGGTCAACTTGCATAATGCACTGGAGACCATGTTAAAACCAAAACGTAGCATTCAGTCATCAATCTTTACATGTGGTGCCTATTGCATGTTTCGCATCAAATGAAAGTCACGTAAACAGTCTTTGTCTATATAGTAATAGTAACAGGTACAACAATAAACGCATTCAATCCTACAAAGCACATTTCTCAACTAATGATTGGGTTGACGAGTTTAATTAATGTAAATTAAATGTTATGTATTCACCTGCTGTAGCTGTGGAGGAGAAAGCATCTGAACAGTGACAGCGTTCCACTTGAATGGCATGTTGGCATTGTATGAGGCTTCCACCATCACTTTGTCTCCAACCTTCGGCATCGAGCCTTTCACAGAACTACACACAGACACCATCGGCACTATAAAAATCTGACTATTATTATCATTATCATCAATGGTATTGGTACTGAAAGTCAAAGCCAACAGAAGTATCACCCATTATCTAATACCAGATACGGGAGGCAAACTCTATTCCAACAGACGCTATTCCAACAAATGCTATTCCGACTAAAATTCACGTCGACAGATGCATCATTAAGCTTTACATTCACATTCACCAGGGGGTGACAATTTTACCTGTAACGTAGTACGATTTTGTGCTTAATATTAAAATTACGGTTTTCGCTTACAGCTACTATTAAGAATAGGGATAGGGTTTAGAGTTAGGATTAGGGTTAAGGTTAGGGATCGGGTTAGGTTAGCATTTTTAAAGATTTGTACATGTGACAATAATGCACACCATAAATCAGGGTACAACATAGGTAATAAGTTCGACGGCGGTGCATGTAACTACGAAAATTGTCAATGGCTGGCCATGATAGTAGGCCTGAGGAGCTAGTTGGTCGACTGGCGATCCGTGGAGCTACGGCCAAGGTCATTAGTCTTGGCTCTCGCTATTCCGACAGCCACCGTGTCCCACAGCGGCTGTCAGAATAGAGTACAGTACCCACCAGATACTACTCTGTACTGGTGATTTTCGGCGAATAAACGATACCCTAATACCAACATCGTTTGAACCCTAACCAACATTACTACATGGCATTCTTCCCAACTTTCATTAATTGGTTCATATTCTTTGTCACAATATGTTTAGGCCATGTGAAGCAGAGAGGTCTCAATATATCACTTATGAGTGCTCGACACAATCACTCAGTGCAGTGAACCTAACTCTGACCTTTTACATTCAGACTGGTTACTCTTGGCTGGAAAAAATGCGCACATCAATTTTTGTACTTGTACATGAATTTTTAGGAGTCAGCAGCCCATATGAAACAGGCAGACAAATAGATGGGCCAGACTCTAAGCCTATTCGGGCTGCCAAGTGACAATCTCAAAAGTGCTGAAATGACCTTGTCTGAAAGAACACATCTTCGTCGATAAATCCAAAGTTGTCGTGGAGCTTGGTGACAACGCCAGTAAACACTCGGTGTTGATTCTGAGCCGAATGCTGCATGGCGAGGGTTGAAGCTCGTAGTGTGGGATAACTCACTCCAGCCGCATGATGACTGGTTGCCAGCGATGTCGGCATGGCTATGCCAGGCTTCTGCTCCCAAACACAGCGACACACACCATACAGTCAGTCTATACGTCACTCAACCATTGACACATGGACATATACTCAATACAATCAACAGCAAAACAATCATTACTCATGTAACTTACAGGCCTGCCTACAGTACATATACAGACTAGCAATACTAGGACCTGCATGAAAATTGCTGTGTTGCTTCACTTTGAGAACTCAATCTCTGAATGTCAGTAACTGATTGACTGTTGTGAACGATGTGCCTCTGTCTGTCTGTCTGTCCGCTGGTCTATCTCTGTTGTTTTTATTACTGTCTTCTGCATACGTGCGAATAAAGAGTTATAATATGACTTGCTAGTAAACCAAGTTATGACAGCAGAGAAAATTAAGCAACAGGTAAACTAACTCCTTATGATAACAAGTAGATAAAATACTCAATACAGTACATAAACAAGCTAATGTATTAACAATCCTGTATAAAATAACTGACATATTATATGAATGTGGCCTACCAAATTGTGCATTTTTTAAATACAGTATCTAGTCGAGATTAGTAGCTGGTCTACTCTCTACACATCTGAGTTTTTAACTGTACTTCATAATAGCATAACTGAATATCCGGTATACCACGTTGTTACGTGTTTAAACAGCACATCAAACGTTGAAGCATGCTGTAAGACAGTGACTGACAGTCAGTTCAGAGACAAGGCAAGAGTACAAACCGGCAGAGGGAAGTGACCACTAGATGCTGGCTGCTGGCTGAAGCCTCCCGATGGCACATGACTAAAACCCTGATGTTGTTGTTGCTGCTGCTGCTGTTGCTGCATACCAAAGCCAGAACTACCACCAGGCTGCTGTGACACTGGCACACAGTACACTTCTTTTACTAACACGGTGTATCAATTTTCAATTACGGTTAACAAGAATCAGCAGACAAGCTTCTTCTAAACTTGCTATGTCCAAAAATAAAAAAAAATACTTTAAATCCTAAACTGACAAATAAACCCATAAAAATGACACTGATCAATTTTCAATGAGTATCACCTACTCGTGCATATCTGTCTGAAACAAAATATCCCACCAATTATGTGAGATAACAAATTGGTTTCAGTGGATAACCTACAGACATTGTAAGTCCAGTGGTCCAGGGACTGATGATGTCTAGGGCTAGACGAAAATCACGGTGCAAAAGTGAAAAAATCACGGCATACTTTTAGAAAAGTCGCAAAATTCACGGCAAATTCACGGTGCCAATTCACAGTCATATATAGCGTTAAAAAACGTCTCATTGACAAACATTTTTGTTCTCTGCCTGGTCAACAATCAGTCATGTATCGTCATCTCACAAAATGACTAACATTAATCGTTCTTAGTAACTTTCAGGAACAGTTTTAGTAACTATATCCAGCTATACACACAGCAGTGCTACAGTATAGTAACTGTAGAGTCCATAGTCTTCAGTACAAAAATATGAAGCAAGATGCCTAGCTTCAATGTTTAACAATCAAATTTTACGGATTTTGACACAAAAGTGCAGCCCGTGCAAAAAATTTCACAGCAATTCACGGCAAGCGCCAAAATTCACGGCTTCCATGAATTCCGTGAATTCGTGATTTTCGTCTAGCCCTAATGATGTCATGTGACTTCAAGGGTTATGATCACAAAGCTAGAACCTTTGAGATGTTGAGAGCTATGTTGATAATTGTTCACACAAAACCATTAGTAGATCACAACATGATGCAAGTCCAACGTTTGTGTGACCAACAATGTCTCATGATCCAAACAATGGCAACATATATGGCAGATGGCTGGGGGATAGAAGTGAGAAATCAACAAAAGCTGCAAAAATGGCAGCTACTGGCATCAAGCTAAATACAACAGATGTGGCACAACAACGATACAGATTATATGTCTACTTAGAGTAGTGGTAAGATGAAGCACCGCACCAGCAGCACTGACCACACCGGCAGCAAATTACCGCATTAACGCTCACCCTAACCTTAACCCTGACCCTAACATTAACCCTAACCTTAGCCCTACGTTTGCCCTAGCATCTAATTTGAGGCTGCTGCTGGTGCGGTGTTTCATCACACAGCTTAAGAGTAGTTAGACTCTAGCTAACATCAATAATACAATGTGACACATTTTATGAACCCAAGGAAGCAAAATCATACTTACAAGCAGACACATCTCTTGCCCATGGTGGATTTTTGCTGAACTGTGACATTATCCTTCCAATATGCTACAAAACATTGAAAACACTTAAACTGCTCCACTGCATACTCTACTGATGTGACATTGAAACCCATCCAAGTGTGCCTTCACATTATTTGCAGAGATGAATAAAACTTTTGTACCTGAGAACTTTCGTATGAACCTTCGTTCCCAGGAACTTTCGTCCCTTGGAACTTTCATTTCCAAAAAGAAAATTAGCATAGAACTTACGTTTCCTGACACTGATAATTACTGAATCCCTTTATCTTTACGTAGGGTTTATAGTTCAGCAAAAAAAGCTCCAATTTTGTGACACTCGCTAGATGTATATAGCTAGAGTTTCGGCAGGATATAATAATAACAAGGAAGCCCAGCTGTTGCTAGGGAAGACGCGCAACAGCTTATACAGTTCCTGTTGCAGTACTGACTTTCAAGGTCATCCAAGATCAATGATTTTTATCTCATCTGAAAGGGCGAGATACGGCGATATGGCTACCAGTATTTTTCTGTCAAAAACACACATTTTTCTGCCCCCATCCGTTCAACCACTAATTTGAAAACGTTTCCCTTGCACTGCATCCCCGAAATTTTGTACACAGAGAGCATTGACACAGAATTAATTATCCTTGCAAAAAGTTTTCTTCTATGACCCAACGCTTATCCGTAATACATCCGCTACGGACAGACGGACGGACGGACGACAGACAGATCGACAATGGTACCATAGACGCCTACAGTAAGTAAGTAGGCCTAAATACATTTATAAAGCACACAATGTCGGATGCAAGCGCATCAAAAATTGTGTACAGTATAGGCCTAATAATCAGTGTTAGGGAACAAAAGTTCCATGCTAATTTTGATCTTAAGAACGAAAGTTCCAGGGAACGAAAGTTGTCGGGTACGAAAGTTTCAGTTATCCTTACAGATAAGCAAGATAAGCAAGACACGGCCCTGCGTTGCCCCCGTACAAATCGTTCACCTACTGTAATCCACTAGCTTGTACTGGTAAATTTTATGCTGATACGCGAGTGCAGATTTTTCGGTTAGTTACAACTTATGCAACACAACTTGCAAAAACTCCTAATATCGCTCACCCAAAGCTTTTATAAAAATACATATCGTTTCCAAAAACAGCGGTTGTGGTAACTTTTCGGACACTGATGCTCTAAAATATACCGGTACATTTTACACATAAAATGGCAAACCTTTGCACAGAACTTCCTCCCAAAATCGCATAATTACCAACCAAAAAACATATGCTTCGTTTTGGATGACGAAAAACAATTAGAGAGGTTCTCGACAGGCCTTGGTTCCAGGGCCACCGGGAATTCCCGTTCGGAAAGCTAAAAATTCCCTCCCCCGCTACTACACAAAATTCCCGGTGATCCCATAACGTCTTATAGGCCCCCTATGGGGTCTCAAAGTACGCTGAATGAGGCGTTTGATAGAGGAACGGAGAAAGACAGAGAGAGAGATTGCCCAGTATAAACAGAATAACAAATAAAT
>Ga0209367_1001576_pt1 | contig 28402 bp, 15 predicted proteins | sample WorMetLIZISLAND2_FD_187412 | JGI IMG/M metagenome (GOLD analysis project Ga0209367, IMG submission 187412) | Marine gutless worms symbiont microbial communities from Max Planck institute for Marine Microbiology, Germany - Olavius geniculatus... ...
AAGCCTGTCTTACGTTTAATGTATTCGAAATGAATCCTTGCTTAGAATTAGTATTACTGAATTTTATAATAATTTTCTTTAGCTCCCTTGTCAATTCTTTGCCTGCCGTATCAATCGCACTTCAATCACTTCATTTGTCAAAATTTTTGATTAACATGACGTCACGAATGATGCAACGCATTTTACATAGATAAAACTACATGACCATAGATATAAATCAACTAGAGATGCGCTCAAGTTTAACATTTTACTTATTTTACTTGCGGTGCGCTTCACGACTTTCTGGCATCGTCATCGCATTATGACACACTTTTGGCCACCCGCTGTACACTACTCAGGAATATGCCTCTGTAGTTTGCAAGATCTTCTTTGGACCCTTTATTTTTATATATCACTTTAATATCATATCTTTTCCACTGATCCAGGATCTCTTCCATCTGCCAGATTATATTAAACATCCTCTGCATTGACTCTATTAAATCTTTTCCTGCGTACATAAATGCTTCGTACGGTATTCCATCCGGACCTGGACTTGTCTTCTTTGTAAGATGTTTGTATATTCTGACGCAGTCTGTTTCATCACATATCTGCTGTTCTTCTGGTTGAGTTGCTGTCATCCCGAGTCTGTGTACTTCTTCTATGAGATCGATCCAGTAAGTAAGCCAGAGTACATAAAAAGCAATCATTCACCATACATCATTCAATTTACGTACGCCATAATGCTGCGAACTCAAAGTGCCAACTAATGAGTTTTTAATACTGACACGTCACATAATTTAACGAAGGTAAGTGTACGAACTGCAGCCCTGTACAGCAGTTCAATCCGGAATTAAAGTCCATTAGTTATTATCCTTTGTTGACAGAAGGCAAGACAACAGCAGACTCAGCAGTCTCGTGTCATAAATTACCTGCAAAATGTGAACAACACTAGTGGACACCTTCAAACTGCACAATAAAACATTTGGCTACAAAAAAAAAACAGAAAAAACATCAGCAGCAAAGCAAAGCACATACACATATGAATATTCATGAAGTTTACAGTAAATTAATAACCTCTATGGTATGGGGCTGCAAGTTTCGATTATTTTAGCAATCGATTAATCGACGCAAAATATCGACTATGAATTATGGTTAATAACCTGCGTCAGTAACAGAAAGCAAAAAAATGTCATTAATAACGGCATAAAAATTGTTTTAGACCAGTTGTTTCTTAATCATAAATCAATTATAATCTTTAATGATTAGATCATTAGATGACATACTGCAACTAATTTACAAAACATCGTACGACAATCGTAAAATTGTCCTAATTTTTTGCAACTTTGTCATATCTTTGTCGTAAATCAACAACTAACGATGTTTTGTAAATTAGGCTCCTGGTCAAAAGGAATCGCGACTCGCAACCCTTTGCACGAGGATCTCAAGACAATAGACATCTCTATTTAATCCAATCAGCACTCATTTCTGCACCTAAACATTTATGTTATCTTGCACTTAGCAAACACTGGCGGCATGTTTACAACTACTGCTGGTTTCGAGTCTTTAACTTGTTGAAGTTTGACGATACACCGAAAAAAAGAAAAAACTTAGACTGTCAATCAAATCAATTTTTCAGCCCTGCTAAAATGCAGCAAAACTGTTCTGTTGTATGTTTTAGGTTATATTGTTTTGCTTTTTTGCAGTAAAGATTGTTAGTTTTTGATAAAATGCGCAGTTCTGAGCTGATTAATCGTTCTATTAGTTCAATAATCGATTAATCGATAATCGATCAATCGTTGCAGCCCTACTTTCTCTATGGTCAGGGTAAATTACGCAGGGTTTTACCACGCAGCTGCTGGTTTTTTACAAATTGGTTAAGTTTGTGTATGTCAAAGAACGTGTATGTGCACAGAATACTAATAGGTGGCTGAGTGGTAGTTAGTTGTTGGCACGTATGTTTCATACTTTTATTGTCAATATCATGTTGTTGACTAGCGTTCTTGTTGATTATGCCTGTTCTTATCTTGCGAAAGCCGCAATGAGAAACTCATAGTGAAAACAGTAGGGTCTAACTGTTGATGACTCTCATTATGGGAGCTGACCGGGCAGAATGACAGTCACGTAACCGGGAATGCCAACATGTGTGCTAACATATGGCATCCTCGTCATCAAAGAAGATCGTGACAAAACGCATGACAGCATTGCATTTGTGATGGCTGTGATTGTCTCAGATCTGTTGAGCAAATGACACCCCAAGGCTTAGCTCTTTTGGAAGCATGTGGGATATAATTTGAATGAACTCAGTAGCTAACACACCCTTAGGTAAGACCACATGGGTGGGAGATGCTTTTGCCATTTGGTAACATACTTACTTACTTGTTAAACAAGCATCTTGTTATGTAAGTTATGTCACTGGAATTTGCTGTTAGTATTATTGGAGTGATGCCTCTCAAATTTAATTATTGTTTCACAGTGTATTGTTCAAAAACTGTTTTATATCAAGTGCAAAATTACATTTGTGTTTCTCAGGTTATAATGTCTAAGCTGAAGCTTACTGGGCCTGCACCATCCTTCAAGGGGATGGCTGTTGTGGATGGCCAGTTCAAACAGATTTCATTGTCGGACTATGCTGGCAAGTATCTTGTACTAATTTTCTATCCAACTGATTTCACTTTTGTGTGTCCGACGGAGATAATTTCTTTCAGCGATCGCTCAGAAGAGTTTCGCAAGATTAACTGCGAGTTAATTGCCTGCTCAACAGACAGCCACTTCAGTCACTTGGCCTGGTAAGCTTTGTAGTTTTTGCTTAATTTTTAGCTGGAATTTATGCTGTGTCTGCGCATCGGCACTCTAGAATGCTGTTTATTTATCCATTAATCAATTCATCTAGCAAAATGACCACAGAAAACAGATATAGCACAAATGTAACATATCTAGATCACAGGTGTAATTGAATTTAACGTCTTATAAATCGACACGAATGAGTTTTTGTTGCTGTGGTTAGGGTTTGATCATATGTTCACTGTAGCAGCGAGACATTGCCACTGAAAAATGCAATTAATTCATCTATTTGTTAATTTGTGGAGCACAAAGAGAACATAAAACGAATATAGTAGAAATCTAACATGTCCAGATAATCAGTATAATTGCATTAAAAGTCTTATAATTCGATACTACGAAGTTTATTGGACAGGATAACATTCGAATTGGACAATTTTTGCAGCAATAGTATCACGGAAAATATTTATTGCCTAGTGCGCATGCGTAACCGCGAGTTGAACCGAGGTCAAAATTTGATTGGTGGTCAGATGGCAGTTCAGAATTGAACGGAGATCAATGCTTGAACTGCTTTGGTGCAACGCAATTTTCGGCTGAACTAGGTTTAAATTCAGATTTGACCAAGGTTCAAAGTTGAACGACGTTGGTGCAATGTGCCCTTATTATGGAATTGAAATATGACTATAGTTATGGCACTAAGTCATTTGCATTGCAGATAATGTGAGCATTTGATAATAATTAAAACCGTTGTTTTTTTGTCAAGGACTAACGTACCACGCAAAGAAGGTGGAATTGGTCAGGTGAAGATTCCACTTCTTGCAGATCGATCGCATGCCATTTCTCGCGCATTCGGTGTGTTGAAAGAAGATGTTGGAAATGCTTTCAGGTTGTTATCTCAATGTTGCAGATACTTTCTTTTGTCATTTGGTAATGGTGATGTTTTTTTGCTGCTTGCATTTAGTAAGGCAATCATATTGCTATGTATATTTTGTAAGATTTTGACAAGCTTATGAATGTTTGATTTTGATGGTATTCTCAAAGAAGAAGGCTTATGTGCTATGTAGCTTTCAGAGAGGATCCAGATTTGTTCACATGTGAATTCTAATTCAGTTTTTTGGATAGGGCATAAATTCGGAATTTGGTATGTTACAACTTACGTTCATAAGTTATGATCGGATTTTTATAAAATGATGTGTAGTGATGTGGCATGCCCATGAACAGTTCATTAAGCTTACGATAGCAATCCAGCATCCAGATCATGGGCTTTATTATTTGCTATTATGGTTTCTTGTAGACACCCAAGAATTAGTGTCACAAAGAAGGGACTAATTAACAATTTTGTACATAATTAGAATTAGAATTATTTCCTTGAAAATGCCGATTAATTAGAATTTGAATGTAAAAATACAAAGCTAATTAATTTGAATTGGTATTTGCCTCTGATTTCATTCATGCCATTGTGGTGTTATACAAATGTGTTTTGATTGATTTAGACCGTTTGAATGATTGATTGTTGTTTTGTATTTAATTAGAATTATTATTACTTGTAGCCTAAGTTGGAAGTAAGGAAAATGGAACATAATGCGCTGACAGAATTATACTTTCAGATTTCTATTCATATCTTTCACTAAAAAGTTAGACTTATGTTGCACTTTGCCAGTTAAGATGAATACAATAGAATTAGCATGATATTTAATTAATTAGCTAATTACTTACAATAAGTTTGATTAATTGCTCATTTTTAAGTGGGGTTATGTGTTCTTTCAACTTCTCAGCTGAGCATTCTTGAGTTATTATTAAAGAACTTTATGATAACGACTGCAGTTGTTCAATTTGTCAATGCAGGAGTCTGTTTATCATTGATGACAAAGGCAGACTGCGTCAGGTCACTATTAACGACTTTCCGGTCGGACGATCTGTGGATGAAACTCTTCGTTTGGTTCAGGCTTTCCAGTTCACCGATACCCATGGAGAAGGTCTGTGGATGCATGTGTGAGTACAGGCTAGCCTAAAATACAGAACCACTGTTTTATAGCTTGAAACGTTAGCTGTATTGATGGGATCGGTGCCAAATTTGGTAGAAATCGGCGTTATTTTTTTCCTGACGTTAAGTTGCAGTTTATTTGAATAAACTTTGGAAAACAGAGTGGCATCATCCAGCAAGTGACACTAACCATATGTGATAAATTTATTAAAGGTTTTGTTAAGTAAAAATAATTGTGCACTGATTTACGTTTTATTTTTGTTCTTGTTTTTTGTTCATATTGTGTTATACTTTTCATCTGGCTTCAGTGTGACTTTTTAATCAGAATTGGCAGATTAGTGAAATACATGTCATAACTAACTATTGCTAATGGCGCATTCTGCGTGGAATTTTTGGCAGAATAGTTCACTTACTGCCAACAATTTTGCAAGTAATTTATCACTGCTACCACCAGTCTGATGTTAGTTTTTAAAATAATGCCTTGTATGTGCTACAATATGTTTGTGTTTTGTGTGTTAATTTGCATCAGTGTGTCCTGCAAATTGGAAGCCGGGGAAGGATACGATGAAGCCAAACCCCAAAGAGAGCAAAGAATATTTCGAGAAGAATAATTAGCCTTTATTCCTCGTTACCAGCATCATCGCTTTCATTGTTACTATTTAACAGCAGTATAATTAACTGCTTTTGCTTCCTTGTGTGGTATTTTTTGTTTTGACAGTAGATTGTTACAGTTTGACATTAGTTTATTGTTATTAATTTTTGTCTGTGACCTATATATTTGTTTACTGACTCTGAAGCATAATGTGACGATATTAATTTGTGACTTTGTGACGTTATATTTTAGTAAATATTGCTTTAACCTTTTTATTTATTTTTATTTTTTCTGATAGGATATTTTACGTTTACACATAGTATATTTTCAGTAGCAGATATGTGCTGAAGTTTAACATTACTTACTTTAAGAGGGACTTGTTTCAAAAATTAAGCCATCAAGCTTTTGGCATAACTATATCAAATGCTGACCGATTTTCAAATTTTACTGGCATGCTTAGTAAAAATTTGTAATAATAATTGTAAATTTTGGCACCTAGCGATATTTCAGTCACTTCTGTACATTGCCTTTTCAGTTTTTATAAGTTTATTATGATATTTTTTGACCATATTGTATGAGCTGTCATGAAATTTTACTCTGGCACGTTTCGTTAGGCATGCTACTTTTTTAATGTAGCATTGAGTTTGAGGCATATGCTTATGTGAAATTAGTATAATGAATACTGAAGACTGACCAACGACCGATTTCCCTTCTTGGAAGAACTTCAAATGGTGATGAAAATCTCTGCAGCCAATTATTCCATCCATTTCCTGCTTGGTTCTACGTATAGGGTATTCAGGGTCGGCAATCGAATGGTCACGTGACTGATGACGTCACGTGATGGCGGTTGGTTGTCATCTTCGAAAATTTCAAGTGGCCATATCTCGGCAATAATAGGCGATCAGATCTACTTTTGTTTGGTTTGAGGGTTGGGTTTTTGGGTCAGCAAATGGAATGATTCTGGTTGGCAGATATCATGTGAGGAGTATACATTAGATTGGCTATAGTCAAAAATATTTCTTGTAGTTTGTCACTTTATTTGAAATTTACAGCTGAGTGCCAGCGAAAAAATTGAAAGTTGGTCAACATTTGATGAAGTTATGAAAGTCTGCGGCTTTCTTTTTGAGGCACCCTGGACACTTAGCTGATATTTGGTGAGCAATAATAGTCATGTATTAATATCAGTATATGCTTAATCATGATGCAATAGTGTATGTATGGCAGTGGATTGTGTAATGTTTTATGTATTTATTAGGGCTGCAGAAATTAATGATTAATTAATTGATTAATCGAAATTCTTTCATCGATTAAAATTCGATTAAAACTTTGGACTAAAAACATCACTAAAGTCACTAATGTGCTGCACATTACCAGTTGATTGTAAACTACAGCAGACTGCAATTATTTCACATAGTATACGTAATCAAAATTTGTACTTGTACACTAGTTTAACAGTCTGCACTTTGTCAGTTTTGACTACACAGTTTGTGTACTGTGTTGCATCGTCGTCATCACTTTTGCTTTATTTTGTAAGTATAACAGCAACCAGTAGTTAAATTCTGCAGTTTTCAGTCTTTTGATTGAGTACAAAAATTTATCGAAACTAGAAAGCAGTCATAGCCCGCAGGTACCTCCGCCAAGGCAATGTTATTCGCCAGGTGGCGTCACCATATTCACTTTGCCAGCGGTTCCCTTATGCCCCCTTTAATGCAATGGTAACAAAAATTTCAAAATGATCCAGAATCCAGGATTCCTGTCGGATCACCCTCAAAATTGAATCACTGGTAGTTGTTGCCATGCCCAACATACCCTCAAAATTTCAGAAAGATCCGTCCATAACTTTTTGAGTTATGTTGCTGACACACAGACAAACAAACAAACAGACAAACAAAAACCGGCAAAGACATTACCTCCTTGGCGGAGGTAATTAATTTTGAATAATTTTTGGAGATAGTCAATTAAAAAAAATTTCTAATCAGTCGCAGCCCTAGTATTCATTATGTTGTTTTTGTGCTGTGCAGCACATACTCTCTGGCTGTGGCAGTACAGTAGATTCTTTGTAGTAATTACCTGCTATATACCAGTGTTCATTACAATATGATACCTTGATTTTGTATCAGTTTTTTATGTACTGTATGAGCATCAAGCCAGTTTGTCAACATTTTGCTCTCAGTTTTTATAAAGAGAAAAAACATTGCTATTCCTGTCACTTGGCTTAGCGGACGGACTAAAGCACATACTGTGCGTGGCCTTTATTCTCTTGAGCATGTGGAATTTTGCCACGTCTAACACCTTCCTGAGTCCGACAGAGTTATGATCTACCGAGTTGTAAAGATTTGTGCAATGACGTTTTCTTTCTAATGAGCAACACCATGTGTTCGGTTTATGCCTTTATACAAATTTGGTCTGCAGCTGATTGAACTGAAGTGCATAGTACAGTTTTTCCCTCAATTAAAAATACGGTCAGAAAAAAACCGGTAAATGCAAGAAGATCATATTGCGGTGACGGATTGTGCTCTTGGTGGCAGTGGCGTAACTAGCCATCGGCAGCCCCGGCAATGCCGGGGGGCCCAGAGGCCCATCACGGTAAAGGGGGCCCAAAGTGACCACTTCGACTGTCACGTAGACGTTTAAGCCGGTATCACCATATCTGAGAATCAAATTTGGACGGGGCCCGTAGCGAATATTTGCCGGGGGGCCCAGAAATTATAGTTACGCCACTGCTTGGTGGGGTTTTTTTGTTGTGAACGTGAAATAAAGTTAGCAGTAGATTCGGAGTTGATATTTTAATAAACACGATCAAATTAAGACACAAGTCAGCTCTTGGGAGACTGCCTTGACTGTTTGGTGGCGGATTTTTTTTACCGCACGCACGTTAGTTTTTGCCATTTTAACGTTTCAGAACTCAGAAACCAGTGACACAGCTCTTTGTCCTCGAGGCGCCTCGAGGACGAGGACAAGTCCTCGAGGACACATCACTGAGCCTGCTTATATATAGGCCTAGGTGATTGCAATGCATGAAGCTTCCATCAGATAGATTTCGCGCGAGGGCTTGCCATTTTATAACGAGAAGCGACTGAAAAATTGATCGCACTGCGCAGGGTAGGCGATCAATTTTTATGACGGGGACATAGGCCTATAGTATCACTGTAGAGTGTATGGCGCTAAGATCAGGGGCGTCTATATCCCCCCTCAGCTCCAGGGAGCAATTGCCTAAAAGTCGCATCAACTTCTCTGAATTTCTTCTCTTCCCTTTCCTGTTTGCTACAAATAAAATTTTAAAACGTAATTGGCGAAAAACGGGGAAAACGAGTATCTTCAAAGATATTTCGTAGGCCTATTATCTGCGCGCCTGCTGAAGTGTGCTACTAAATTACCGAACGACGGCAGAGCGAAAACTGACTGATCGCAATTTGCGTCAAACATGCGACCAAAAATGAGCGTGGCCAACAAGAAGGCGATCGAAAAATCGATCGCCTTCTGTGGGCGTTTAGGCGATCGATAACGGCGATGGACCGATCGATCGCCTCAATCTAGGCCTACAAAGTGCACTGTAAGGCGAGAACGAATAAAATGCAGTTATGCTTGAAAAGAACAGTTTTACAGGAATAGGTCTAACTATACACGAATCTGTCTGCTGCGCCGAAACCACTTTTCGTCTGAATCGCCACTGTTGCCAATGTTTGTTCCTTATGGGAGTCGAGCCATTTATAGAGACCGGGGGGCATAAGTATAATGGCGTGTGACACCAACACCATTGATTATCCCCCAAAGTGGATGTTGGTTGCGTTTAGATGAGCAATACACTACTGTATGCTTAGGCCTATGATTTTAGCCTCAGAAAAGTCATTTTAAGGCCAAGAACGTAACCCATTACTCCAGTAGGCCCACTAAAATCGTTTGCCGCTGGCAGCGCTGCTCCAGGCAGGCACCACTGGCCTGCTGTTCTTCGCTAATCGCTTGCCGGTGTTGGATCGACTGAAAATTCAGCAACGTTTTTGATATTTTGTAACTCTGAGGTGAAATTTGCGTCGGCGCTTGGCAGCGAGTAGCCGAACTTTGGACGGCTCGATGTGTTCGATGTCGCTGAGTCACTAATAAGCCGCAATCGAAGCTGGATCGGCACTCGGCAGGCCTGTAGTATAGCAGACAAGCTGCTGCTGCTGCTGCTGTCGCCGTGCCTTGGTAGCTAGTCGTCAGTCAGTATCAGAAAATAGGCTGAGCGCCCCTAGGCCTAAAGCCAGCCGAGTTCAGTTTGATAAGAAACAGTCCGCAAGTGACGCGCTTCTTTCTCTCTCTCAGTCTCTCCGTATTACCGACTACCGATGGTGATGTGCGCACCATTGGCGACATTTCAGCGTGCGGATCTCAGGTGGGATACGGTTTGCATAATTTGTAATGTGTGATTATTTGTCTGGATGGCCTTGGCAAATTATTGGACTGTTTTATTGGCCGACTGTTAAGGTCGAGCCATTGGTACTATATGTCGTCTGTTGTCTGTCTGTCTGTCTATAACGCATGTGTTGTAACTAAATAAGAGTTAGTAGGTCTTACCGGAAAAGTTATTACACACGATGTCACAGCTCTTCTCGTGCAAAATTTCACCGATCCAGTGCAAGGGAAACATTTTCAAATTTGGGGTTGAACAAAGGTATGTGCAGTAGGAAAAATGTGCGTTTTTCAACTGATAACTTAATTCTTAAGTCGCCATATCTCAGAAACGGTGACAAATAGGGCCACGGTTGCTATTGATCACTAATAGGGAGTCCCATAAGCTCTTTCACTTTCAGATAACATAAACTTCATCGATCTTCGATGACTTTGAAGGATCATTACGCACTCTGCTATGTCAATCGTGCGGTATTGTAGCTAAACGGTAAGTCGTAGGGGATCAGCAATAGTACCGTTGTATAGGCTGATGACGATCCCATATAGGCTGTCAATAGTAACCATGTCTCTATCTTCAGCGGGTTAGCGGGTTAGCCGCAATTTTGAATGCAAAGTTTCTGCTTGTAGCCATCACCCATGCACGTGCGCCGAATACCGTATCGTATCCTAGCGTTGATTGTAGCGTTCGATATAGCAGCGTCACCATAGCATGTATGGGACTGCAGTCAGCCTGCGTGGGAAATTGCTTTCTCTCCGCTGGTTTTCTTTTTTCGCTGGCTTTCGGATATAGGCGGTACGGACGGCCCACCCTAGAGCCAGCTGCGCTGCTTGTTATAGGCCTACTTTCAGTTACTTCATTAGATTTCTGATGATTGTTTCATTCAGCATTTTCTATTTGGTTTCTTGTGCTGCGCCAAGCGTCTGTTTTTGAGCGTAGATTAAAATGTTGGTATCGCATGACCGAATTAATGATTCGAATCATAATGCAGCGCTGATCGACTGCGTATAATATAGGCCTAGTGCTTGCACGTCAGAACACGCTCTCGAGTAGGCTAGCTTGCTGTGATCTGTATAACAAACGACTGTATAGTAGCCTATTGGTAGGTCTGTACTCTGTACTGTATAGGCTGAAGCCACGGAGAACAAGAAGCCCAGCTGTCGCTATGGTGGGCCGACCGTACCGCGCTACGTCTCCGACTTCGGCCGCTGAAAGAAATTGATAGTAACTGCCTATAGAAACTCGTCATCGCCCTATCCAACAGTGCCGTCGCCGCCCCCCCCTACGATCGAAGTACCTACCGTTTACCCAGTACCTAATAACCCTTCAAGGTCATCCAAAGTCGATGATTTTCGTATCATCTGAAAGAGCCTATGCGACTTCCGCTGTAGCAACCTGGGCCCTAGCTTTCACCGTATCCGAGATATAGTCAGTTTTCAGTTGACATTTTTCCTACCCCTCTATTCAGCGTCAAATTTAAAAAATGCTTCCTTTGCATTGCATCGCCGAAATTTTGCTCGTAAAAGAGCCTTGGCACAAGGCTAATTACTCGTGTAAAAAGTTTTCACGTAACATCTACTAGTTAGCCAGTACATAGGTCCGTTACACACAGACAAACGACAGACAGACAGCTAGACGACAATTCGAAGCTTAACGGTCGGTCCACAAATCAAGCTAACGTTTATACGTCAGCTTTTTTGCTGGTTTGCTATACCCGTTTGCCTACATGCGTGGTCCTATAAAAATAGCAAAAAAATAGAAGAAAAGTTGTGTGACTTCCGATCGTTATGCAGCTCGACATCATTTTACTCACCTTTGTCTGTTAACTAATCGCTGTACGAATCGATCACTTTTTCGATCGTTTAATTACACAAAGGAGTTATAAGGAAAGACATTTTTTTGTTTCTCAATAATTCAGTTTAGTTGAAGGCCTTATTCGCTTTTTGTGCAATTAATCGCCGCATTAATACGTCACGTGCAGTACGTTGAACTAGTGGCGAGTTTTAGCGAACCTAAAATGTCGTGTATAACAACTTACACCTGCTGCATAGCAAAAGGTTTTAAGATTATGCAACTGGTTTTAGTGCAAATATTCAAAATTAGCTATTATTTTTTGGGCATTTCTAGTAACACAAAGCCCAGCTTTCGCTAAGGAGGGCCGACCGTACGCCAATGTCGGAAGGCCATAAAATGATTTTCCCGTCGTGAAAGGGCTTATGCGACCTACTATTAGTCGTCTGCAACAACTTGGGTGATATCTGTCTTCATAAGTATATCTATCACCGTTTCCGAGATGCGGCCAGTTCTCGATTGAAAAACGCACATTTTTCATTGATTCCTAAATTTTAAAATGTTTCCCTTCCACTGCATCGCCCAAATTTTCTATGCAAAAATCCTCGACAATGGGCTGATCATTCGCATAAAAAAGTTGTCCCCTGAGATCAACCTGTTAGCTACAATAAAATCGGCCAACGTTACGATCGACGGCGATTCGGTTCCTCGTGCGTTCGTCGAAAGAAATCTGGCGAACTTTGGTTCACCGGCAACAAAGTTGGAGATGCGGACACAGATTCACCCAAGTCGACTATTTAGGAAGGCCATGTTTCGGCTCCAGGGGCACTGCTTCCTCATTTTTTTACACGCGCTAGAGATTGGCCAAGGTTTGCTAGCGCGCGCTTCACCGGGGGGGGGGCGTCCGCTTTCCCCATTTTTGACAGAAAACAATCAAAAATGGCTCAAAGTTTAGCGCATTCATGAACAACTATGGGGCTAGGGAGAGAAGCCCCACGAAACTTTTCCACGTGACGTGCCGCGAGGTAAGCATATGACATTTGGGTATACCTTCTGTGGGACCGCCAAAAATTGGAGGGCAAAAACGTTCAAAATTTGGCAAGATTTTGGACAACATTTGACTTTAACCGCGAATATCTGTGAAGCGGACTGACATATCGAAAATCGAAAACAAGTTTGATCGTCTGCGATCACACCCGCGTTTGACGAAGAAAATGGTAACTTCGGTCCACTAGCAAAAAAATAATAGGCGCTCATGTTGACCCTCCCAAAATCAACACTGTGTGTGCCGTGTAATTACATGCTTGCCACGTGACATTGCTATGAGGAGAATTTCAAGTTTCAATTTCAAGTTTTTCCTAATGGGACTTACGGCGCCAGGCGGCATAGCACGTTCCGCTTTGTCCCATATTTTTAGTGATCGGAACAAGGCACCAACTCGCAAGGCCAAGGCATTATTTTAATGCGCTGAGTACTGAATAGGTCCGAATAAGCACGCCGACCATACTGGTACTCAGTGACCTTCAAGGTCATCTAAGATCGATGATTTTCATTTCATCTGAAAGGGCGTATGCCACTTCCTATTAGTGATTAATAGTAACCTAGCTTGGTCGTAGGCCTATCTCTCACCGTTTCGTAGATATGGCCAGTTTTCTGTTGAATTTCCTACCCCGCGTTTATTCAACCCCCCAATCTGAAAATGTTCCCCTTGCACTAAATTGCTCAAATTTTGCGTGCCCAAGTTTAAGGCCCATGGCTAATTATTCCTGTAAAAATAATGAATATCAATGCAATCTTTACATTATGCCATGCAAGTTCAGTAGTTCACATCAACTTATCAACTGATTACCAATAAACGTTGCATCTTGCATTTTAGGATCATCAGATACTCAAGCACAGCATCTTTGAAAGGTGTCGGCACATTATGATGATGCCTTGCGAGAAAACTCGTTCTACAAACGCCGATGTAGCAGGAACACTGAAGAGGCGAGAAAATAGTCGCATAAGGGAACTGTATTCAGTTTCAGTAGAAAGTTTTGTGACCTTGCAATCGTCACAATTTACGGCAGAAATGTATTTCGACAGCTTGACATCAAGCAAAGCACTTTACCTGAAAGTAGGCTATGTAAAAAAAACTCTTAAGTGAACGTCCGATTTCGTGTCATTACTACAATGATTTACCTAGTGCGCACTGTGTTGCGTCTTGCCTTAGAGGTTAGTGCCTTGGGATCAGTGCCTTGGTCTCGGTCTTGTGACAAGGCCAAGGCCAAGGCACAAAAGTCTATGACTAAGACCAAAACCAAGGCAGTAAAATCTGCCTCGAGACAGCCTCGAGGCGAGGCACTGCCTCGAGGCATCACACACTGCACTGTATCGAAGGGCTTCGTCGTGCATGCAATATTGTATCAGCCGACTGTACGTCGTCGCAGGGTTATGCAACTATAAATTCTGAGAAAAATATGCAATAAAGTGATTGTTAATCAATTATACCCGCCCACAGGAGAAGAAGCGCACCGCAAGTAAAATAGGCCTAAGTAAAATGTTGAACTTTATATCTATGGTCATGTAGTTTTATCTATGTAAAATGCGTTGCGTCATTCATGACGTCATTTTAATCGAAAATTTTGACAAACGAAATGAAGATTTGACATACGCGATGTCCACTATGAGACAATGTGACAGCGAGATGTTGTGTAGGGGCAGTGCGATATAGAAGCGACAGTTGGTGTGTGTTTCTACACATTGTCCGAAGTACGCCGAAGTCCGTACGGGTAAATGTCCGACACCCTTTTTGTTGTATCCCTCAGTTCTGAGTTTTAATAAATCTTCCCTTTTATTCGATCCCCACCTAACCGTTACTGAACAGCACTTCTCAACCGTAATATTGTCGTAATTATCTCTGTATTGTCGTAACTAAATCGTTCACTTTCATGCGGTCATTTTGTAGAGAGTAAACTCGTGTATGTCAGTGTTGCGGTGCCTGATGAAGGGAAATCCGACATTGATAAATGACGACGCAGTGCACGCGCGCGTGTGTTGCTGTTTCCGGCGCGTGCAAGCCGAGGTCGAAGGTCATGAGACAAAGAGATGAAAGAGGTGTACAACTGTTCGCCGTGAAGTCTGCAGGAAGACTTAGTAGGAACACGCCGAGGCCCGAGAGAACGTCGAGTCTGCGTCAGCTGCTGCAGCAAGCGGTTGAACGACGGGAAATCCAAAGCCTCAGAGGCTCAGCGTCTTGGTCTGATGAACGAACGCATCTGCATCGCTCTAATGAGTTACAGATCGGCGGGAGGCTGGCCGGACGAGGCGCGCTTCAAGACGCTCGGTCCGGCGCGCTGATCGATTCGTGCGCGCCGGCGTCATGCCGGCCCGGCGCGGGTGCTGGCAGAAACTCGAGACGTACGTGGCACCGTGCTGCTCGCCTGCACAAGAAAGGTAGTCGGTCGGTCGGACGGCGGCGAGTACGGGTAGGGCATCTGGCCGGTCGAGCGGAGCTGAGCTATAAACAGCGTACAGGCCGGGCACCCTGCGGGGAGGATGCGAATGGGATGGGGGAGGCTGGCAGATGTCGTAAAACTGCCTCTGCATCTGGGATTCAAGTGCAGCTTGGCATCTTGCACTCCCGCAGAGCTACCGGGGGAGAGAGACTAGAGAGTGTCCGCTGGCACCCAGCGGGCCATGAGTTGTTGGGGCCGTATCGCCGACGCCGTGCCGCCGACTGGGCCGGAAACGCAGATACGGAGCTAGGCAGCCAGCTGTCCGGGCCTGGTCGGCTTAATGGTTGCTGAGAAAGTTATATTGGGCGAAGTTATCTGGCTAAAGATAGCGACGCACGGACGGCGGCGGGAGGCAGCGAGGCGAGCATCGCTCGGCCGGTTTGAAATGAGTGCTGGACCGGTGGCCGAGTGGCGTGGCACGGTTGTGGTAAGTCGGCCAGGCGCTGCACTGCGGGCTGGTGGGCTGGCGGCAGAACGAGTTCTTGGGTTGGGCGTCGACTTGAGTCCGGCGGCGCCGACAGACAAAGCTCATTCCCTCATTCAGTTCGACGTCAGTGCTTGCTCGGTGAAGACGTGTGACGGTCAAGTTGAAGAACTGACTGCGAAGAACTCGTGTGCTCGCGGCGTCATCGCGTGATGAACATTCCGCAGCTGCACTGAACCAGCTCCACCGACGACGTTAAGTCCGGTCTCCACTCAACGCGTGTAAGTACGCAGCTGACGCAACGGCCAAAACGCAGCGATAGATGCCGTTGTTGCGTCCGTTGCGTGCGTTGCGTTACGTTGGATGGAAACCACGCTCTAGGACGATTAGTTTAATAGAACTGTGTACGTATGGAGGGGGGAGTTATGTTCGTCGGTGGATTGGTTCGACGAAGTCTGCGGAGAGTTTGTCGACACGCCGTTAGACCTACCGCGTGCATGGACTCCAGTATGTACTAGTATATTGGAGTCCATGGCTCGCGCGTGTAGACAGACTACAGTGCCGCCGCGGCGTCGCGTTCTTGTGTGACGAGAACTGCTGGTCGGAGGACGTCGATTCAACGTGGTGGATGGCAGAAGCGCACCGCGTGTTACGTATTTCTTTGCATCCCGTACTAGCAGTTCGATAACTGTATGGAATGTAAAGAAGTATGTTGCGCCGGAGCGTCACACTTCATCTCCGCAGCTGCTTCAACCGTCGTGGTGTCTTGAGTTAGTTTTGGTCAAGCCAACGAGCTACGATAGAGGAATGGTATGCCGGAGCCTCATAACATTCGTCGCTTCGCGTCTTTTCTTTGGCGTCTTCGCGTTGTTCGACGACGGCAGTTTTAGCATGCGATAAATACATGCGTGCGGCAGTGTTTAGTTTTTTTCCCGCAAACGGTTGAACAAAATTTTAAACGCTAGTCGAATACTATTTTGGAAATAGTGTGCGGACAAAACAAGTTTTTGATTTTAATACCTCAAATACCTTATGTGATTAAAACTGCAAAAATCATACCAGCGCTATCGGGCGTTTGTTTTTTAATCAAACTTCATTCGTCGCAACACAACTGTTTCAATTTTTGTTATAAACTTAAATTCCCGGGACTTTAAAATGCAGCCAAGTGGTAGGCCTACATACCAAAAGTCAATTGTCGTCAACAACACATACACTGTAAAAAATTTCTAGTTGGCGGTAGGCCTACTTGTATAGACCTATATATAGTATACTTTTTACAGAAAAGTTGTCAAAATATGAAACTATTTACCGCCGTCCGTAAATTGCCGTCATTATAAATTATGGACAATATTATTTAGTAATGCTTTAAAATTTTATACTGAGTCTCCAGATCTTTTAAATGTTTTACACTACTTAATACTTATCGATTATGTCATTTCTAGGGGCGCAGTCAGTCATTAAACGACAGTCGTTAGTGTCATGATCTTTGCTCTCCTACTCACTGCGGTTAGTTAATGGACGAAAACATTTTTCGAGAAATTGCATTTTACGAATTTTCAGAATTTAAAAAATCGCCAGTTTTTACATATTTTATAACGGTCCAGACAGTTTTCGGAAATCGGAATAGGCCTAATGGGCCTAACTAGATTATGAGTGGACCGTGGAAAAACATAACTCAACTTATGGATAAGTTATTTACCGACGCATTAGTGTTGTAAGCTTATTTTGCCACATAGTGTGGCGACATTTATCACCTCAATAGATTTAGCCTTTTTTATATACTGGTTTTTATACAGTTTCTCTAAAATTATTAAACGAAGTGTCTAGAGAGCCGACAGTCGGCTTTCTAGCATAAAGGCTAGGGGCCGACTGTCGAGATTCAGTTAGTGTAAGAATGTTGTTTGGTAGTTATTGAACTATTTTGTGCTATTTGGTGACTTAATATAGTCGGTGCTTTAGACTACGGTGCTTCGTGATTATGATTACATGATTACGTTATGATTACTAAGTGATATAATATGATGCCATTGTTGGTTTCTCATTAATTCTTTCTTTCAAACAGTAATAATGCATGCGGTAAAACCACTCAGAAGACATTGCAACTTATTGCAACCATAGCCACAGCCTAAAGGGCTGACTGTCGGCTCTCCAGACACGGTGTTTATTAAATGTGTACACGTATAGGCCTACATTGTAGTTTATAGCAACTTGTGAATAGAGTCATCTTTGTCTTACTGCTGCGTAATCGGAAGTTCTTGGGGGCCTTAAAAACCCTTATTGCATTGTATTGTAGACCCTATGTTTAGTCAATTAATTCTGTATGGCATGCACACACACGCACACGGGTTGAGATTAAAGATTCAGTTACACAAGTAAATGAAAACAAAGGTCGTCATCATCATCATAATTGTCATCGTTTGTTTTTGCAAACGCAATCTGTTATGAACACAATATAGGCCTCACCGTCAGTCAAGGTACTTGCCACTAAATTTGTCCACATCACTGCTAAGCATAAATCGATTTTCAGATTTTTTACTGGCATTCTAAGCAAGATCGCACAACATCTTAAACGCGTCACTGTGTATATACTGTATACTACCTTGTGATTTTTGTGAAATATAAATTACTCAGCTATCACTGCAGTAATCAAAATAAATACATAATGTTTTACGCACGCAACAGACATCTCCGATTTAACTTCCAAATTTTATTCAACTACAGACTACGTTGTTTTTCGTAATGTGCTCTCGCCAGTGGCGTATTTAGGGGGGGCACGGTGCGATGGCCCCCCTTTGGCCCGACCATGACAATTTTTTAAGGCGACTTCATATGAAAAGGTGCGTTTTTTGCCGTTTTCCAGCAAGAATTGCAAAATTCAACAATGTTTGATGGTCTTTTTTCATACCGATACAATATGCGATTAAAATCGCCATGTCACATTGCATCTGATATGACGCTGTGATTTTCTGCGTTTCCGAATTTTAGAAAAAAATGGGAGAATTTGCGGCTTCCATTGAACGTTCAAAAGCAAAAAGTGTTTCAGCATCAGGGAAGCTTCGTCCCCTGACCCCCTGATCAGGTCCCCGCTGGGGGCTCCGCCCCCAGATCCCCGTTATAGGCTCGCGCTCTGCGCGCTCGCCATGCCCCCCTTGCCAAATCCTAAATACACCACTGGCTCTCGCACAGGTCGGTGAAAGATCGCTTGCCATGTTAGACAGCCGATGCTATTTACAACACATTTACTTTATACACGCTTTGATCAACTCATGAGACAGTTTCACATAGGCCTATCAAAGTATTAATGTAGGCTATAGCAGCTGCTAGCCATAAACACGACGGCAGCTGCTGTACGCCGCCTAAACTTACTGCCATTAATTGGCACAGCGAATGCATTACAATAATTGGTCACTTTGGTGCTCCAACTAAACCCTGCCGTGCTTGTAAAACCCCGGCCACATTATCCCTGGTCAGTGCTGCTTCGGTTGCCTCTATGAGGTACCAAGAGCCCTGTAGAGGGCCTCTCAGAGTCGTGCTCTTAATTACAGCAAATCTGCAACAATCTGTGCGATCCGTGTACCACGTATTCAAGGGGAAAACAGTTAATATATTTTAATTATGAATACCAATAGTCCAGCTAATATCAGAGACAAACAAAAATAAATGCACTTCACAAAATTTTTTCCCGACTCGATCCAACACGTGGATGAACCCGACTCGTGTCCAACTCTGCAGATCTGGGCCATAATTCAGACTTTGCGTCTTGGATCGTGTTAACACATTTCAGTATGCAAATCTGCCGTTTACTGTACTTTCGGTCGATGCAATTTTGAAAACTAATATTTTGCAAGATATGGTTATAATGTAGCCTTATGTCGTATAGAGGTTTCTCCCACTAAAAGTTGTGGACGACCGCGAAAACGAACCGGACGGCAAAAGTAAGTAAGTAAGTAATCTTTTATTAAACAACGGTCAAACGCCATTGCAAAACAGAACATAACATAGCAAAATCGGTATAGAAAAGTAAAATGAAATAAAATACGGTAGAGCTACAACAGATCTACATGCAAAATCTAATATGCATCACCAAACAAATATCGCAATACAAACGAACGTTTGTACAAGTTATAGTGACACCAAGGCAAAGCAAAAATACAAGTGTCTTTCCGTCCGTTCGTTAATCGTTTTCTCCAGCTCTGTCCATCCGTTGTCGCCTTCGTCCACAATATTTAATGGGCGAAACGTTCTAGGGGCGAAACATCCGTATTCAAACGGTGTGTTTCTGCAAAAAACTGACGGAATTGTAAGATATTATCTGATTGAGTTATCATGAAAATGAAATGGGTGACAGTTCTGTGTAGCAGTAGGTTTTTTAAACGCACAGTTTACATGCACTCATGAGATGGCGCCACGTGTATGGTCAACGAAAGTCCGAACACTGGACTCCGCTCAGTGGGTTAATGTTAGCATAATTATGGGGTCTTACCATGACATCATGGCTGGCTGAAGCGTTAATCTTGAACCAAGACGATTCTAGAAAATGTAATGTCACCTTAGCTGACAATAATCCAATTGTCGGGGCCTTTCTGAACTGCCTATAGCCCACTGCAGTAAAACGTTTGAAATGACGAGTGACGACCCGTTACGCGAACGCAAGCATGAAGACGCTTTCTCCATTTGCTGAGAGTAGACCTGTAAGCGACTCATCAGCCGTTTTCTCGCTCGCTCGTAGGTAAATCTCGCTCGCTTAGCGAGAAATTGCAAGGTTCTGAGGTTCCATCCAAAAATTTTAAGTTGTTTTTTAAAGTTTTGCAAAATACGACAGGGGATTACTTTTCTGTCGCACCCTGTATAGATTGAGTAGTTTTTTTTCATAATTTCCTAAATGATGCATGTGATCTCCATTACTGGAAGTCGATTCCTTTAAATTTAAGTGTGTAATGATACCCAAGGGGAAAGTGATTGAGGACTTTGATGTCCTTCTGAACATCGGCGGTCAAAAGTTCGATCGAAACTTCAACTGCCAAAATTTGGTTTAATGCTGATTGTCTTTGTCTATATCTCCGGCCATTTCGGCCCAATTCACTCTTTAAATGTGCGCCGTAACCTGAAACGCAAAAAATCACTAATAAAGCCTTTATTCTTGGTTTCAAGGTTGTTCAAGGTCGCTGATTTTGGTGTCGATCGAAAGAACTTATGGGACTGCCTATAACTGATTAATAGTAACCTTGGCCCTATCTCGCATTCTTTCTAAGATCCTGAAACTATAGAGTATAATTTGTGGCAGCCGACAGTGAAGATTTCATGATCATAGCTTTCAGCGTTTTGATACAATCGCAGAGTGTAGGCTAACTGACGGACGGACAGACAGACAGACAGAAGCCTCATAGATAACTAAGGCGCGCGTAAAAAATCATGTGCCGTTTTGCATTTCGCTCGCTTTGACTCGTTCGTATGTATTGTCACTCGCTCACGGAAAAAATCTCGCTCGCTCTCGCTCGTCCCGTTTCTCGCTCGCTACCGCTTGCACTCGCTCTCGCTTACAGGTGTAGCTGAGAGCATGTCGACAATGTTCGAATAATGTTCTCCCACAAACCAATCCAGACTTCACCAGTCGCTTCCTGAATGCATCAACATTCTTAAACATCATTTGGTAAACACATTGCTGCATGACAGTCAAACCTTAGAATCGACCGGCTGCTGGGGACCATAGATTCGAAGAGATGAAATTTATTGACGTTTTTATTGACGTTTTTTGTTCGTTTTATGTTCGTTTTAACGCATAGGCCATTTTTGTTCCAAGTAGTGCAAAAACTAACATTCGGTAAGGTAAACAAGAAATTTGAGCTAATGCTCATGAGACGCGCGAGAGCCTAATATAGCAATTTCTATTAGCAGGTAATTTTGGTTTATCTCCAGCTACTTCGTCGCAATTTACTCTTCTGCAGCCGAAAGTCGCAAAAAATACTAAAGCCCCTTATTTTTAGGGTTCAAGGTCATTCAAGATCATCATGTTGATACCATTAAAAAGCACGTCATCAGTAGGCTACATGTTATGATAAGCAGCACGTCTGTGTCTATCTGCAACCGTTTTTACGATTGACAAGATAATGTTCACATGAAGATGGAGTCTGTCCAATGCATTTTGACAGTTTACAGTGTATGTCCGTATAAATATAATCAGTGAGCTTTTTAGACTGGTAAAAAAACATAAAAAAATTTCATTTTTAATTTTACAGCAGCAATGTTACTGACATCCTTCGCTATTATTATAACTAAACAATAAATACTGTCAGTCAAGAGACCATTCGATTCGTCACCAGGTCTTTACTATAAATGGTCCATGGTCACCGTGCGTCTATTTTGCACAGTCGTGAAGATATGGCGCCTCAAAGATAATAGGTCACGAAATTGACCTTTTACTCTAAATTAACTTTTTTAGATTACATTAATTTGTTAGCAAATTTAATCTTTAAAAAAGTTAATTTAGAGCAAAAAAAATAAGGACGTGCTGGTGTCACTGGTTATTTATTTGACTCAATAACATAAATGAACTAGAAAATTAAGAGTAAAAACGACAGATAGGAAAATATTATGCAGAAACAAAGCATATAAATATTCAATTTAATTAACAGGTGCGCCAGTTTAATATCCATGGATATATCCATGGATATCCATATCCACGGCATGTTTGGGTGTGCGTGCGTGCGCGTGTGTGGAAATATAATGTTTTTAAATACAGACATGCAGAGCTTGACGTTTGTGTTGTCTGTCCCTATCCGTCGGTCGGTCGGTTGGTCGGTCTATGTACTAGATCTATAGAGGGCCTTGGTCTATGGGTGCGCGTATTGATCGTGAATGGACGACGAGACACGACGCCAGCGCACCGACTACCTACTGCATGACGACGATCGTGTCCCCGATGTACGTTTCCTCTGATCCCTGGGCTGTCACGGAATCTGGATCTGGATCTGGATGACAGTTGTCAAACTCCTGCTGGATATTGCGGCATTAGAGTCTGCATGCCTGTGGGCACGATACAACCGTCAGCTGGCTGTTTAATGATGGTACCAAAGCCAACGAGATGACGGAGTCTGGTAGTGAATTCCATCCAGTAAAAGACTTGCAGCAAAAGACTGAGTTGAGGCACAGCGAGGTATCTTGAGTCTCCGTTTGGGAGTAGGTCATCTGACGGGTCATAATGGAACACAGAACAGAACCAAATCTAGATCATTCGTCGACGGCACCGAACATGTTCGTTCAAAATTTTGTACAACAGTCGGCTGATCCGCCTGCGTTCTGCGAGGGATTCGAGATGGAGTTGGTGTAACAGAGCAGCAACACTGGTAGCCCGATTATACTTTTTTGAGTTTTCGAGCTGCAGCGAATCTAATCTGGAACAGTCTTCCTGAAGACGTGCGCTTTTCCACCATCGTGGACACTTTACAGCTGGGCTGAAAATTCATAAGATTTGACCCTTTGATCTTTTCATAACATTCATTTGACTTGGCTGAAAGCCAGGCTTACGCAACAAACCTCTGAGAATTTTTTTGAAGAGTGTATTAACTGAACTGAACTGAACTGAACTTATTTTTCTGATCCAGCGGCGTCAGTGACCGTAGCCCCGCCTACAACGTCCAATCCCGTTGGTACGCAGTGCGCGGCACGACACACTCCTTCCGTGTCGGGAAAGCCCAGGTGGCGTGGCGTAGTTGGTAGCGCGCTTCGGGTGAAACGAAGTTACTTTACGTCGGGCCCGGTTAGTACTGCGATGGGTGACTGTCTGCGAGCAGGTAAACCATCTCGGTGCGAAGCCTGCCAGCTAGGTCGACTCAGCCTTCTACCCTCCATGGGACGATAAAATGAGTAGTAACTCATTTACGTGAGTTACGGAAGGTGGGGACCTTGGTACAGCTGACTGGGGCTGCTTGGTCTGGCCGCTGCGCCAGCTTGTGTCTGCAGGCTGCACACGGTGGCCGTGCGGCAGGCGGCTCTGGTTAGTGACGAAAGCGCATTAGAGGCGTGTTTGCGACGATGCGCTATACAAATTGACGACCTTTACCTTTTTTTACGGCGGTGTGAAGCCATCACCGCGAGACAGTACGATTACGGCTCGTGCCGGCGCGATGTCGTCACCGCTACTGATTAGTGACCACTGACCACTGACCACTGGCCACTTGGAGTGGACACCGATAGACCGCTTCATTGACTGAGCGTGCGGACAACACTCTGTCTGCGACTACTCCGACAAGCGATCGGACGTCTGCTAATTTACAAATCTTAGGCGGATTCAAGTATTCAACAGTAAGGTATCTGCTGCCCTCCAGCGAAACAACGGACACATATAGCACAGACTAATAATTACAGAGTGTTCAATAGGCTTTGTGGGCGATGACTGGGACTGGCAGGGGTCCGGTGTCTAGGCTTCAGCTGCAGCAACAGGCTTCCGTTGTTCGTCCGTCTGTCTGTAACGAAGAGAGGCAGAAACAGACAGAGAGATACGGAGTGTGGATGCGGCGCTGCATACGATGAATCTGGTTTGCAATGAGGACGCCGTCGGTCGGACTGAATCAGACAGACAGACGGCGGATAGCCTACGTGCAGAAGACATGATGCACTGGACGGCGTCGCCAGTCAGGAATAGCGATCGACGACCGCTCACTGCACGGTCCTAGGAAGTAACTAGCGTGTATTACGTCTATATTGCTCAGCGGCGAGGGCGCAGAGCACGCGGCGACCCTATAGGCCGATGTGCCGCGCACGCAACCTGTCTGATGCCCATGCAATCATCTCGCGCTACGTCATGAACCGGATTGGCGTTTATTCCGCCGCCGCCGCCGCCGCCGCAGCTGCTGCTGCTGGAATGCTGCTGCCGATGACGTTTGTTTTATGCTAAGCAGCGAGCAGCATGCGAGCGCGTGTCGTAACCACAGTCGTCATAGGCCCCTACAGCACGTGACAGATTGCAACGACTGCATGCTGCGGACTAGACTAGGCTACACGTGCACATGTTTCGTGACTCGTGTCCGTCTGTCGGTGTTCTGGTGTTTCTTGTCGTCGGTGGATTGACCGGTCGAACACGTGCTCGCGTCAGCGTCATGTTGTGTCAGTGCTGCTCTACTCGGTCGTTGTCCACTGAGCTCTGCTGGATTCACGGCGCCACGCGGTGATTACAGGTCTGATCAGTGTTTGAATTGTGAAGAATTAGCTGGGGGTTGAATATTTTGACTGTCGGAGTCCGACTAGAATGTGATGTAAATCGTGTAGCTTATGTACTATATAGCTGCACCTTCACAGTAGGTACGTAATTTGACAGTGTGTTGGGGGGGGGGTTGAGAAAACAGTAGGGCGCTTCAAACCCTTCAACCGCTCGGTAATTTAAACACTGGGTCTGATAGCAGTGGCGGCGCCTGCAATAGTATTTTACCAATGAATATAAGCTGTATGCTTCAGACGAGACGGTGTCTTGTGTCCTAGTTCTGAAATGTCGAGACACGAAAACTGCAAGAACAAAAACAAACTACAGCTACAGTCCGGCACGATCAATAATCGCGTTTTTGCGCTCCGTCGAAAGCACGATGCCGCGACCGGGAGCGAGGAGCGACCGAAAAGAACGGTATTCAGACAAACGTCAGGGAAATAAGCTGGAATGGGCTGCGCATCAACTCACCGACTATGTACACATATGGCCTCTGAATAATTTTAATTTCGTGTAAGCCTATTTTTACGCGCGGCAGCTATGCCAAGCACGTTTTAGCTATCGTAGAGGCATCCGTCCGTCCGTCTGTCCGTCTGACTGTCTCTCTGTACGTCACATCCTGGCACCGTATTAAAACGGCAACAGCTAAAAATCACGAAATCTTTACTATGAGCTGCCACAAAGACTCCATTTTGTGACAAAATTTTGTGCTGCTGGGTGAAGGGAGTCCTCTCGAATGACAGTGTCAAAGAGGGGTCCCTAAGAAGCCGTTATTTTACCGCTATTGACTCCTCTAGCGTGAAAACGGTTGCAGACAAGCATAAACTTGCTGCTTATCATAACAAACACTGGCATCGAGCATTTTAGAAGTGTTTACATCAATGACCTTGAATGACCTTGAACCATCCAAAATAAAGGGTTTTATTAAAATTTTGCGATTTCGGGCTGCGACACACATTTCAAGAGTGAATTGCGCCGAAATAGCTGAAGCTAGACCAACAACCTGCCTATAAAATTTTCAGCATTGTATTAAGATTTTAGCAGTCCCGACCCACTACGTTCAACTCATAGATGTAAAAAACGTTCTAGAAAAAATAAACGTTAAAAAACGTAAAAAACGTGGCAAAAATTTTAAAAAATGTTTAAAAACGTTGATGAAAAACGTTAGCTCTAATTTGTTAAACTTGTTGCTTTTAAACTTAATGATGTAAATGTAGTACAGCTAGAACTCGAGAAAAAAAGAAAATTTTGTTTAATTTTTATTCAAATGTGTGGTCATAAAACCAAGTATCACTAGACTAAGTAAGTAAACTGCCACCAATATAGCTTATTAATTCGTTTCTGTAAGTTTAAACATGCTTTTCGACGTTTTTAGTGAAATTTTCAAATTTTAGTAAACGTTTTTTGGAAAATTAAAAAAACATTGAAAAAAATTTTTTAAAAACGCTAAAAACGTAAAAAACGTGGCAAGTATAAAAAACGTAAAAAAGCGTTCTTTTACATCTGTGGTTCAAGTAGGCCTTCGCACGAGGGTGTCAAAGAGGGTTACCCCCTAAAAAGTGTTCATTTTTTCCGCTGTTGGTTTGTCTAGCGTGAAAACCGTTGCAGATAGGCACATACATGCTGCTTATCATAACAAGCACTGGCGACATGCTTTTTAGTAGTATCAACATTTTAGGCTGCAAAAGAGTGAATTGCGACGAAATGGATGGAGAAAGACCAAGATAACCTGCGAACAGGAACTGCTATAAGCTTAGGCTCTCGCGCGTTTCATGAGCATTATCTTAGATTTCTTGTCAAAATTATTTCGACGAAATATTGAACCGAAAATTTGAACAAAGTAATCATTAAAGATTGCATCATGCCCCTCGAACGAGTAGACACACCAGCTAGTGAAATATCGTAGGTCTAAAGAAGAAACCGTGCATATCAATAGTGCAAAATAGTGTTCTATAGGCCTGTCTTTTGCTGCGAAATATAAACAGTAGGCCGATCGAGTAAAACCGCTGTGCAGCAAATTGACCGCGTGCATCAACGATGCGTCTTTACTGGCAGATTATGACAACGAGTTAGCAGGTCTGTCGCTGGTTGGTTGAGGACCAGGTTGTTCACGATTTATTCATTTGGTCCCCTTCAACCAGTCACAGATAGCGTCGACGCCGGCAAACTCCTGAACTGAAGTCCTGGTGATACACCTGTAGTCCAGATATTGAAGGTAAGCTAGTGATTTACGGCTTATTCTGTACGATTATAATGCGCCATAAGTGTATTATTAACGTCACTGGTTCACCGTCAGTTTTGCAAATACTACCAGTAAGTAACTCGAAAACGACAAGTTGCAGAAAAAATGGCCAAAGACACTGCGATTACACCAATAAAGGTAAAGAAAAAGGTATCCCATACTCGATGCGAGGTGCCGGAGTTAATAATAAAATATATAATCTCGGTTCCTAGGCGGTCAGCCCGCAGTTGACGTAATCATAAACCCGGTGGTAGGCTGCCATTACTTTCCACCAGGCCCACGGTTACCTTCCTAGCCAGAGAGCGTCACCGCCCTTTGACCGGTACCGAATTATACTGCTTGCAGATGCACATGTATGTGAGCAACTTGCCCAGAGTCGTTACTTGGCAGTGCACCGGGCAAGAGTCGAACCAGTGACCTCGCCGGCGCGCTACCGCTACACCACCAAACCACCGCCAATTACACCAATATAGGCCTACTTGTATATAAAATCGTATAAATTTCTGATAACCTTAGCAGTGGCGCCGAACTGGGCCGGGAGTGGGTATGCGTGCTTACATTGTGTTCTTGTAGCCGAATCATGGTTCCAGTTCGCAGATGGGGCACATCGGCTGATTGCAGGTCAGGTCGTTCCAGCGGTACGTCCAGGCGACCGGCAGACTCAGGCAGTTCTCGTAGTTGTTCGGCGCTGGGTAGATCCACGCACAGTCCGGCTGACCGCCCGGCCAGCCCTGAGACCACACCCAGCTGTCGGTCGATATACTGATGCTGGTCTGGTTGTCCGGTTTCCAGACGAATCCCGTGGAGCAGTCCGGTGCGTGAAGTCTCTGACCGGCGGTCCAGTAGCCCCAATAACCCCAGCCCGGCTCATAACATCGCGTGTAAACCGAGCCTGCATATACATGCATACATTCTGATAGTCATTGCTATCCTTACAAGACTGGTGGTGCAGCAATCGGTTATTTTCAAAGAAGCCGCGTGCAATGCTCAATTGCTCATCACGCCCTTTTAATGATTTCGTCATAATAAAATAACAGCACGTTAGAATTTTTTTTGTTGCCATTACTATTACATGTATACTTCTCGAGTAAAAAGTTGTACGACACATTTCTTGTGTTTGTAAACAAAGGAGACGACATTGTATCTCAGTAACGGTGCGAGATATGGCCTAGGTTACTATTAATCACTAATAGGAAGTCTTACACTGGCTCTCGATTGCCGCCGAATTCAATGACCTTTAATGACCTTGAACTCCAAAATAAGAAGTTTGATGGATTTTTTGGGCGATTTCAGGCTGCGACACAAGTCTATATCATTCACAAAGTGGCGCCACGCTACTATCGTTATGCGATCCAGATAGAGAATTTGGTATTTGTATATTAACTTAGCGTGAACACCTCAATCTTCAACTAAACTAGAAAGCAATCATAGCTCACAGGTACCTCCGCCAAGGCAATGCTATTCGCCAGGTGGCGTCACCATCTTCGGTTTTGCAGCGGTTCCGCTTATGCCCCCTTTAACGCAATGGTAAC
>Ga0209367_1001577_pt1 | contig 28400 bp, 14 predicted proteins | sample WorMetLIZISLAND2_FD_187412 | JGI IMG/M metagenome (GOLD analysis project Ga0209367, IMG submission 187412) | Marine gutless worms symbiont microbial communities from Max Planck institute for Marine Microbiology, Germany - Olavius geniculatus... ...
GTCTCTATCCCTACAGGGGGAGGGGTCTGGTGAGGGGGCAGTGCCCCTCTCCAGAAAATTTTTTTAGATCTTAATGTCAAAATGGCGTATTTTCGTGGACTCTGTGCTAAGTTTCGTTTTTTCTTTGACCGTAACAGTATAGAAATACAGCAGTAATTTACAAAGACTGCCATGGAGATTGACTTGCATGCGATAAAAAGCGTTATATAAGGGCGTCTATCCTCCTAAGTCCTTGGAGCAATTCCTCCAAACTCAAGGTAAGGCGCCGCAGGCGTCGACGGGGAGGAGAATGTGGAGAGAGTATCCCTCTCCCCAGCCGACTAGGGACTCTGGGGGAGCGTCATGAGCTCCCCCAGCGGGGTCCGGGGCGAAGCCACGGCGAAAAACGAATTTGGTGCATTCTAAGCGTCACAGAACCCTTCTGTTTGCAAGATATCGTAAATATTATGAAAAACGCAAAATAATAATAATATTCAACCCCCCTAATTTTCCAAAAAACCTTTCCTGGTTTTTCTTGTAGCGTTTGCTTCAATTAGGTTTATATGGATTAAACTCCCCTGGCGTAATTTATTGTTTATTGTTACTTACTCTTACGTAGGCATAGCCAGAAATTGGAATCACAAAAGGTGAACTAGCCCCCAAGGGCCAAAAATTGAGGCCGAAAGCCGAAAACAAAGGTGGACTTCTTGGGAGAAGTTTGTCGCCGGGGCGCAGCCCCGGAAGTAAACGGTGTTTTGGGCATGAAAACCCCCTAAAATGCATACATTGAGTAAAAATTTTATTAGTTTTACTGCAGAAATGCACTGCATATACTAGGCAAAAAGGCGATTTGGCATCTTGGAGGGGACATGGCCCCTTTGCCCCCCCCCCTAAATCCGCCTATGGCAGACGTCCTGATAGGCCGCATTACGTTCTTGCTTGTCCCTCCGTCTGTCTGTGCCATAGAGGCTTTTATAGGCCCCGTAGAAAAGACAACATTGGTACGAATGTGCCGCAGAGCAAACTTTTAGCTCAAAAGCTCGATGGTCAGGATTAGATTGCCTGCATGTGTAATGGCAGTGCACGAGTAAGCTGCCTATACATGTAGCTAGGCGTACGGATGCTGACGTAGCCTACATCTTCGCTCGTTTCCAATAGCTGCATGCTCAGAGCTAATATTTTAGTCCTTTATATAGCGATGCATTGCAAATGAGAGTATTTTGTTAATTTGTGCCCCACGGTATGAGGACCGATTCCCATCGGTATGCGGACTGAAATGCAATCGCTACGGCAGTCCTGGAATTAAGAATCCTCTCAGTTTGAATTCGCCTCAACTGTTTCCAGGATTCATCTGATTCCAGCTGCCTCTGATTCCCGGCTCAAATGGGCAGTGTTTAGGCCGATTGCAACGAGAAATGTATATGTTTGTTTGCTTGTTTATTTACTTATTTACTGTTCATGTGTAGACTTGCTGTATGATTCGACGGACTCGTCTGCGCACTGGACACAGTCAGCTATTGACGCTTTACTCTATGCTCTACTGACACTGCTTGTTATACAGGGTTATTAACCCTTTAGAAACTGACGTCGTGGACAGTGGCGCCATTTCAGTAAATCATCGGAAGGGGTCTCAGTAATCTTTGGGGTCTCAGTCTATACATAACTTATTGTTCTTGCAGCAGTAACAGTGTTTCAAAGGTATAATTTACAAGGAAAAGATCAAAATCATAAATCCTACAGGGGGAAAGGTCCTACATGGGTCCGTAGATCCCTCCAGCCCCACATAAATTATAACCCTGGTCGTGGGTTAAAATTAGGGTGGGTGCAGGAGGTTGCAATATTCTGACAGACACTGCAAATTTCTTACAGAATTAAGATATTAAGGTAAATGGAGCTCGAAATTTTAATTTCTCCTCCAAATGTCACCAATATGGCAAGTTTCAGGCCCAAATTTGGCATTTTTAGACGAAGAATCTCCCCGAAGTGATTTTTCGACAATTTTACAAAAGCCCCAATTTCTTTTGGGGGGGGAGGGGCAACAGACCCCTGCCATGACACCACTGACTTAATGACATGACATTAGAAGTGCATTTGTAGAGTCAGAAATGGTTAATTATGGAGTGTATTAATCTCGACGCTAACAACATATGAAAATGTTGTATCAATAATATTCATGTTATCTACTATTCACAACAGACATTGTGTGGTGCTTATGTAAAAACTAGCAACATGCGTGCACACCAACTACTTAGTCATTAGTCAGTGTGTGGTCGTCCTAACAGACAGCATTACAGGTTGTCCGGTAATTAATGTTCCGTTTACATGAGGAAACATACATCAAGCATACATATTCAATATACATGTGCACGACGTGTGCTCTAAGTTTGCTTCATGTATGTTTTCTCGTGTAAATGGGTATAAGTAAGCAAGCAGGTTATTGCACATATGTCACAAACACTTGCAATAAAACAAGCACATTACTTATCAAAAAAAAAACAGAAACAGGTACTCTATACTGTAAAAAACATGAGAACAACAAAACAGTAAGGTTCCTAATTGGAAAGCAAAAAGGCGTAACTCCCGACCTCAAATTTTGTTTTTTTGAAAGAAAATATTCCAGCGCAAACAGAGTTTTCCAACAGGCTGAAATTAAGGGAAGAGGCATTACAGTAGCCACTAATCACTTATATTCACCAAAAAGTTTACTTCTGGGGAACAACCTAACTTGGAGTAACTCTGCAAGGGCAAAAATTGGCCGACTGAACAAAAACTGAGTTTGTTGTGCGAGAAAGGGTGCAATTCGCAGGAAAATAAAACAAAAGTGCATATTAACAATACATAAAAATACATAAAAACAGACGAGCATAACCAATGCAACAAATGGTCCAAAAATCAAAACATACAACAGAGTGGGCTGAAAATCTAAGCCTCTCTTCACCAAATACTGACCAATTTTCAAAATTCTTCAACTGGCGCAATCTGCTGAAAATTTTGCAATAATGCAATTACAATTTGCTGCACTTCCTTGCAAAATATAACTTCTCAAAAATCACTATGTGCCAGGGAAAGAAGTCTTTGAAAGCTGGTCAACATTTGGCGAAGATATGGAAAAAAACTAAAGGCTTACTTTTTGGTCCAACATGTATATGTATGTATACATGTATACTGGTCACATCAACAAAGTTGATCAACGCCGGGCCCGGTTGGTACTTGGATGGGTGACCATTGGCAGGCAGGTAAACCATCTCTGTATGTAATCAGCCACCCAGGTCAACTCAGCCTGGCCATCCCTCCGTGAACAGGCGCAATGAGTACCAGCGAAAACTGTGACATAAACAGGAACACCGCACGATACATTAGCCTCGTATCCGTGATGACCCGCAGTGTAAACTGGTGTATGGCTAAGGAGATAAGCGCCAACCTATGGGCATTGTTACTCGGAAAGGACTTTACATTGCGTAATATGTGTAACATACGTAACGCAAATTTACAAAGCATCAAAGAAGAGTATGCAGTATCCCTGTCAGTAATGGAGAAGAATTTATTTAACAATTAGCACTGGAAACTGTCAGCTGTTATAGCAGTAGCAACAGTCCCTCAGCAGCTGCTAGTGCCAGCAGGAAAGTCTCCGTGGCATGAGGAAGACGTTTCATTCGCAACTGCTCCGCAGATAATGACACGTTTCCATCAGCGTCCAGAGTTCCAAGGCTCCGTAGGTTGATCAATAGTTCACCCATCTTCTCAGCAATTTCCTGTACCAACCAACCATTAGCCAGTTATTCCGTAACCAGTTAATTCGGTGGAATGATAAACCATAAAATATAAATGATAAATTGTGAAAAATTCTGATAAACTGACAGAAATTATACTTTGCTGTGTTTGTTGCGATTTGAGCAAAATTATTTTGTTAATAATATATCACACCATGGATCTCTAAGTATGAACTCGTTAGCTATTCTCTCTCTCTTTCAGGCTGGTTTAGATCCCTCAGGCGAGGGGTCAGCCACACGGGTTCTCCATCTCCACTCGGCTCTATTCTCCACGTTCTTCAAGTCGAGCCGCAAGTCTTCCATGCCTCCGTGTTATACTTTACGACGTCAATCCACCTTTTTCTCCGTCTTTCCCTACTCCGTTGTCCACGTACCTCTGCCTCCAAGATTCTCCTGACACAATCCTCCTCTTCTTGGCGTTGTACAAGCCCAAACCATCTCAACCTGGCCTCCTGTACTTTGTCCGTGATGCACGCTATTCCAAGGATGCGATGGATATCGTCATTCCTTTTCTTGTCTCTCAACTATGGCAGAGAATCCATCTTAGCATTCTCATTTCGCTTCTCTTCAAACGTTCTTCTTCACGCCTTTTCAATGTCCATGTTTCTGAACCATAGATCAATATTGGCCTTACCGTTGTTCTGTATACTTTCCCTTTAACAGTAATGGGCATCCTTCGATCACATAACACTCCTGATAGCTCTTTCCATTTTTTCCATGCTGCAGCAATTCTAGCTGTGACGTCTTCCTTATTTCCTCTTTGGGCATGGATTACTGAACCCAGGTACTTGAGATTTTCCACTTGTTTCAGAGCTTTCCCATTTTTATCCATAATCTGGAGTGACCCTGCTGTCCTTGCACACACCATAGTCTCCGTTTTGTCCGCATTTACTTTAAGGCCTTTTCTTTCCAGAGCCTCCTGCCATTCACCAAATCTTTCCTGGAGTTTAGCCAACAAGACAGCTGCAATAATCAGATCATCTGCATACAGCATGTCCCATGGCACATCATGTTGAACATATTCACTGACTGCATCCATAACGATGATAAACAGCAGTGGACTAAGGCAGGATCACTGATGTACACCAACTTTTATTTCAAAAGCTGATGTCTTTCCTTGTCCACTTTGCACTGTTGTCATTGCTCCATCATACACTGACCTCATAACTCACACAAGCTTCTCACTAATTCCTTTACGTCATAAACTCCAGTATAACACTTCTCTAGGCACTCGATCAAAAGCTTTCTCCAAATCCACAAAGGTCCAGTATCGTTTTCTGTTCCCTTCCAGAATCTTTTCCTGCACTTGACGGAGAATAAAAATGGGATCTATGGTTCCCCTTCCTGGCATGAATCCAAACTGGTTAGAGTTAATGTGTACTGTTTCTCTCATACGCCTTTCAATCACTTGTTCATACACTTTTAGTGCAATTTCCAGCAACTTTATTCCTCTGCAATTCCACATTCAAGAGCATCTCCTTTTTGCTTATAAATAGTCATTATTTCACTCTCCTTTAAGTCACCTGGGACTTGCTCGTCTGTCAAAAATTCGTTGAGAATTTTGTGAAGCCAATCCACTCCAAGCTCATCCAAAGCTATAATCATTTCTGCAGTGATTCCAGATGGTCTTGGTGCTTTCTTGCTACCTATTTGCTTGATTGCTTTCTCAATTTCTGTATGACTGATCTTTTCCTCTGGCCCCTCCACTGCCCCAACATACTCCAGTGGGTCTCACGGATTTTCTACATTTAGAAGTTCTTCAAAGTAGGATTTCCATCGCTTCTGGATCAACTTTTCATCCATCAATATAGTTCCATCTCTGTCTTTGATGATGTTTACCGCCATCTTGTCTTGTCTAGATCTTTGTCGCGCTTTTGCAATTTTATATATCTTCACCTGTCCTTTTTTCGTATCGAGTTCATCATATATATATGCTTTGTGGCTTCCTGCTTTGCTTCAGCGACCACATTCTTTGTTTCTTTACAAGTTTTCTTGTACACTGCCTTCAGTGATGTATCATGTCGCATTTTTTGCCAATTCTTGGATGATTCCTTCTTGTTCTTCACTGTCCTCTGTACGTCCTCTGACCACCACCAGGTATCTCGTTCTTTTCGTTTTTGGCCCCTGGTGACTCCACAAACGCTCTTTGCTGCTTCCACAATACTGTACTTCAATGTATCCGAGGTTACCTTCTGATTATTCATTTTTTCTTGCACTTTGCTTCTGAACTTTGCCAGATTTTCACCTTTCAGTTTCCACCTTCTGACACATGGTTTCTGCTTTGTCCTGTATCCTGTGTGAACACTTTGTCTTCTCATGTCCATCAGTAATAAACGGTGTTGTTTGACTGCTGCTTCATCAAGGATAACAGTACAGTTTTTAACATGCTTTCTATCTACTTGACGTACACTAAAGTAGCCAATCTGGCTTGCAGACGGATCACTATGATATGTAATTCTATGTTCTTCTCTTTTTCTGAAGCACGTATTGACAACAACCATATCTATCTGATGCTAAATTCAAAGATTCTCAGAGTTGGACATGGACAGATTATGAGACATCAGAAAGATGAACACTCGAATAACATGAGAATTTGGAAGACAAAATCAATACACGTAAACCAATTAATATACAAAGCATTCCAACAGTTAATATTAATATTCAGTTAATGTCAATATGTCGAAATTACTAAAAAGAAGGTAACGTTTTCATTCACATTTGCAAACGCTTTTTATATTAAATTTTTCTCATAAAAGTCCCTATTTTTCACCAAACTACAAAGCCAGACACACAGAAATTCTTTTAGACCCGATACTACCAGTATGATAGAAGCAGCAAAAAATCTGAAAAAGTGACGGGACCTCGACACATTGACGATTGGATTTCTGTTCATCCGCACAGCACTGAGTTATGAACGTGGCAAGATCACGGTGCAGTCGGCCCATCACTAAACTCTCTACACCCACACACAATAACAAACACAGAATAATAACACAGCTATGAAGCATCACCTGCCATATGGGATCACACACTGACATTACCTGCCACCCAACACAGATGAACGTGCCCTGCCTCAACTCCAGCCAGACAGGCCGGTAACCGGTACACAATTTACCTACCAAGGAGGGATGAAAGGCTGAGTTGACCTTGGTGTTGGTTATATACCTGGATGGTTAACACGTCCGCAGACAGTCACCCATCTAGGTGATAGTGACCCGGCTGAAAATTGAACCAAAAACCTCTCAATCGTAAGTGCAACAACTACCAACTTCTACGCCAGCCAGCCACAGCAACAACAGCACTCAAGTGAATAATTGACAGCTCCACAAGAATTAACAATAACCATTAGGTGACTAATGATTTTCCATGAATAAAATTTTAATCGCTACATTTTAGACTAAAGTTGCAACACTAACAACAAATGTATTATAAACAAGCCCAGCTGTTGCTAGGGTGTGGCCGACTGTACTGGTTGTCACTGCCCTTAAAGGTCATCCAAAGTCGATGATTTTTACGTCATCCGAAAAGGTATATGCCACTTCCCAATAGTGATTAATAGTAACCTTGGCCATATCTCTCACCGCTTCCAAGATATGGCCAGTTTTCCTTACCACAGTGCATTACAACGCTTCAAGGTCATCAAAGATCATCGATTTATATGTCGATTGAAAGCCACTATGCGACTTCCTATTAGCGATCAACAGACCCTATTCTGCACCATTTAGCCACAGTACATCCGTGACGGATGACAGACAGACAGATGTACAACAATCATGACAAAAGGCCGACCTTAAGCTTACAGCTTAGCGGACGGCCCCAAAATGACAAGCATTATATGAAATAATGATAATTTCATACACCCCATGTTGTCTCAGTGCATTTGTGACAGCTGTTAGCTAAATAACGTGTAAAGTTGATCAGAAAAATGCACTTTACTTCCACATAACCACTGCTAAGTTTAATCAAAATTATCCATTAATTAATAATTAGTTTCTGTAAAGCTATCTATTTTAAACAAATTAATCACTACTGGCTCTAGAACAATACTTTAGCCTCTAGTCACTTGTAATCAATGCGCTCTGTTGGTATTTGTACGATATATCCATCGAGATGTTGAAACGATGTTTGTCTCAGCATTTTATGGTTCATTACAGTTTGAATAAGATTAAGCTGGCATTTAATGCACATTTACTTATTTATCTGCTTACTTGGTGGCGTTGGCCTCAAAGACCACTGGCCTTGCACCAATCCCAGTTTTACAACACACGGAAGCAAACAAAATGTTGAAAAAATACAAATAAAAGGAAGGAAATAGCTCAGCAACCTTTGGCACTTGGCTCAACGACAATCTCCTTTGATTCAACGTTAACCAACACGTCATACAGCTCCGACCTACAATGCACCACGCCATACAGGCTCAGCCAGGCACCTGTTTACACTGCAAAAGACCACAAATACACAACCAACTCAAATAAAAATGACCAGTTCATTCAGTTAATATACATCATTTATAGGGCTGCTACAAATTAATTTTTGCTGTTAGTTTTTTTAGTTTTTTTTGGTTAAAAAATAAACAAAAAATAATCAGTTAATTTTGATAAATTTTTGCAGTCAAGAAAGATGATAAAAACTGCAGAATTCAACTACTAATTGTGGTTAACTTTCACAAACTAAAGCAAAATTGTAAAAGTAATCACGAATGTAGTGGCTTACACAAACTGCATAGTCAAAGGGCAGACTGTTAAACTAACATTATACAAGAAAAAATCTTGATGATAAAAATGTCCCATGCAAAATAAAACTAAACTGCAAACATGGATTATCAATCACTCTAAGCTGTCAAGAAGTCCAAAATTTTAATCAAATGTTAACCGATTGAAAGAAAATCCCGGACTGATAGAAGGCTGAGTTGACCTTAGTGTTGGTTATACATGTCCACAGACAGGCACCCATCCAAATAGTAACCACCTGATAATGACCTGACCGGAAGTTAAACCCACAACATCTTGATCACAAGTCTGACCTCATGGTAACTGCTGGATCAGTGAAGCCTGCAACGTAACCCCCAGCAAGCTGTGTCAGTTCGTCCACTAGGCTGTCATCATCCAGACGTACCAGCGGAAAAACATTCCTCCACGACAGTCGATGCCAGACCAGCACAGGCAGACAACTACACACAGACAGACAGACAGACAGACAGACGGACAGACAGACAGACGCCGATATAGATATCATATTCATAGGATCAGTCATATGCACTACCCAGCACAAATTTTGATGTTGTAAATGGCTGAACTACGACTTCTGCACTTCACAAGGTAGTGTAGCAACAGTGTTAAGATGAGGTGGCCAAAACTACAGACATTTGCATCAAGTTTCCTCTTGATGTTGCATTCCAAAAATTATTAAAATCAGAGAATGTTTCACGGAGCTATTTAAAAAATAAAAGCTCTTGGCACCTTTTTATGGACCACAGTGTGTGGTCTTTAACGCCAGATTTCTTCAAGACGTTGCATGATAAAAACTATTAAAATCAACCAATGTTTCATACAGTTATTTTCTGAAAATTGGCACATTTTTTGCGTCGTGGTGTATATTTCACGACTGACGTCATCCTCCTGTCTCTCATCACAGTGTCTCAGTGTCATAGCTACCAACTATCTCATTGCAGTCAAGCGTGACAACAAAAATGATGGCCAAGTCTTGTAATCATGCTAAACGTGCCATGAATGGTATGCAGTAGGCCCCTTAGAGTGTGATTCGCAAAATGCAAATTAGACTATGCAACAAGGACTCTTTGAGCGTATAAATAATTTTCATAAGACGGCTTTTGTTATTTTTATGACCTAAAACTTGAAAAAGAATTACGTCATCAAACTTTGTGTAATCTGAAGATTGAGATGCCGCCAATCATGAGATTCGGAATTGGTAAAAATGGCCGTTTTGCAATCTGAAAGTCAGCATCACTACTCTAGACCTTCATCAACGTGTGCATATTCATATTCAACTAACCATAACACTGCTAATCCATACAAGCTCATATGGAAAACATCAGAAAATGCAGGACATTTGACAAGATGCAGTAGAGAGATAACCTGGAGACAGAGAGAAGCTGTGTGACATCTGGCTGATAAACACAAATGCGTTTCTTCAGCAGCAGAGCGGTGAATACAACAATGAACTCCATGCCAAACACATGCACAGTATCTGAAACAGTCAGAGAATACAACAACGAACTCAATGCCTAACATATGCAAATTGCAGCCAAGCCATCAGTCCTACGTTTCCACCTGGCAAATACTGCCACCACGACCAATTCCACTTTCAGCCAAATTACTCTGATCCTATTTGTATTGTTAAGCACTAGAGAGGAGGCAGCAATATAGAAAATATGCTATGCACGTGTGTGACTGTGAACAACTGCACGCACAGGTCAGGAATCTAGTTTACAAAACAAATGCATTTTACAAAGTACCTCTAGAAATACTGTAAAAAAATTTAATGAAAATTCAGAGAGTTTTGTAAATTAACCACATGACCTTTAGAATGAGTCCCTAAGCCTATTCCTAACCATGGTAGACCTTCAGAATGTTGTGCTGACACTGACCTTTAACCGTGGACTGAGTGAGTGCCCAGTGATTGCTGTCAAAGTCTTGCACAGCGATTGTTCCATTGTCTGCCACCGAGGGAGACTTGCACTTTCCACGAGTCACCAGTTCAAGGTACACTTCCAGCACTGCGATGGGATTCCCCCGAGTTTCCACATACCGGCCGAGCAGGATCTGAGAAACAGCTGAGTGCAGAGGAGGGTTAAAGTCAGCGCAGACCACAATGACACAAACGTCTGTCACCTGCCAACAAATGACTGTTACCTACGTTGAGTATGAGTGCATCAGAAGGTTAAAGTCAGCATAAGAATGAGTGCAGTGAAGAATTAAATTCCACACAGACCACAGCCTGGCAAACATGTGTCACCTGCAATTGAATCTATGGCCATTTTTTCCTACATATTTACTCAGAATGGCCACAGTTTTTAATAAAACTAGATGGTCATTACGACTCCGTCGACTGTTATGCCTCCGCCAACGTGTGACAAGAAGCTAGCTATCGCAGAGAGCGTATAATGTGAAAAAAAACGGAAATCACAAACAATCTATTTATAGCCAAGCAATAACTGGACCCTGCCGCCAGTGATTGGTCATGCACGACGAAAATGTGGCGTGATTAGTCGCATCTCATGAACATTCATTATTTGCATAGCTAATGAGCATCGCTGCAAACGTTTGCAGAGAGAGAATAATTCTTGAACAGAGAAAGTGTTATTAATTGATGAATAACTAATAAATATGGATTGTAACCCAACGAAATTAATGACCAAACCCCAGTGTTGCAGAAGAACTTAGGGTTTAATAGATCGAGAAAGAATTAGGCGGTTTGATGAATTAGAAGAGAAATTAAATAAGGATGGTGACCGCATCACTATACGCGTAACGTCAACTGAGTAGACCTACTGTATAATGGCTTGCAAATGCTAACGCGCAGTGACAACTGATGGTAAATAAACATTGGTCCACTAACGATGGTTAGTTGGCTAAAGTTCATGAATTTTTTTTGTTCAACGCGGGAGAGATTGTAGTTGATAACACCGTTTACCGCTTGTCGATATCTCCATCCGTTCCAGAGATATTTGCGCTCAAAGTCCACGCACTCACGCACGCACGGATGCATGAACACACGCACACACAAAGAGTCCGAAAACATAATGCCTCTGGCCACTACGCTGTAGTCGGCGGAGGCATAAAAATTCAATAATCTTTCAAATACCTTTTCCAGACATATTCCTGTGATACAAACATTTCTGGCATCATACAAACAAAATTTTTTACACTGTTGTCACAATGTTTACAAATAACTAAAATTCAAAGAGTTTCAGACCCTATGACATTAAATTCTAAAACTCTCAAGACCCAATTTGGTCTTCAAGAACTTTCCCGAGCCTGAAAAAATGAATAACTTCGAAGAACCTTGGCCAACCTGTCTACTAGCGACACATTGCTATAATATACAGTGTGTCTCAAAACACTGGACCTCCCAAAGTGTCGATGCATTGTCAAATAACTCCAACAATCCTAGTTCAACATCAACAAGTTTTGGTACAAAGAATCTTCATCTGACTGCCTCTTAAAACAGCCGACTGATCCCACTTCATCAGACACCACATTCCAGAGCTTGACTAACCTACTAACAAAAAATTGCTTTCTAAGTTCTTATTTATGTAGCTTTTAGACCAACTTACATCTGTCGCCATTGTCTCGGCTTCATTGAATAGACGGTCATTACCTTGGGCAACTTATCGGTAGTTTCTGTTCGCAGATAAAGCCAGTGTTTGTGAGCCTGTGTGTAAACAAATGGCACAACAGAAGACGAACTGTCCCATGTGAGACAACAGCAGTGCATGATGGACCGGCGTAGCTCGGCCGAGAGTGAAGGGTAAACCCAAGTCCATAGTACATCACCATGAGTGTCCTTCTCTACACAAAAAACAATAACAATTTTAAAACAACAGACATTCTACAAGAAAACACCTAGTTTTCTTGTACTCAGGTTCCCACTTTTATTGGCCAAAAAATTCCAAGACTTTCAAAGACCGTTAAAACGTTTTCCCAAAACATTCTCGAAGACGTCCAACATTTAAATATGAAGATAAACAGAATTACTTACTGTACGACGTACTAGGGTTACAGTGTACGTACATGCAAAGTGTACTCCAATGCACAAAGCTCTTCATAATGCATATGGAATGCCGAGCATTTTAAAATTTATACCATTATTGTATTTCTGTAGGTAAGTGCTATACAAAATTTTCATTTTCCCGGACTTTCCAGGATGATCACTAACTGCGCCAAGCTGTTTCACATACAATTAACTTGGAGCAAACTACACTTCATTATACCTCATACCAATTTACACTATTAATAAGTAATAATTAAATACAAGATGGTCATGTAATAAAAACATGTGTAAGGTCATTCTAATCACATTCTCTGTCACCACACCATTTCACTTTTCATAATTTTATCCAATATTATCTCCAATAACAATGGCATAGTGCAAATAAAGTAACTCAAAAATGTACTGAAATGCTTCAATTATAATAAAGTATAATAACATGTCACTGAAAATTAAATCAAAATGTCAAAAATAAAATGACCATTTCGTGAGAAATAAAACTGGGCATAAATGGAAAAAGTAAGCAAAAAAGATTTGGTGATCTGGTGCTTGATCGCTCAATTCTTCTAAGTTGCCTACATATTATATCGACATAGACATCATGAATATTAATGCCTACAAGGCCCTATGTATTATCACAATGAGTTGTATCATCAAATATTCACATACCAATTAGTCCAACAGCAAGCAGTCCACTCATCTTTGTCATCTGCAATATATACACCGTACGGCAATAAATAAAGCACCTAAAACTGGCTATAAAAACATCACTGTGCTAGCGGCAAATTGGCAGTCATCTTGCAGTGAAAGGAAAAAAAATTACTAGTAACAGATCGTGATTGGCAAAACGCAAATTAGAGTATACAACAAGAACTCTTTGAGTGCATAATACAAAACTCATTCCAACACTATATTGCCTGAACTGCAGTTGAAACAATAACCAAACAGTCTGATATCAGTTACCATATTTTAAATCAAGTTTGTCCAATAACTCATAAATTGCTATTCACATTCTGCACGAAACAGTTTTGGCCCACAGCGCTATCGAAAAACTTGCGAACTTACCCAAATCCGAAGGCTAGACATAACCTAAGGCCCATGTCAGACACGCTACAAAGCTGCAAGATAATGTAGGGCGATTTTGTTGTGTGTCTGACATGGGTCTAAGTCTAACTACATCCATAACCATAACCGAAACCCTGAACATTTGCCCTGACCCTAAGGCTAGATCGCTATTTCAAAGTTAGTAGTGGGAAACATTTGCAATAGCGCCAGTTTTGTTACGAACCAAACAAGCCAAAATTAGTAGTAGTAGTAGTGCAGTCCAGGATAGGCCAAAAGGCCTGTAAACTGATCATTAAAACTTGAAATCTTGTCAGTTATAACTGTGTCTGAGATGGACACAGTGCCGATTGAATTGAATCAAAATTAAATTAAGATCTTTCTAGTTCATGTGCTAGATTAAAATGACAGCCTGTCAGTAAGTTTTTTAGCGGAAAAATTAATTTCAATATCGTATCGTCATTGCGAATATTCAATTTCCGGTGTCTATTGCGAAGTGAGAGCTGACCTAACTCTAGCAATTTTCCTATGCAAACAGCGAGATCGCCAATCTACCGCTTAAATTATCGTTATAAGAACTGCAAACAGAAATGCAAACAATATGTTTCTGCGCTTTATTGTTTGTAAATAATTTTGAAAAAGGTTCTTATTTTAGTAATTTCATACTTAAATCGCGGTTTACACAACTAGGTTTTGTTTTGTAACTTCCGGGAAAGACGATCATTACAGAGGGGTGTACACGAAAGTTGATAAAAAAGTTTTGTAACTCAAGTGCAAAATTATTTTTTTATTGTTGCAATACGTGTAAAATATTAAATTAAAATTATATTTGCAAACTTAATTTGTGTAATTATAATTTGCAGTCATGCGTTTGCTTTTTAAAATTATTGAAAACTTTTATTCGGTATTTTCCATTTTGGGTTACACCCCCAATATCAAAGTGGCATAGTCCGAGTTATATGCATATTCATCAGCATAGATTCTTAGAAAAGATATATAAAATATTTTTAATAGGCATTCTTTGCTGTTGATTGCCGGCTTCTGAAAATCTCTTTCATGATAACTAAAGCTTCATTTTAACGTTATTGCTCGCTGTGATAATTATACGTAGTCGCCGGTTATTGTTGCGGCATGATTTACGATGGATTATGAATTTAAATTGAGACTAGTTAGCCAACGACAACGGGTTGAAGATGAGTTCGATTTCGAGGGTCGTAAAGTTGGCCGCGGAACGTATGGCCACGTCTACAAAGCCATTCGCAAAGACAAGTCTGCAAAGTATATCTTTTAGGGTAAACATGCAGTTTAGCGGCCTAAACAAAATACACAGTCAACTTACTGCCTATACGGGCCAAAGCGTGCATGCGGTCAGTTAACCCTAACCCTAATCCTAACTCTAACCCTAACCCTAACTTAACCCTAACTCTAAACCTAAGCCTAACCCTAAGCTTCGTCTGTATATAGGCAGTAAGTTGACTGTGTATTTTGTTTAGGCCGCTAAACTGCGTGTTTACCTCTTTTAGAATAGTTTGTGACGAGCTTGAATGCTTGATGTTGCGATTTTCTTGATTAACTGGTGTTATGGTTTGTGTCTGGGTTTTATATAAGTTTTGCCCTTTGACACAAGACTCCAGCTCAGCGGTAGTACTAAATGTCGAAAACTACTCAAAACTTTGATTGTTTACGGTTAAGGTTGGGGCAAGTGTTAGGATTTTTAGTAGTTTTGTAGTTTTCGGTATTTAGTCCCATTCCAGTTGAGTAGTTGAAGTGACAGGAATTTTTATCAGCAATAAGATATCTTCATCAAACAGTGGCACAGTTTGCTCATGTGCACAGAATGGGTGAGGTCAAGTTTCGCTAACTTTGGTCTTGACTTTGGGCTTATCTTCGAGCTGGGCTTGACTTTATTTAGTCTTGACTTTTGACTTGACTTTCGTTTGTGGTCATCCATTTTTTTATGCAACCGTCGAATTACTGCAATAATACGATTAGTTAAATCAACATTATAGAAGTGTATTCCAAACATATATTAATTGGGTGATGTGTGTAATATTACTTTGTTTGCCCATATGGCCATTTTATGGATATAAAAGGAATTTTGTGCAATATTTGTGCTAGCGATGACGTCATTACTTATGCTAGTGTCGTCTGCATAGTTTATGCTGGTAGATAGTAACAAAATGCTTATTAGTTACAAGAGGCAGCACATTATTTTACTAGTCAAAAAGTAAATATTTCACTCAAATAACGAACTCAGACGTTCGTTTGGTCAAGCTAAGCCTTAATTAAATGTTTTGACATTAAAAATTGCCAGCTGATTTAATTTTGATTTTGGTCTTGACTTTGGACTTGAATTTGGGCTTAGACCAAAGTCAAGTCAGGACTTTAGTCTTAGACTAAAGTCTTAGCAAAACTTGACCTCACCCAATGTCTGAAAATATTGTGGTTCTGTACTGTGTTTGTAATGATGTGTGGTGTTTTCAGTGGTAGTGATGGGAAAGAGTATGCACTGAAGCTGATAGAAGGAACCGGCATTTCAATGTCCGCATGCCGAGAAATTGCTGTGAGTACCATCTTGTTCACAGTTCTGATTATGATTTGTGCTGTCTATATGTTTCAAGATGCTGTGATTTAATTGGTGGTTGCCACACTAGATATCACTGTGATCAACCATAATTGATTCACAGCGGTACAGTTCTCAAGCTAAATAACAGGCCTGTGCATATTTTGCAAATTTCAAGTGCACTAATGTCAAAGGTAAAAGGTAAAGTCCAGCACTTGCTGAAGTGCTTCTTACATGAGACAGACTTAAGACAGAAGCGCTTTACAATATTGGAGGTGGCATCTGATTTGCATGAGCATGATACCGCAGCACACTATGCAGCCATCCATTGCCCGCCTAAATGAACAATTAGACTTGCGGTTTGCAGCTAGCAGACATACCACCATTCCAGTTAGCCACACTAGGCCTTCACCCATACCCTGTAAGCTACTACTCATTGATGTCATGACGGTTGGGCAGCCAGGGTTGAGTAAAGGGGAATGCAGGGACACTATATTTTCCCACCTATTTTCGGTCAAGCAGTATAATTTGGTACTGGCCTTATTGCCAGGCAGGTCATGGCAGTATATGGGAGAGGTTTGGCCTACCAGCCATATAACATGAGCTGTGTTTGCACTCACTGCCGGCTCAGGGCCTAGAGTTGGAAATAAACATTGACTCTAATGTCACAGAGCTCTGAGAGAGTGCTCGTGACTACTAGTGACTTCACCTTGTGTATCTGTTACATGGTTGTTGAGGGTGATTTGTTTTTTTTTGCTTTGTTAGGATTATGATTTGTTATTCTTTATAGTTGTTACGGGAACTGAAGCATGTGAATGTCATCAATCTACGGAAGGTTTATCTTTCACACGCCGACCGCAAAGTCTGGCTTCTTTTTGACTACGCAGAACATGACCTTTGGGTGAGAAGTTACAGTGTTTAAAATTTCTAACTAGAGAAGCAGTCATAGCCTGCAGGTACCTCCGCCAAGGCTTGAGTGCATTTCAAACCATAGTTGCATTTTCTACATTGACCTAGTTTTGTGTGACCTAAAAACCTTGATTGTTGTTCGCCAGATGTCAGCACCATAGCGACAACAGCGGTTTGCCTTGTGTCCCCTTTAACGCAATGGTAACGAAAAGTTCAAAGTGATCCAGAATCAAGGATTCCTGCCATATCAACCCCAAAATTGAATCACTGGTAGTTTGTGCCATGCCCGACATACCTTCAAAATTTCAGAAAGATCCGTCCATAACTGTTTGAGTTTATGTTGCTAACACACAGACAGACAGACAGACAGACAAACAAACAAAAACTGGCAAAAACATAACCTCCTTGGCGGAGGTAAATATAATTCTTGTCCCTTGATTCCAGTACTTAATTTAGCTTCATTATGCTTTACAATACTTCTGAAGAGTAGAATAGCAAAACCTTCTATCTGTTGTTGAGGACATTTGAAGAGAACTGAAAACGACATTCTACATGATTCGTTTTTTGGATTCCTCCTTCTCCAAACCAGTTTTTTTGATTTTCTTGTAGATATGTGGAAGTTAGTGCACAATTATAGTCGAAACATTAACCAAAACAGTGAAAATAAAGATTGTTTTTGATGAGTTTTTCTGTATAATTAAGACTACATGATCTGTGTTTGTCATCTGGTGTTCACAGCACATCATTAAGTTTAACCGATCGGCAAAAGCCAGCAAGAAAGTGGTGAATGTGCCCAAAGCAATGGTGAAATCACTTCTGTACCAGATTCTAGATGGCATTCACTACATACATTCCAACTGGGTCCTACATCGAGACCTTGTGAGCCGTTTATTCTTCTGGTTATTGCTTAATGGTATAACTCTATAGGAAACCTATCTTGGAGCTACAGGCCATCACCTGCTATATGGGATCACACAGTATTAACTGCCACCCGATGCAGGTGAACACATCCGCCCCACCTTAGGCTGCGTTCACATAGACACGAGTACGAGTACAAGTCCGGGTTTCCGTTTATGGCCCGTAGAAGCTTCACTTGTACGAGTGGAGTGTTCACGGTCACTTGTACAAGCACATAACTCAATGCATGTTGGCCGTATTGAATAAAATTGAATCAAAGAAATGTTTTGCGTTTAAACAACAATATTACATCACATCACTAGGGTTCGAATGACACTGGTATTGGGGTACTGGATATTGGCCAATACTGTCCGGTATTGGGGTGGATCGCCGATCGGATATTGGGCGATATTTTTTTGACTGTGAAATCCAATACTAATATCCACTCACTAAGTATAAGTGGTCGCCGCCCGCTGCTATCTAAGTCGCAGTCAAACAGCAGTGGCCATTATGCAACATAATTATCTCGATTTGCTAGCAAACAACAGTGGCAGGAAGAGTGGGGTGGGGCGGGGAGGGAGGAAGTTCACCTGTAGAACGGTCGTAGAAACTACTCATATGAGTGAAATTTACAAGTAACCCGTACTGGTTTTGTATGTGAACAGCCGCCATTGAAATACACACAAACTCGTGTTTGCTGAAACTTGTATACGGGAACTCAGTGTCGTACTCATACTCGTGTTTATGTGAACACAGCCTTAGCCCCTGCTAGCCCGGCCGGTACTCGATTTACCTACCCCCAAGGGATGGAAGGCTGAGTTGACCTTGGTGTTAACTTGAGTTGGTTTGCCTGTTTGGAGACAATCACCCATACAAGTAATAACCCTAGATGGCGACCAGATCAGGAGTCAAACCAATGACGTTGCAATCGTATGTCCACCATTCTAACTGCTACACTAGTTACCGAGCCACCATAGCTCAAGCACGTGTATAGTCATAACAGTATATACACCGTGTCCGGAAAAAAAGAGTCTACAGTTTTTTCTGAATAACTTTAACAAATTAAAACATATTTTCAAAATTTTTGGCACACATTATACCAATGTTACGTTTTACTAAAGACATTCAAAACTAACCTTTAAAATTTATTTATCACTGAGTATTGCGAATGTAATTATGATGTCATTGAAAATGCCATTTTCACAGAAGGTGCCATATATATAAGCCGTACCAGTATGAAAAACAGGACAAGTGTCCAAAAAATTGCAATGATAAAACATGATAGATTTCGGAAACGTAGAAAAAAATTACTTTTATCCCAAACTTTTTTAGCTTAGTTGTGCTTTTTGCCATGTTACACGCGTCCATCGCATGCACTACGGGAACGTTGTTGTGCAGCAGTTGTTATCAGAGGACATCGTCATCTCTGCAGCATGCGTTAGCGTCACTGTAGTGAGCATTTTGAATGAACTTTTTTTTACTCCAAATTTGGTTAATAACGAGTTTTGTTACTGTTATTGACAACTCAGACAGCTACAAGCTAAAAAGTATTTTGTGTATTTTTCATGGTTCCTACGGTCAGGGGAAGTCAGGGAAAGTCAGGGAAAATCCAGACAGTCAGGGGAAGTCAGGGAATTCAAAAGTACCATGGTGCAAAAGTTAACAAAGATGCAGAAAAAAACAGAACTGTTGCACGCACACTGCATACAGCAGTTCAAAATTTTTTCTGCTCGCTTCTCTCGCAGGTTATTTATACTTTTACTTTTTCATTTGTTCTGCCGCCCTTGTTTCTAGTGTTATTGCAAGTGATTGAAAGCCAACATTGGTATTTCGCATGAACAAATTAGTCAGGGAAAACTATTCATTTTGTTCTGGAAAGTCAGGGAAAATGTATTCTGCAGAGTAGTAGGAACCATGATTTTTTGTTTTTAATTTTGTGTAAAGTTAAGTAAGAATACGAGAAGTGTTTTATTTTTCACGGTAAAGTGGCCTCATTTATTAGGCAATGTAAACTATTGGTACATTGTCAGTTGCGCATTACCTTGGTAATGTTACCTACCAAAAATTATTAATGTGCATTTGAATTTGTTGCAGTTATTATTCGGAACATTGCTATCTTTTTTCACCTAAAATAGAGTAAAAATGGCATATTTGATGATGTCATAATTACGCCAGCACTACATAGTGATATCGCAATGTAAAAAGAAAATTTACTAATTTTTTCATAAAATGGATCTTTTCGACAACTCTTGCCAAAAATTATGAAAATATGTTTAAGTTTGCCAAAGATATATCAAAAATATCGTAGACTTTTTTATCCAGACACTGTGTACAGTAACGTAGAAGCTACTTGTAATTAAAGAAAGTCTTTACAATAATATAACTGCTTAAATGCCATGTTCAACTTCAAATGTGTTCAGAAGCCTGCAAATATTCTAGTGATGGGCGAAGGCGCTGAAAGAGGCCGGGTAAAAATAGGTCAGTGTGTTTTTATACATCTCTAACTAGATCTGTTAAATGTTATAGGCTGAACAGCATACTTACAGTATCTGACTGTCATAATGGTACACAGATTTAACTCTGGCCAAGCAGGCTGTGGCTTAGCCCTGTGCTGCTATCATTGTTGGTTGCATTGATGTAGTTACTTGACGCTGAGCCAGGTTAGTACCAGGATGGGTGACCATTCGGCTTTTGTGAGTATACCACTTTCGTATTTGACCAAGCCACCCAGGCCCACTCAGCCTGGCCATCCGCCTTGAGTAGGAAGAATGAGTACTGGTGAAATGTGGCGGTGGTTACTGCCACTGCTGGGGAAGAAACGACGAGTTCTACGTAGCAATAGTTCCTGTTACCAGGACTGCTGGTGCTGGCATATTGACTGACTCAGTCAGATAAACAGACTGGCTGTTGATAGAGGCAGCTATCCATCCAAGTTGGGCTGTATGGTAGCTGTACGCTGGCTTAAAGTACTGCTAAGTGGATAAACTCCCATGCAGTGGACCTAGCTGTTTGTCCAAAATCTTCCCTTGTGTAGACTGGCCTTTATGTTTCAGGTGTAGACCAGGCATTATGCTGTAAGTGTGGAGTGGGCTTTATGTTGCACAGGAGACATGGGTTGTGCTCGTCTGTTCAGTTTTCTGTTCATATTGCTGCAGGTGTAGACTGGGCGTTATGTTGTAGTTGCAGAGTTGTAGAGTGGGCATTATGTTGCACAGGTGACATGGGTTTTGCGCGTCTGTTCAATTCTCCGCTGACTCCGCTGGCAAACTTGGACCCTGTTGTGGTGACGTTCTGGTACAGAGCTCCTGAACTCCTACTGGGTGCTCGTCATTACACCAAGGCCATTGGTCAGCTATATCACGTTGTTTAATTCAGTGGTGTTGTTTTTTGAATAACTCTATGAAGCATTAACTGATTGCTTGCTCTCACTGATTTCTTATTTATACTAAAGGTTAAAGAAAGCTTGTTTATAGCTATTAATGTTAAACCATCTCAGAGCTATGGAGTGCCATTTGCCATATGGGATCACATCTGACACAGGTGAGCATGCCCCAGCCAGACATGGTGGTACTTGATTTACCTACCCCAGAGGGATGGAAGGCTGAGTTAACCTAGGTGGCTGGTTTATCAAGATTGTTGATCTGTCTATATTTATCCCAGTATTAACCACCAGATAGCAACCTGACTGGGAGTTGAACCTATGTCCTGTCAATGGTAAGTTAAGTCCAGCATCTTAACCATTACATTACCGTTGCACCTAGTGCTACTAGGCACTATGTGCATGATATTGTATAAAAGAAATTGTTGAGTTGTGCTGAAATCTATAGCAATGCTGACCATGATGCATAGTGAGTGATGCTGAGAATGCCGATGCAGATCTGTGGCCTCAAGTGGCCTTGAAGACCACTGGCCTTGCTTGGCCTTTGGAATACTGGCTCTGAAGCCATCCCTGAATGCATTGCTGGTGATGTGTAATGCTGGTGCAGATATCTGGGCGATCGGGTGTATATTTGCGGAGTTACTGACATCAGAGCCAATTTTTCTGTGCCGGCAGGAGGACATCAAAACCAACAACCCATACCACCACGATCAGCTCGATAGGATATTCACCGTCATGGGCTTTCCACAAGGTCGGTTCATTGTTTGGTTCCGTCAAGTGTTCCCCTAAAGGGTTTATTGACGAAGTTGGCCAATTTTGTCTGCCAATAAAATCGGCCAACAAAATCTGTCGTCTCTCAAGCAAAAATCAACTGATGTGCAAGGTAGAACATGCTCTATTCTCGATGACAAAATCAGCCAACCTTTTGTATATCGGAAAACTAATTTTGTTCATGCTGTATTCTTGATGACAAAATCAGCCAACCTTTTGTATGTCGGAAAACTAATTTTGTTCATGTTGCCATGGTAACTGTGTGCAATGGGAGATGAATATTTATTTTGTTTGTTATTTATTTCTGATCATTAGATACAGAAAGATAATGCCGATATCTGCGATCTGCATTCTGCTGCTGTGTATTCGTGGAGCCAGCTGATATCATACGAAGTAGCAGATGACAGTATTGGCCGTGTGTCATAATTAAGAACGATTTTCTCGGGCAACTAAACCACGCCCACAAAAGTTGGCCGATACAATTGATTTTATGACATCTGCTTGACAAATATCTAGCAGTGAATTTATGTAGTTGTCTTTGTTATCACTCATATGATTTGATGAATGATTTGCTGATGCATGCTGACTCGTGACCTGACCTGGCTAACATTAGTGACCAAGTGACCTATTTCCATCTTACATTCCCGTTGCTGTCTTTGCAGTCTGAAATAGGTTGGCAGTACAGCTCTTGTAGAGTGTGTTTGTGTGTGGGTAAATGTCTGATTGTCCCGGTGAGGGTAGAAGGCTGAGTTGTGTTGTTTGTTTGTTCGTAGACAAGGACTGGGAAGATCTACGCAAGATGCCCGAGCACCCGACGCTTGTCAAAGAATTCAAAAAGAACAGGTTAGTGTGCCACGTACATCTGCTTACTTACTTATGCCATCTGTCACTGTCAACGTGTTTGAATGATGCGTCAGAGATGTGTGGATGCCAAAATTTTTGAATCTGCATCATTCCACAGATTTTGACCAAGAATCTGCTGTCAGTCCGTGTCCGCAACAAGAGTGAAATATTGGATCCGCGGCCATCCGCGTCCACACTAAATAGGCCTGCCTCTAGTCATTAATAAGGTAGGCCACTACGCGCTTAAGCCTATAGCAGATTACGATTTACCTGTACCAGTGCTGCCGTGCTTATTGTGCTAGGCACGTCTCAACGCACACCACTTCTATCTGATATTAAATTTCATTAGGAAAAAATACACTTGTCACAAAACAGGATCCGCGTCAATCCGCGTCTGCAAATTTCGTCACGGAACAAGATCCGTGTCCGTCCGTGTTCGCAGAAATCCTGCGGATCTGAATCCACAGACTGACACTCCGCAGTCCACACATCTCTGTGGTGCTGATGTTGTGAAGAATTTAATGAGTTGTCGATCATTGTGACAGCCATGTGTTATGCGTATGATAAGAGACCACACTGTCTGGAGTGGGGTAACCTTTAGTTGAAACAGGAAGCACTGCATAAAAACGACAGAAGAATGTTGCCATTCGATGCAATTTGTGAGTCTGAGAGGTGCACGAAAATGTGTTTGCAGCCCTGCAGGGGGGGGGGAGGTGGGCGGTCCCGTAGCTGTACTAATGAATGGCTGTATGACTGGCGTGCTGTTTGATTCTGAGCCATTTTTGATAAAGTCTGGCCACTGCAGCAGTGCACATTATTACATCCCCTCTTCCTTATATTTCGTGCTGTCATAAAACTATTATGAAATCTTCTTGCAACATTTTCCTCTAAAGCTTAAGAAAATGTAAATAAGAAATGTAAAATATGGGTTGAAACCTCCATTTTGGTTAAATTTAGGGGCAAATTTGAAATTATGAGCACTCATATCAATCTCCTCTGACACAAATTCGTAGTTTCTGTCAGAAAAATGCAATTTTTTGCCCAACACATAGGCTACTTTTTTAATGCATTCCACGACTGCGTGCAATGAGGAACAGTATCAGGATGGTGGGTGCTGCAGGTTGTTATGTGATGACTGAATGTACCCCAAGTTGTCACAGGGAAACTAAGTTTGTAGCTGTAGTGGCTATTAGCATACAATAAAAGATTTGCACTGGAAAACTGACAGACAAGCTGCTAGTCTAATCTAGCACATAAACTAGAAAGACGTGAAAATGTTTTTAAACTGAAATACAATGAGAGAAATCGAAATAGAAACACAAAAAAATCTGGAAACAAATGGTCGTGTGATATGATTATGTTCGTGGCTGACTGTGCAGTTACGTTGGTTGCAATCTGGCCAAGTACATGGATAAGCATCGTATTAAGCCTGACTGCCGACCATTCCAACTGGTCTGTCTCCTGCTTTCTATGTCCCTCTCTTCCTTTGTGCCTTTCTCTCTGTTTTATATTTGGGTTGCAAAGTTTGTGTGTGGCTTGGTAGTGTAGCTTAACTTGTAACCCTGAGGTTGCAGGTTTGACTCCGAGCCAGCTAATGACTTTGGGCAAGTTGTTCATACGCATGTGCTTCTGTTCACCAAGCAGTACAAATTGGTACTACCAGCTTCACCATCAGGAAGGTTACGGCAGTAATATGTGGAGGTCTGGCCTTCCTCGCATATATAAGGCAGGGATGGGTTCACCTGTATCGGGTGGCAGGTAACACTGTGTGATCCCATATGGCAGGCAAGGCGTCTGCAGCACCACCCGGGGCCTTGGAAACGGAGATGAGCAATGCTCGCATCGGTCATAAAGCTGTGAGAGGGCCTGTTGACTGTTAACCTCAACCTTTTTTAACCTTAAAGTTTGTACTTTAGTATAGTTCTATAAAAGACCCAGTTTGAACCTGAGCTTAAAAGCCTGTTGGTTGATTCATATGAGTTTTTGCATGCACCCTGTAGCATAGAATATACAAAAATTTGCAAATTTCTATGTTTAGGTGTTTTAAAACAAACTTAACCTTAAGAAAGTGTTTCGTTATTAGTGTAACATTAAAACTAAAATTGGATTAAATTTGGTGCGTTTTTTGCAGGTTTTTTTGAGTTTATCCAATGAAACCCATTTTAGGAGTATCTATCTACTTGGGTCTCTAAACCCTGTTTTGTGTGTTTGCTCTCTTCCCCCCCCTTCTCTCTCTCCCTCCTCTCTCTCTCTCATTCTCGGTCGCACAGATCTGTTCGAGGAAGTCCCAGAGGCGTCGAGGATCCGTGTTAAACTTTCCTCCTGGCCAGACGTTCCTCCGGACCTGGTCGTGAGCTGGGCACTGTAGCACCAGGTGTTCTGCCGTCTCGTCAGCGCCGTTGCAGTGTGGACAGGTGGCGGAGTCTCGGCAGCCAATCCGGTGAAGGTAATCTGCCAGCAACGGAGAATGGCCAGTGCGCAACTGGGCCACCGCGACGCACTGGTCCCTGGTCCAGTCACGTTGCCAGCGTTCGAACTGATTGACACTGCCAGCGTGCACCCTATGGATTCTGGCATGCGGGTTGCTGAGATACCTGTCATCTGCGACACTGTGTTGATGTCGTTTGACTGCCGCACAACCTGAATTGAGATCCATAGGTGCCGTGGACTGTGTTAATGTAGTGCCTCTCTTGGCTTCAAGGTCTGCTTCTGTATTACCTTCCAGACCCACGTGTCCCAGATCCACTGGACGCTGACTAGGTTCGACCTACCAATGGTTGCAAGAACCGTCGATATGGAGCTGCATGTGGTGTCTGTCTGCCGAGCTGGACCTTGAGCAAGGCGTTGGATAAGCGACTTGGAGTCAGTAGGGACTCTGACTACCTGGCAAGCGTTGTAATCATGCAAGGTGAGGACTGCCTGTAGACCAGTGAGTGTCCGAGTTGCAGCTATAACCCGGGCCGCTGGTAGGGTCTTGTTTAGCTGATGATCTTCCACTTTGAGTCGGAAATGGATGTTGGACAGATATCTATCCATGGCAGTGGGCCCAATGTGGTCAGTTCTACTGCGGCAGTGTCAATGCCAGCTTGCCTTGCGATATCTTCCGTTGTCTCGTGCCAACTGGACTTCCTTGGACATTGGGCTTGAGACCTTGTGCGCCGTCCTGGGTTGCCTCTTTGTGAAATTTCCACCGATCGTCTGGCGGCCTGTGCAATGGGAGTGTCATGGCAATGACAGAGAGCTCTCTCATGCAGTCTGGCGGTAGCAATCTCAGCTTGATCTGCAAGCGATAGTAAATTTGATTCTCTCGTGAGGTTTGCAATTCGAGTAGACTTGGTGCAACCAGTTATAATACATACACCAGCTTGGTGCTGTGTCTCAAGGTTCATGAGATTTGTTGTCTGATAATGTTGACATCCAAGAAGATGCACATAAAAAGCCGTTGACTGTGTTGGCTCTATATACTGTATATATATATACAGTATATAGAGCTTGCAATGGTACCGGATGTCGACCCCATGACCTGCCTGCAGTGCAGCGGAGGACACTTGGACGACTGGACATTTTCTTCTTGACCTCTAGTGTATGCGGACCGAAGGATGCGTTCGCTTGATCTGTGTCACTTGCACTGATTAACATCTAATCTTATTGTAGTATAACTAATAATACCTGGGGATTACCCGGTATCTGAGTCAACTTGTGTCACTAATAATAGCTTGCATTGTAAAGCGTGGAATGAACTGTGGAGTATTGTGGCTGTGGCTCCAGCTACAGAAGATGCTGATCATGGACCCTACAAAGCGAATCTTATCAGATCAGGCGCTCAAAGATGCTTATTTCCAAGAAGAACCTTTTCCCTGTCTCGAGTTTGTATTAGGTTTTAATAATTTTTTTCTTTATCTGTATATTATTGATACTGGCACTTGATGTTTTTTATCTCTTGTGTCAGTTCTGTTTAAAAGTGTTTTAGTTCTTTTAGTTTTTATGTTATATGTAGCTGGCAGCTTGACTGGTGGTTTTCAGCACAAATCGTTGAGGCAGGCAGACTAAAAGTTAAAGGCAGAAGGTTCCACACGCCAGATATCCGAATAGATGGGTCTAACACAGTGTAGCATTGTACACATAATTCACTACGATTTTGGTCTGAAGTGTCCTTTATTTACCAACATGCTTGCTACCTATTATTGTTAGTTTTTTTTATTTTACAGGGTAGTGTAGCGATGCAGTTAATGTGTGGTGGGATAGGGATACTCACAAATCACTTTACTGCAAATTTTCCAGAGAGTGTGGCAATGGAAGAATTTTGGACATCGGTTAATATTTAGCGAAGATATAGTCATCACCATGTGGGTCATTTTTTGAGACACACTGTAGTTTTTTCTATGACCGTTCTCTCCAGTCTGTCTGTGCTTTGGTCAGTTTTACGCATTGCTTTTCATAAAGGTTAAATTGTGCGCATGTGTGCTCGTGTATTTTTAGTTTACCATTTCTTGTGTTATTCGTGTCTGCCATATTGGTGAATAAACATACTCATTATCATGTGTACGTGCAAGTCATGCATTGCCTAGAAAGGCTTTTCCCAAAATTACCCATACTGTGTCAGGTTGGATGTTAAACCCTACTCACTCACTCACTCACTCACTTAGCAGTGTTGTGCGTTCAAAATGTTGGGACAGACAAGAAGCAGCCAGCATTTTTCCAACTTACAGCTGGAAAATTTCTGACAGAGGGAATATCGGTGTGGGGAATGTCAGTCTTGCCCCGAAATTTCCAAAAAATGGAGGATTTTTACCTCCACATTTCGCATTTTTGATTAATCATCTTTGAACGAAAATAAAATTTTCTGACAGGCCAAAAATTGCTGTGTTTATTTCTTTAAAATAAATTTCTTGAATAAAATGACTGTTGGGTATCTGTGTATTTGTGTAGTATATTTGAAGGTGGGGTAATCCCGTATCCCAAACGGGATTTCCTGGCTGAGGATGAGACCGATGATAAAGCTGCCGATGCTGGCGCCACCAAACGACCAAACCCTGACACTGTCTGTACCTTCTGTTTACTTATATATTTATTTATTATTTATTATCTGTATTAAAATAGGGTTCTCGAGCTCTAGAACTATATTTCTCGCTTGTTGAGAATTTGAGAATTCCAAGAATCTGACTAGGGGCAATAAAGAGTCTTTGTGAGGGTCATCCCCAAAAAACTCTTATTTAATGATTAAATAGAGTTTTCTGGGATGACCGTCGTATGTGGTGATTGACAGGGTGTTGTTTTGGACACATCGTTGAGTCATGACCACTCTGCGACTAAACGTTGTCGACTGATGCAAAGCACCACATCAGCCGCCCACCAAACTACTGCCAACGTACCTCCAACGACCAACTACCAAGTATGTCACTAGCATGGCTTAGTCCTATCACCAACCCTACTAGGGTTTTTCACTAGGGAATAACCCTAACACTAACCTCAACTGATACCTTCCCCCCTCCCCCTG
>Ga0209367_1001578_pt1 | contig 28387 bp, 21 predicted proteins | sample WorMetLIZISLAND2_FD_187412 | JGI IMG/M metagenome (GOLD analysis project Ga0209367, IMG submission 187412) | Marine gutless worms symbiont microbial communities from Max Planck institute for Marine Microbiology, Germany - Olavius geniculatus... ...
ACTAGAGACCTTGGGGCAGTCCACGGTGAAGATTTCGTGATCCTAGCTTGCACCATTTTGATACAGCTCACGAGTGCGACAGACGGACGGACGGACAGACGGACGGACGCCCAGACGATGGCAAAGACGCGCGAAGCATTCTGCTTTCGCACATAGAAAGCTGCAATTTTCCAATGGATGCTTAAAATTTCTGACAGAATTCTGGGAGACAGCTGCAAATTTCCGACAGAGAAAATTATGAGTGTTAAAAATTTTAATTTGCTCCTAAAGTCCCCTGGGGGTGGTCTTAAGTCCAAAATAAACAGAAATTTTTTGAACAAGAACAAGATTTTATGACAATTTTCCAACAGACCAACATTTAGGGCGGGAGAATCGCACTTGGCTCTTCTTCCATGACGCCACTGGTATCCACAAAATTAATCCACATCACTCAATCTTTCCCTGACAACTGCTGACCTGTTTCTAATGTCCACAATAACAGTCACAACTCATTCTGAGAGCCATTGCAAGAGCAGGCAGTCAATTTGAGAATGCAGCAAATAACACCATCTCATGTTAATCATATTCCATCGCCGCACGATTTCTGCTGCTTGCTGTACAACAAATTACATCCACATTAGCACCTATACCGTACACCGAAAACACAGACATGCCAACAAGTGTTACTTTTTAAGAGCGACTGCTACAGATTTGATAAGGTCTGTGTGTCTATCCATCTCAGCATCAGTTACATTTGTGCACAGTGCTAAACAAATGAGATGAATAAGACATAAGACTTGTCAGGGATATTTGTGTGGCCCCCAAGTAACAATACATCAGAGGAGTCCTGGTCATCCATGGAAAGTAAAGACTTGGAGTCGGAATATAAGAAAGAGTTAATCCTGGCAGTTGCTCACTCAAGCCATGGAACCAAAGGCAAAAGCTAATGAAACTATCTGTACTACTAAGCTATAAGAACTAACAGCACTGGAAATGAAATACAACATGGTAGTTGTCTGAAGCAGTAAGCAAAGTAGAGCAGCAATTTGTGTGTTTACGCACCATTTCACGAAAATTAAGAACATTGAGAAATTTGTACCGGTAGTAAAAAATATTCTTGGCTCGAGTGACTCAGCTCGAATATTTTTCTGCTTTGCGTCAGATAAAATATGGCTCAGCATTTTGCGGCTTTGGCTACCAGGACTAGTCTGAATAGTCAAAATATGCATAGCAAACTGCAGCCAAACTGTTACAGATAGCAAAATGATAACTACGGACTCTGAAACGCCCTATCCAATGGTACGGTACTGACTTGACCTAGAGTGAGTGAGTGAGTTTTACTCCCAATGTGTCTAACCAAAATGAGCTCAAAGAACATCACCCTCTAGCAAAATAACATTTTTGCAGTGACAGTACACAGTGTGACTGTGTAGTGCCAAAAAACTGTCAAATTACTTCTACCCTAGATCTAATCTAATAACAATATGATATAGTGCTGGGAATAATTTCCAGAGCTGTCGAAACGTTATTTTTTTAATGCATTAATGCACTGCATTAATTTTTTAATGCATTAATTAAAGTGTTATTAACGCACCCAGGCCAGTTGAGACAGAGATTAGGGGGGCAAGTTACCCCAGGTGCCGCAACGTTTGAGGGACCCGCCTGTAAAATATAGAAAGTTAGAAACACATTTTTAACATATAATCAACAATAACTGACATCATAGCTAGCACAGAAATCTAAAATCAAAATAATTACTTATTTACAGTAGTGATGGAACGGCAAGTGCAGTTTAGTTACTTGAATTCATTCGATTATCAAATTACCGCAGTTTAACGTAATATTAGAACTTCTGCTTCACAGAATTTACTAAATTAACATAGATTTACGTATGTGCATCATTTTTTTTAACATGCGTTAATTTTTTAAACGGGCATTAATTTATTAATGCATTAACATGTTAATTAATGTGTTAATCTGACAGCTCCAATAATTTCGTATATTACTGCAAAGTGAATAGCAGACAGACAGACAGAGAGACAAACCAAGAAGCAGACAGACCTGACAACATTACTTCCTGTAATACATTGACAAGGTCAGCTATAACAGACACAATATATGATCAACCAACCTCACTTTCTGCCGGCATAAACACTTTGTTCTGCTCACAACAGAAAACCGTAGACATGTGAGATACAATCCTTATTCATACTGATTCAACCCTGGCCTACAACACAACAGCATAATGTTACATGTATGGAAATATTTCACCAGACGAAATACCGACTTTCATACAATCAAGAATTAATGCATCATCTAAAATTCCCCACGGTATCCATAAGAATGTGCAAGAATGAGCAACTGCCTATTTTAGTCAAATAAACAGTATGAGCTGTCCGATTCAACATAATTCAGCATTAAAACTGTTGTACAACCATAAAGACTTAGATAATTTAACCTTTTCACAGTTCAGGTTACACATATGAAACATCTAGCTTGCAACATTGTTCAGTGCCTGACACTGTTTATTAGCTAACAGGAGGGCATCCAACATCCAAAAGTACCATCACAGGATTTTCACTAACCTGGAATAACTCTAGGAAACATGCCAGCAAAACTAAAACTACAGTGCAGTGCAGTGCATATGTATGTGGAAGTTTCCAGTACTGATTAATTGCACCAAAGTAAACGTATAAACAACAATGCAACTTATAAAAATATGGCATATATTCATCAAATTATGATGCAACAATATTTGCAAATTCACAGATTTAAATGTTTCAAAACTTAACCAAAATAAAACATTTCGTTATTTGTGGAATAAGAAATAAAAATTGAATTAACCCGCTGGTTTTTTTGGATATCTGACCTGGCATACTGGCCAGTGGCCGAGTGCTACTATGCTGCAGAGTGATGTGTCAAATACCGGAGCACAGTGTGAGGTTGATACAGAACATCTCTCACTCACGCCATGCCACACCGCACCGACACACCACATCTCATCTCATCTCACGGCACTCCTCTATCTTTTTCAACGAACAGAGATGCACACTTTTCTGACAACGTTCACCATACAGCTCTGAACTTTCTCTTAAGGTCTCCACCAACTCATGGCTATCTGATTATCAACAACTAATGTGCACTGCCTAGAAAAGCCATCACCAAAATGACCTAGACTGTCAGGCAAGATGTTAAGCCCACTCACTCACCTACTGGTTTGGGTGTAAAAGAATATCAGTAAAAGATTAGTGTTAGCCAGTCTTAATAAAATAAATAGATGGTGGATAACAGACAAACTAAATGTGTTTCCAAGGAAATAAATTTTAATCAGTCCATGCAAAAATGTGACTCATGAACAAAATATACAGACACAATGATATCAGTGTGGTCCTAGTAGTACAGTAGTAGAATAAAATTTTATAGCTAGTATTTAGAGTTTATGTCTAACAACTGCAGAAATTAACAATAATTTTTTAAAAAAGGCACATAGGCAAACTGCCTAAATTTTAGATGACTCAAACAAAAATTATGTTAAAAAGTTTCAACCAAAATTAACAGTTAATCAAAAATTTTGTGACATTAGCTATTAGTAAATTACTACTTTACCCGACCTAATTACAGCATAATGTGAAATCCACAATGGTTAAGTTCTTGTGTTTCTGGCATTCAAGTTAATCTAAGGAAATATCTCAGCAACACACTGGACATGCAATACACATACAGTTTTCACAAGCAATTTGTATTTTTCAGCACGACACACTGGCACACATAGGCACAAACTGAGTCTTGCATCAGAAAACTGGTAAACGAAAGTAATGACTGGTTAATGACATACTCACGAGCTGAATTTGTTACCAAAAACAACGTTTGAGAGAAAAACATCAATAAGATGTACTAGCAGCCATAGCTTTAAAGATAAACTATCCAACAATAAACATAGACTGTTGGCCACCAACTAATAATTAACAGCATGCTAAATCAGTGGCATTTCTATGCTCGACAAACCCCTACCAAATCACAGAGAAGCTCTGGTCGATGCTATTAAACTGGAAATACAAACTGTTACCACAAACACAGTCACTAATTGTCAAGTCCACAGTTATCAGTGACTGGCATACACGGCAGCCAATCTGTGGGCACAGTACTTGGCACAAATTTTATAACCCCCAGTTGTATGCATCAAACACAATAACTGCAGGAAAGTGAGCCAGTTAAAAAACTGCCCAACCAACAGTAGTAATATATATGCCTCTGTAATAGCTGTAGCAGAAATAGTAGTTAAGCTTTCGACTGTCTGTAGAGTATAACCAATACCATATGGTTGCTTGAATGTTCAGTTCCACAAAATTCACTCACTGCGAAATCACACATTTCACAGATAAAAAAAGTCAACACAGATCCACACATTCAGAATGGTCAGTAATCTGCAGCCATATCACTGGTACTTTGGAGGGCCAGGCGCTGCAGGCACATAGCTTGTAGTTGTAAACTTATTTGGCTGCTGAGAGTTCATAGCCTCTAGTATCGTGCCCCAGCCCTGCTGTGCCAAAGCAGTGTGGGCAGCTGTGATTACGGCATCACTGAAACTTCCCATGCTTGCCAGCACGTTGGGATTTGCTGCCGTAGCTGCACCATATGCTGGAACGCCGCTGGCCATACCAACCATGCTCGGGGCCCCCAACCCAGGCCTTGCAGAGCTGAAGCCACGTGCTGCAGGAACAGTGGGTGTGTTTGTTCCAGCCTTGGGCGTTGCCGAGCTAATGTGTACGCTGTGGCCCTTGATCACAAAGTCCTCACCACACAGACTCTGGGCTACCATGTGGTCGCCAAATGTGACAAAAGCAAACGAGCGGAACGGGCGTGGAATATAGACATCAAGCACTTCACCGTAGTGAGAGAAGAACGATCGCAGGTCATCAGTTGTCATGTCCTCGGTGCAACGTCCAACAAATATCTTACGACTTGTATTTGTCACTCCCTCCTACAGTTACAACACAACAATTCAATCAGATGCCAGTTATTACATTCTGCATGTGCATAAGAAGGAAAAATATGCATAAAACTGCTGACATAACTAGTGCTGGAACAGTGCTGCTCTACAAATAGCTCAAATTACACTACTTTTATGAACATGCGCTGCTTCTCTGCATCTGACAAGTGCACATCTCAGGCTGGTTATAGAAAATAAGTTCAGTTTCTGCACATCTCAGATATGTCGGTCAACATATGTCTGAATGTCGATCAAGTACATGTATAATGGCTTGTTTTTTTCTGAATCACCATATACCAGTGTCCTCCCAGCACACTGGCACTGCTGACTAGGTGGCATAAATAAGGCATTCTGCATTCCTGCCTCCATAGTCCTGCTGTGACAATTCCAAAAATGCAGAAAAGAAACACAACACGTGATGCTAAAGATCTGTAAATAAAACACCACAAAATAAACACACACAGCACCTTGGAGCTTGGAATGCGTACTTCACACCAGCGACTGCCAATGAAGTGCCTTTGCTGTGACAAGCATTGAATCTGAGCCTGAAAGTTCACAAACCGAATGAAGCCGTAGCCCTTGGAGTGGTTAGTTGCCGCATCACGTTTCACCTACAGTGCACATCAGAAAATGAGTATGCAAGGCAACCATTATCATCCTTTAATGAAAAAAGAAATGCTTACTGTAATATCTCGCAGACAGCCAGTTGTTCAACTGAACTCGCAAGCTTTATAATGGACACTATGAACTTGGTTGCATTAGCCCTTGATGGGAAGGTTGCAACAGTGTCCTTAATAAGCAGAAGACTGGGATGACCACCAGCATGGGCCTGTGTATATGTTTTGTATGTTGATTCATACTGCTCCAGTACTCCACTTACTAAAATCTTTTATCTCAAAAGACATGCACATCAGCAGACTATGTAGTTTAAATCACATTAAGAAACTGAGCACGCTTACTGCAGGCATCTTTTTAAGTAGATATTCAACCTAGCTGGATACTCAACGTTTCTAAACTTGCAAATTATTTACATTTAGCATGCACATTTAAAAATCAATCAACTTCACAACTGTCTTATAACTGAAATGAAGCACAAAATAATTAGCAACACATTAACACACTGATACTGAGTACTGCAACAATTCCAGTCATTATCATCTACGATGTTACTATCAGAAGTAAGTTACACAAAGCCAAGTAACGACTATACCTGCACCAGAATAAGATCACCAAACTGAGAAAAGTATGTTTTGAGATCTTCTTCAGTGCTCTTGAAAGGTAAACCGAGTACAATTAAATCAGTGCATTTCTTCTCCACACAGACTGCCTTTGACAATGGTGCAGTGTCAACAGTCCCATCGGCCTTTCTCTTCAACTCTACACATATCGCACACAGGGACAACAGTATTTATTTTGCATCGCAAGATGTCCATGATTTGAAATCAAACATGTTGATGTCCACGAAATATGTACTAATTATTTTTTCTGAATTTACTCAAAGCTGGACGTGGTTCATGCATAAGGTGCAACAGAAATTTCTTTATGGTATGCACGTGAGTTATGCGACAAACCACACAGACGCAAATGTCACTCAAATCCGCAAACTGATAACAGAACCCATCAGTGTTTACGCTACATGAAGCTCGGTGTTATTTTCCTTCCACATGGACGGAAATGTAAGCAAATCTGATGCTATTTTCTGTCTGCTGCGGATGAAAGCACACGCACACATATCATATGGACAAATAACAGCAAATTTGATGCTACGCTATCTGCAGCGGTACGAGGAGCAACCTCCTCATTTATTAACAAATGTATTGCATTTTAAATGCATAAAACTTTTTTGACATAAATGGTATAATGCTTATGCATTATTAACTTACATAGAGTAATTGCTTACTTCTAAATAATTAATTAATGCATGATCTTTTAGACCAATGAGCCATTGAGCCCACAGAGCCTATGGGCGCTGCCTGTTGCTATGATACGCCGAGAAAAAATGTCCATTCAGTACGACTATGGTGGACAAAATAGCGTCAGATTGATTTATTGGTAAACATGCAGTTTAGCGGCCTAAACGAAATTCAAAGTCAACTTACCGCCTATATACAGGCGAAGCTTAGGGTTAGGCTTAGGTTTAGAGTTAGGGTTAGAGTTAGGATGAGGGTTAGGGTTAACTGACCGCATGCACGCTTTGGCCCGTACAGGCAGTAAGTTGACTGTGTATTTTGTTTATGCCGCTAAACTGCATGTTTACCGATTTATTTATCCGTCCGAACAAACAGAAAATAAAATTACAGTGGCGTCATCCATATTACGAACCTAATCCCTTCGGGAAAACGACGACAAACAGGCGGTTTCCCCAAACTCCATCAGGTGGATGTAGCCTACCATCCGCCAGCCGTACCCCTCTTGTACTATTCGTCTCGGAATTTTTATATTTGAGACCGCACGCTCCGGTGAACTGGGCAGCTAGTGTTGACAACAACAAAGTTCCATCAGGTTCGGCGGGTAACTCGATTGGCTGTTCGTCCTCGTCCTCCGTTACAATTACGTACTGTTCACTCAAATTCGTCATGCTTTCCACTCTGTAATAGCAACGCCTGAATAAAGTAAAACAGCAAAAAACACACAAACAACAACAATTTTTATTTCGCCATCTTAGGACAAGATAAACAACAAGTAAGTAAAGTCAGCAGCCAAAACTTTACTTACTGGCTTTCTCATGTTCTGAGATCAAATCTCGCTCTTGCTCTCGCACTCTCGCGAGAAATGTTTTTGTTTACATGGTAAAGTAGAAAATCATATAGTAATAGTAATAAAATATTTGTCTTGGTTATCGTGAATGTTTGTTTGCAGTTGAATATTTGTTGAGAAAGATTTGTTTAATCTTATTGTCTGGCTATTATCATATATCTCATATGTCGTCGCTGCATCCTGGTGGCTCGAGCACTCGTAAGCTCATACTTTCTGTGTAAAATAAGCTTCTGGAATATTTTCCTGTTCTTTCTGATGGCGTAGTATTGCATTAACAATGGACATAAGTATTTGTTTTTTACTGTTACAGAAATGTGTAACATTACACGACTGGTTTTGTTTTAATTTTCTGGTTTCATCATCATATGTGGTATTAAAGTAAGTTATATAATGTAAGAATAAATACCAGTATGTACATTTAACGCCAAAGCAGTAGGCAAATTTAGAAGAAAAGTAAATATACACGTCCAGTGATAACAAGGGGACCATACATAGCCGCCGTGTCGGTACCGACATGGTGGTGCTTTAGTGACTGCTTACGGACTCGATCCTCTAATACCATTGGTTGGCAGTGGTTTTTCTATCTTGATTAGTGAACATTTTGCCTCGTTGCCATGTGTGGTGTATTGCATTCTAATTGACCATGCACTTTTGTAATGTTTGCATTGCAGCTCCAGACGGCGGAGTAAGGAAACGCAAAGTAGCAAGTACAATGCGCGAGTGAGTGTTTTTTAGATGATGATGCTTGCTTTGCATGGTACCATTTACAGAACTTCTTAACTGTGTTCGAAAAATAATTAGTACATTCTGCCAGGTCGTGCATTCATAGGCTACCAGGTCTGTTGAGTGGAATTCTGACAGGTCTGGGCATGCATGGAACTAAAGCTATCGTCAGCAAAGACTTAGTAAGTAAGCACTTCGAGAAACTGTGCTTTTCAGTGATTTCTTGCAGCAGTAATGGGGATGCCACTATGTGTGCAAAAACGGAGGAGCCAACAGCTATGCATATTATCAGTGTTCCACCCTACAAATGCCATGAATAAAGTCACTGACTGATTCACCCGTGTGACAGACGGACAGACAGATGGACAGACAGAATTGCGATGGCTAAGACGCGCTGACAGCAGTAGCTGCTTCCGCGCGCGATGTAACACCGCATCGGCCTTACCGACCGCACCGGCAAGAAATTACCACACCGGCGCCTAAAACGACCACTAACCCTAACCCTAAGACAACGTCCAATCATCTGCAGCTGCCGCCATGCTCGAAGTGGTCGTTTTAGGCGCCAGTGCCAGTGTGGTAGGAATTGCTGCCGTGCGGTGTTTCATCACACCGCTTTCGCGCGTAAAAACTAGTCATCTTTCTATTTATGACATTAAGAGGGTAGAGTAGCCTATTATCTGCTGCATGTGCACAACAAAAGATAAAATGCTGGCCTGTAATTTGAGTGTCTGTAACAGTTGTGTTTTGTGTATTTCAGTTCTGATGATGAGGATGATGACGACACATATGGTTATGGACTTGATGATCATTGGTAACAATTCTGCCAATTAGTAGCTGATTTTATTTGTTACATTTGACTCAAAAATATTATTACACAAACTCAATGTAGACTTGATGTAGTTTGAAGTTGATTTAAGCTGTGATAATTAGTAAGGATTATATCATGGCAGAAAATCCATATTGATTATCGTAGCAAATCATATGCGCATCGATGTCATCCGTAGCATCCTGAGACCAACTGAGACTGAAGACTCAGTGATGGAGTTGAGTTCGAGCCGTAAGGCAAGTGAGAACGAGGGAGGTCGGGGGTGGGGGAGAGGAATGCAGGATGACAGTGAGTGCTGTTACAGTTTCTGACTGCTACTACACGAAGAGGACAGGGAATGCATGATGGGAAGGGAACATGCAGCAGCCGTGGTAGCGACAGCAGCAAACATTCACTGGCCGTGCTAGGGATAGTTTGACTTGGAAGTGATTACAGCTAACACAGGCAGGTGAGTGCACAAGGATGAATTCAAGCGTGAAGTAGTTGAGGAGACAATCAGCAAACTGGGACCTGCTGCTATTAAAATATACATGGATGGATCTGTATTCAGAGGATGTCGAGAAGAAGGAGCAGGTGCACTCATCAACATCATTGACAACCACAACCAGGAAGAGCATTTAGTGGAAGCACCTGCCGGTTCTACTACATCTCTATACCAAGCTGAGATAGTAGCAATCAGTGTCGCATTACAGAAAGTTGTTGAACTCCAGAAAAGGACTTTAGTAGTGTTGTTACGGTTTCCCACTGGCCAAAGTCGGTCGGTGGTTTCGGTTCGGTTTGTGAGAAAAACCGCGGTTTCAGTCGGTTTCGATTTCGATTTTCTGCCAGTGCCGTGAATTCTAGACGTCACAGCTGAAAACCAATTTAATCTCTGCCAAAACAAACTAACAACACACTATTACCTTTGCACTTGGAAAATAAAGAAAAATTTTGAAAGATGGCAGTTTAAACGCATGTGATTATTGAAAAATGAGAAATATAATTCATAATCTATGCTGTCAATAACTGGAATTACAACACGTACTCAACAGGCCAGAGTTTTGACTCATATCTATGGCTAGCTTTTTGTATAAGCAAGTAATATTGATGGCGGTTTTTGCTGGCATGTTACTGAAATTAATTGGCATATCGTTGGAGGTCTGAGAATAAGAATGGTGTGAGTGGTGCCAAAGTGTGCAACTGTATTATTTTGCCAATTGTGTGGTGCACATAATTAGGACATTACTGTCAAGGACATAATTTATTATGGTGGAAGAAGCTAGATATGTTAGCTATTTAGTTGTGTATTTATTCAGAATTTTCAAGTATAGTAGATAAGACAGTTGTAACATGTATATTATTCATTTGAAATTTGAGACTTTTAAGTCGATCTAGTCACTTAAATTTGTTTATTTGTAAGATGCTGGGGATTATTGTATTTCATTTTTTAGTAAGAACGATGGTTCATGTTATGGACAAGATAGTGACAAGAATCGTATGGCACGGTATGTTCACAGGGCATTTGTATATTTCTGTATTTCTGCATTTAATAGATTTTCGATTTATTACGTTACACATTTCTTACATTTTAATGCGGGTTGGGCTAAAAAAATATGGCCTGTGCACAAGTTTGTCGTGGGTCAGATTGTTCCATGATTTGAGATACAGCATAGGTAGCTAAAAATAGCAATGTGATTTGTGATCATAATGTGATTTTTTCAGCAATAATACAAATGTAACCTGTCATGTGCTCATCTGTCTGTCTGTTTCTTGTCTCATAGGGGCTTATAATGTGGAAACAAATAGGCAGAGAAAAACCAAAATAGGTATGAATTTTTTCCAGAGCAATGCTGAGTATGCCAGTTTTCTATTGAAAACATCGAAGGTCGTAGTTCAGGATGTAGGTTCAGAGTAGTGCAGTGTGTAGCTAAGCAGTGGCTGCACATTATGTCAGCATTGGGTTGACATCTTTGCTTGTTTTTGATAGCATTATGTCTGTTCACTGATGCATCGGTTTAGAAGCTAGTCATTGGTGGATTGTTAAGTTAATGTCGGTTGCAGGGAAAGTCATTGCGAGATTGAACGTCGGCGACGCAATAAAATGTCGACATACATGAACGAGCTATGTGACATGGTGCCAACATGCAGTGCACTGGCACGCAAACCTGACAAACTGACGATTCTTCGCATGGCCATTTCACACATGAAAACTTTGCGCGGTATGTTAGATTACAATAGACGGAATTGAACAGATGGGATATCTAGTCTAGACTTGAAGGGATTGTGTCAAGTATAAATGTTTTTATTGAATTCTTTTTACAATGTTGTTTTTATGAGCATATTGGATGAGTAAATTTTTCATGCAACGAGCCATGAATCAAAAAGTGAAGATGATTGTAGGTCCAACTACGAGTCGAAATGATGCTTCGTACAAGCCGTCGTTTCTGACAGATCAAGAACTCAAACATCTTGTACTGGAGGTGCTGCTCTCCTGTTGTTTATTCTTTTGCATTTGCATTTTCTTCAGCTATCATTTTGTAAGAGTTTGGGTTAAGATGTTTTAATGCTCCCACATTGGTTGGTGGTGTGGCGTAGTTGGTAACGTGTTTCAGATAAAACGAAGTTACTCTACGCCGGGCCCAGTTAGTACTGCGATGGGTGACTGCCTGCAGGCAGGTAAACCATCTCGGTGCAAAGCCTGCCAGCTAGGTCGACTTAGCCTTTTACCCTCCGTGGGACAGTAAAATGAGTATCAGCTGTCTAGCTGAGTAATAATAAATGGCGATGGTGAATGTAGTTTCTGTAGCTGCTTACCAGTGGATCTATTGCCTCAAGGTGATCGGCTTGGTCCAAAGGTCGGTAGCCACCTGGCGCTCGTGCTACGTCCAGTCAAATGAACCGGGTGAACTCTCAAAATGGCTGTGCCATGATGACAGCACCATGAATATTGGCATTGACCATTGGTATTATTATTATTGTTATTATTATCAAGAATCAGATGGTGAACATGTAACATATAATATTTCTTGGTGTTAAGTTGCACTGTATGTTTCTGCAGCATACTGACCATTCAGAATATAATGCAGTGTTAGTAAGCCAAAGGAAACCAGAACAACTGTTAAGTAAAATCTGTAAGAGGCTGAGAAACTTGAAATTTTTAATTAAAGGTGTTCATTAAAATACTCTCAGTAGTATTTTTTTTGTCCTTGAGCACGTTGCTAATCCACACTATGTTTAAACTAACTTATTTTTTTCTCAGGGAATTAGAAATGAGTTGTACGTAGTCTTTCTTGTGTGTGTCATGCCTCGTATAACTGACTGGGTGGTGGTGGTATGTCTGCTACCTCTACTGTGCGTAAAATTTACTCTCAATGTGGGCAGTAGATGGCAGCCACATATCATTAGCTGCAATATCATTAGCTGATACTAATTAGCGGCTACTTTTGATTTTGTAATGTGCTGCTTTTGATAAGTCATGTGACCGGTGCTATAGCAAGTGTTTAGGTCTTGGATCTTCATGTTTGGTAGCAACGTATTTTGTCGTAGTGTGTTGATTGAGTTATGGCACTGAATAGATTGGCTGTGTTGAAATGTTTGCTGTAGGCAACCGATGGGTTTCTGTTCGTAGCACAGTGTGAAAATGGCTGCATCATCTATGTGTCTGATTCAGTGACACCTGTACTCAGCTTCTCACAGGTACTGCTGCTGCTGCTGCTAGTACCGTCTACATACATGTCAGTGTTTTTTGTCGTCAAGTTCGAGTTCGAGACATTTTTTGATAGGGCGGAGTTTGTTGTCAGACAGGTAGTCGAGAAGTACAGTAATTTAGTGTGAACAGTAGTGTGATTTTGTTTACGTTGATTGTCTTGTTATTATTTTTTATTATTGTAAATATGTTTAAATAAAAGTTTATTTTGGAAAGTTTTCGAACCTGACAATACAACAGTTATTAGCTTGCTCGATATCTTTTGAGGGATAGTGGTGGGATAGCTGTTTCAGTGCTGAGGGAGGTCCATGTCTCAGGTTATCCAAGATGTCAGCCATTTTGTCCATATATTAGGAAACCTCATGTCATGACATGTTCTGAGATTTTGTCTGTTTATTGCTCTGAGTTAGGTGTCTGACAGTCTGGTGTTGAACTGGGTGTGTGTGGCAGACGGAGTGGTATGGTCGAAGTTTGTATGATCTCATTCACCCCGATGACATTGAGAAGTTACGCGAACAGCTTTCCACTAATGACTCTCAGCCACCGGGAAGAATTCTTGATCTCAAGAGTACGTATTGCCAGTGCTTATTACACTGCCGTTCTTAGACTGTCTTCAAGTTGTGAAGCTGGCATGCTGGTATTTTTGATGTTAGATGATCTTTCTGGTCCTTGTTAGCAGGTAGATAGTTTATGCAGTTTCTGTCTTGCATTTTTTCATGGTTTTATGTAGTTTATTTTGCAGTATTTTCTTCTGATATTTATATTATAAATTTTGCATTTTGTGTGCTGCTTTCTGCAGTATTAATGGATATAATATCTTGTTCTTGTGCATTCACAATTCCTCTTCCTTGTATAGAGTTGCTTTATTAGGATTCATGCATTGTTGAAACTTGATATGTAGCTCACTAGCTTAAATGAGTTGAATACTGAGTGCATGTATCATAAGCTACATGGCTGCATGTATAATAATGCTTACTTTCTTTCTGTGAAGGATCACTAAGTTGCAGAATGTGATATCATATTGCATGTTTTTGTAATAATAATAATAATAATAATAATTCAGACATTGATTATTACCACCATCCTGGTAGAGTTATAGTGGGAGTTTAGTTGGTTATTTGATGAATTTAGAACAATACTGAACATTTTGTCACTTGGACCAAACCAAATTTCTTGGGCTAAAAGCCTACCTGAACAGCATAGGCAGCGGCATTGTTATGGTCATTTTTACACTCAACAGCAGCTACTGCTGTAGCTCGTCTTAGCCATCGCAATTCTGTCTGACCATCTGCCCATCACACAGGTGGATCAGTCAAAAACAGTGCAAGCTAGAATCATTAAATCTTCACTATCAGCTGCCCGGAAGACTCTAGTTTCAGGAACCGTAAAGCTTTTCCATAAATTCGAAGAGGGTCAGCCTGAACGAAGGCGCTAAATGAGAGGGGGGTAGGGAAAATTTGCGATTTCCAGCCAGTATGGCATTGGCAGAGTGAGACAGGTCACTCCCTCTGGTGGGTACAAGTAAAACACTATAGATAATTTGCAGATGATCGTCTGGCGCTCTCTGGTGACTGATTTTGTTTTACTGGGCTTTCAAAGTTCAAACATGCACAGCTGTTGCGTGTTTCCCTTTGTGTTAGCAGGGCTTTTCTTGTGTTATTACTCAGCCTGAAAGCTGATATTTTGTTCAGTCTTACTAAGTAGATTGCAGAGTCAGCACAGGCATGGTAGAAGAATGTCCAGCTTGTGCCCAACAAGGGCAGTGCTTATCTATAGACAGGTCATCTGACGGATTAGGCTCTTGGGAATCAGGCCTATGGGTGCCATATTGTTTACATGTGAATATTTGCTGAATTAGAAACACATTTTTGGAAATATCTCGAAAACGGTGCATCGTAGCTCATAAATTACACAAAAATGCCCCCCTTACCACTCCCTGCCTTGAAATTCTTCCCTTTAAAAGATGGGGTCAAAAAATTAAATATTCTTTGATAAAATTAGATATTCTATGGTAGACGTTCAATGGGTACAACGAACAGAAACAAAATGGCGCCCATGACCGGAAGTAAACAGCTTTGTCATACGACCTGTCTAATAAAGAAGTAACACCGGCCTTGGTGCCTAACAGCTTTATAACACAGTGGCCATTGTGAAAAATATGTAAACACTTGCAGTGGGATTCAATCGTCTCTAACCTTACATGCCATAGATGATTGTGCTACCAATTATTAGATCGCTGTGACACTTTGTTCTGTTTTTTTGCAACTTGTAGCTGGAACTGTAAAGAAAGAAGGGCATCAGTGTATGTTTTATTATTGCTCGTTTATTATTCAGTGCTTAGCTGCTGTTGCTTGGGTTTTTGTGTGTAAAGAGTGTTTTGTAGCAAACTTCATATATTGTTCCTAGTGTGAGATAGCTATGATATTACTAGGCCGGTTGTACTGTTCAGAGAGTGCATTGTTAAAAACAGTAATTGTCATGGTGTCAATGATTTAGAGATCATCTTGTGCATAAAAAGCTACAAAACTAGTTGTCAGAAGTTGTTTATATATTATGCTGTCTATTTATTTTTACCGTTTAAACATTTTTTGAAACACTGCGTGATCGGAATCGAGCGGGGTAATGCCGAGCGCCAAGAATTTAGCAGAAGGGGTAAATTCCGAGCACAGGTAATTGTTTTACCTGTTACGAACCTGTTCCATGGTTTTGCCAAATGCGGCATTGGCCTGGAGGTTGGCCAAGTCGGAACACCAAAATTCCGAAAAAAATCCCCAAAAATTGGGGGATGGGGCTAGGTCCCCCAATTTTGGAACTTAAGCAGGGGCTAAGGCCCTCTATCGTGCGGTGACAAAACTGCTGCCCAAAACCCATTGGGAGAGCAGATATTAAGGGTCAAATTATGAACTTTGGTCCCAATTTTCTTGAAACTGGTGAACTTTGGTCCACATATTTTGGCACTTTTCGAAAGCCCTCGATAAGCAATACAAGAAACACAAATGTTGTGGGCCAAAGTTCAAGAACGAAAAAGTTATAAAACGTCAAATTTTGAGAATAATTCTAATTTTCTAGAAATTAGTGAACTAAAATGCCTCATATCTCAGAAACGGTTTGGAGTTTTGATGAAAAATTTTGCACACTTACTCGCCAGACCTAAAAGTGTCACCAAACCAAAGTTTGTAAGCCAAAGTTTGAAATTTTTCAAAATCGGTGAACTTTGGTCCACATGTTTCGCCGTTGGTGAAAAGGTCTGGAAAAGCAATTCAAGACGCCCGAATATTGTGGGCCAAGTTCAAAAACAACAAAGTTATGAGGGGTCAAATTTTTAAAATGATTCCGATTTTCTCGAAATTGGTGAACTTTGGGCCACATATTTTGATGTTTTTGGAAAGCCCTCGGGAAGGGCTACAAGCCACCAAAACTTTGTGGGCCAAAGTTCAGAAACAAAAAAGTTATTCAATGATCAAATTTTGAACTTTGGTCTTGATTTTCCCAAAACTGGTGAACTTTGGTCCACATATTTCGGAACTGTTGCAAAGCCTTAGGGAAGTGCTACAAGCCACCAAAATTTTGTTGGCCAAAGTTCAAAAACAAGAAAGTTATTGGGCGAGCAAATTTTGAACTTTGGTCCCGATTTTTTCGAAACCAGTGAACTTTAGTCCACAGTTTTTGACATTTATGGCAAGAGCCGTGAACAGTCTACGATATGTCACAATTTTGTGGGCCAAAGTTCAAAAACAACAAAGTTATGCATCAAAAACCCTAAAATTATGGGGGGTGTGACACTTCGGGGGCCCATAGCAAAAAATCTACTCCTGACATGTCCCACTTTCTATCGTTTTTTCGAAAGCACTTTGGACGGCCTATCGAAAGAAAAAATATAAAGTGGGGGTCCCGGAGCTCGTTTTCGAGAATCCGGGGGTTAAAGTTGAAAAACCCCAAAATTCCGAAAAAAATTCCCCAAAAATTGGGGTTTAGGGCTGGGTCCGCCAATTTTGGAACTTAAGTAAAGCCTAAGGCCCCCTATTGCCCGATGTCAAAATTGCCCCCAAAAACCCCTTGGGGAGGAGATAGGGGTCGAAATTTGAACTTTGGTCCACTATTGCCCGAAATTGATGAACTTTGGTCCACTTTTTTTGGCATTTTAGGAAAGCCCTCGGGCAGGGCTACAAGCCCACCAAATTTTGTGGGCCTAAGTTCAAAAACAAAAATTTTGCTCCAAATTAACATGGGACCCCCCTCTGCCCATACCAGGAGTACGTGAGCGGGTTGTAAAAGACTATATCGGAACCGACTAAGCTGACGGAATATTCCTCCACAACGATGATGATCGTTATTATGATAATGATCGTTATTATCGTATTATTATTTTACCTGTGTAATCGTTGCATGTTTATACTTATTAACCATTACTATTCAGAATGTAAGGCGGTGTACTGTATTATTGATCATATGAAATCGGACTGCTGTTTAGATATACAGTGCAAGCAGATACTATCATCAGAAACTATTATAGCAGGTGCAACATTACATCTGTTTTCCACATCTATCTCTCAATCCAAGACATTGATCCATCACATCTTAGCTTAACCCAGATCAACTGGAGATGTGTACGCTGGTCAACACACACTGAGTATGCGTATCCTACTGTGTAGTTTGCGTGTTCGTGTTGCAGCATCAATGCGATTGTGCATGGGCTCTCGTCGTGGCTTCATCATTCGTATGAAGATCGGCAGTTTGACGTCGGCTTCTATGGACTCTGTGTCCTCAGCATCGCACTGCATGCGTGTGAGACAGCGCAGTACTCTCGGTCCATCGGCCGATGGTCAGCAGTACGCCGTCGTTCATGTTACTGGCTACATCAAGAACTGGCCTCCCGCAGGTCTGTGCCATGTAATAATGCGTGAAGTCACAAAGTTGTCTATAGCTATTCATGGGTCTCAGAGCCAGTCATACGAGACTGCACAAAACACAACACACCCAGCACAATGAACATGCTCCACCTCAACCCAAGCCAGGCATAACTCAGAGAGATCGAAAGCTGAGTTGACCCGGTGGAGTATAGACAAGTCAACAGCAGTATGAACAGTTTAACTACTACATAAGTCTTCTTTTCTTAGATATGAGATCTGGCATTCTAGATTGATTATTTTCATATTTGCAGAATTTGGAATCTTTTTGTCATTTCTTCTCGTGGTCTGCATGAATTATTTGTCTTCAGTCAATTTTGTTCCAATGCTGCAATGCCTTTCTTGGTGATTGCTGCAGTGTAAATTAGTATTACTCTAAGGCAGGTTATGCTCCATGATTTCTAAGGGCCGATTGATTCATGTCCAAGTTCACTTCTAGGTTACCTAACCTAGGTTATCTTGGTCGCAAGGTTAAGTCCAGAGGTTAACCTTTGTCATGTTTATTCGCAGAAAAACTAACCAGAGTTTACTAATTTGCAACTTAAACCTCATCCATATAACCATGCCGTAAATCAAGCATTTCGATTGGCAGCAGTAGTCATGTGGCTGTTCATTTATGGGCTGATGAACTAAATGGCGTGTCTATGGGTAGTAGAGGATATTTAAATGGCAATTAATTTACAGTGTATTCTGACAGGATGCAATAAATGCACTATAACACATCGCAGCAACTGCGAGAATTACAATTTTAATATTATAATCAAGATTACGATTACCATATTTCCTCCATTAATTCGGACACTTTAATAATTTGAACACCTAAATTTTAAGAAAAAATAATTTTTTTCATTTCTATTAATTCGAACAGTTAATTCTAATAATTCGTTCACGTCAAGTGCATGTGCAATAAACCGTAAGGCTTGTTTACCATGAACAGTGATTGTGTGTTGTTTACTTCCCTGCACACATGTTCGCGTTAGACCAATTAACGCCGACATGGCTCTGTCTGTCACACTGTTTGGTAGGAACTAAGGAGGGGGGAGACATCCTCAGGGCATACCAAGCAAGCAGAGATCTGTGCACACGGCTGGGCCACCCGGCCTTCTTTCATGTTAGCTGCTGCAGCAGTGCTGACCAGAGATGTGCGGATCCCAAAATTTTTAGTTCGCCTCGGTCTGCATTTTTGACCAAGGATCTGCATCCACGTACGCAACTGATGAGAAATATTGGATCCACTGTCAGTCCACGTTCCCACTGAATAGGCTTATTCTGTAGTACATAAAACTTATAGCAGATTACAATATAACTGAACAAAATAACAGCAGTAGCAGGCTTGCTAATGCATTTTGCTAAACAAAACAGAAATTAAACATGCTCTCCAAAATTCTTTAGAGGTTATTAGAAAAAAATACACTTGTCAGTCATCATGGAACAGGATTGGCATCAGTCCATGTCCGCACATAATCTTGCGAATCTGCGTCCGCGGACTGACGCGTCCATAGTTTGCACATCTCTAGTGCTGACCGTACAATCGCACATTTACAAATGACCGACGCCGCTCGCGCTAGTCGCCGCCACAGCCACCCTCACGTCCTCGTGCTTGATTAAAGGTCACAGTAGGTTGCTGTTGTAGTGGCCACATTGTGCATGTTCGCAGTAGGCAATTCTAAATAATTCAAACAGACTTCTCAGTAATTATTTTTTTACTTCTAATAATTCGAACACTAAGAAATTTATTTATTTTTAGCTGTGCGAATTAATAGAGGAAATACGGTATTACAAGAAGTTTTAGTATTATCAGCTTTACTGCATAATCACTCCTATGTAAAAGTTGACTGTTCCACGTGAGTCACGCCGCGAGGTCAAGGTTATGGCGCAGATGATATTTTCATTCACAGCAACATGGCGAATTCCGCACAAAGAAAAAGTGCAATCGTAATATGATAATTTCGCTCACTATAATGATAGAATTCACTACGCACAACATTGTCACGGTTCTTTGTTTTCTGGTTCATCAATCTACGACTGTGAAAGGTTTGCAGAGTGTTCTTATTTACATGAGTCAGCTTTAATCTTGCACTAATTGCAGGTTAACCTCGCAAAATGAGAAGGTTTACTGTGCGAGTTATGTTCTAGATAACGAAGGAATTAACCTACTGATGTGTCATGAATGAATGCAACAAAGGTTTTGGAATTACCGACTTTAATTTATAGGTTATCTTTAACCTGGAAACGAATCAATTGGCTCTAAGAAAACTAGTGAGCAGATTTTGTTCTCTCATAACCCAATCTGCAGGATGTAAAACTGAAGAAAAGTAATATTGAATGAGTCACTTATAGTTTTATTGTTGATGGCTATGTTTAGGTGCTCAGATGGATAACAGTGGAGAGGTGGTCGGTGGTCAGACGACCCAGTGCCTCGTTGCTATTGGTCGCCTGCAGGTTACCAGCTCGCCCAATAGCAATGACCTGCTTGGCGGCAACGCAAACTCAAACGAGTTCATCTCTCGTCACAGCATCGATGGAAAGTTCACCTTTGTTGACCAGCGGTATGTATCATTGTATGTTTTTTTACTTTTTTCGTCTACTTACTTTTTTTACTTCTGCTGCAATTTTTAAGCATGTGTAGTAACTTTTTTGTCACTGCTTAGCCTAAAATAGTTTTGTAAATTAGTATTGTGTGGTCATGTCTTCTCACCAGTTTTCATATGAATAGTTTATTCCATTTTTTATTGTCATGGATTTAGGTGTTTTCAAGTGTTTTTGCTCAGTTTGCATGTTGGTTTTGTATTTGTTTATATTACAAGCCAGTTGGTGTGCTGGCGAGATTGTCTCTAGCTGTAAAGTACAGAAAGGTTGTTCATTTGTACATTGATGTCACCTCTGCGTCATTCATTTCTGTTGTTCTTCAGGCAGCATTTTAAAACATTTGTCCTTCTTTGTTCAAATTCTGTCTGCATTTTACACACTAAAAACTTGCGAGTTTTGCAGTAATTAAGGCCACATTTTAAAAATATTTATCATCATTAAGCCGAATGTCTGCTTATTTATAAATCCTGTGACATTTTATCAGTTACAGGAAGTGTGACTGACTGATGTGTGACAATTTTAGGGTGACTGTTGTACTTGGCTACCAGCCTCAAGAACTGCTCGGCAAATCAGTGTACGACTTTTACCATCCAGACGACTGCGAACAAATGAGAGAATCGTTTGATCAAGGTTAACAAGCTCAGTTTGTTCGTCGTTAGTTTCATGTAAGATTATGAGTTGACAGATAAACATCATTGTTACTGATTTAGCGGATCGTCTGTGAAATGTGTATCATGGCCAGTATTAATTTTTTCTTTACTTTATATTAATTATATATTGATTCCTTCTACTACAGCTTGTACTGTTATAAGTTATTAGCTGTCACCACATAAGCTGTATCAAAACTTTGCCTTCTCGGTTATTTATTCTATTTAGTCTTTGCTTTAATTCTGTACTCGCTACGTTTATTTGTTCAAATCTTAAAAGAATAAAATCAGTCTAGTTTAGTTGGATTACCGTAGGGCATATGTCGTACATTGCAGTGCTGAAGCTGAAGGGTCAGGTGATGTCAATAATCTATCGGTTCCGCTCGGCGAAGAGCAACGATTGGCTTTGGATGAAGACATGCAGCATGAGTTTTCAGAACCCGTACACTGAAGAGGTGGAATATATCGTCTGCACCAACACTATGGCCAACAAGTTGGTGTTTCTGTAATGTTTTGCTTAGTTTTATTACTGTTTTTTATTTACACCTTGTCCCAAAATTAGCGGCACCCCTGCTTCAAACACGCCTTTTTTGTAGTTCATGGATTTCAATGAAATATCGTACGCTGCACTATTTTAACATTACTTACTGTCACATTCATTATGATGTACGCACTTTACCATGTGTGCTCAATGTAACGTCATTATGACATTAGAGTTTGTTTACATTAAGATATGTTCAATGCATTGTTATTGACAAAGGGAGCTAGCAGCAGTGTACACGCTTTAGACTAAGAGCTTGTGTTGAAGCCAAAGGTGCCATTTTAAGCTCAAACTTTGAAGACAAGTTCAAAATGATTGTCTCATTGACTGTTTCAAATTTTCTGATAATCTATCAGGTATTAATGATTTTACACCAACTTATGTGCCGCTAATTTTGGGACATGGTGTACATGTATGTGTTATCGTAGCTGGATTATATTGATGGCACATCGTAGAAGTCACTGGTCAGAGCTTGTGTGATATTATACATTCTGTTTGTGCAATCAAATTAAACAGCATCTTCACTACTTAGCTAATTACTAGAGCTTGCCTATGAGCTAATGGCTGTCAGTTATGAAACTTGATTCACCAGATTAGCTTTCTTAACTCGTTGGATGCTCTGTTGCCATTCACTTGTGACAATTTCCTGATTGTTACTGACTTCTTGAATCAATATTTGTGAAATTTGTTAGTTTCTCTATGAAGTTTGCTTTCACTTAAACATGCTGTCAAATTGTCCTGTAATCCTGTGCTTTGTTGTACTGGATTGATGACATGAATGTCACAACACAGAAGTCTTGTCAGGGAAAGCTATTTAATGACATCTTTACTGTTGGAGCAACGGTGTCACGTTTGAGCTTAATTCTGTATGTCAGCTCTTTGATTTGTCAGTTTGGCATGACAACAGCCAAAAACTTTATTTTGCTAGTATCGTCCGAAGTAATTGACAGGTGAGCACTTGTCCGGAAAACCTGGAAGTGTTATTAATTTTACATATGTATGTCAAGGAAATGTCAGGGATTTCAGTAGAAATCAGGGAATTGTCAGGGGAAAAATCTTGTCAGGGAAAATTGCTAAGAAAATTTGCTGAAAATTATGTCATCAGGCTTTTTGTATCACTCACTAAGTACTCTGTGCCAATTATTTAATGCCATTTATAGCTGAATTTTGCTTACTTATTTTTTTTAGTTTCTAGTATTTATATCTATGTTATGTATTTTAGTTAGTACTAGGGTTAGTTGAGTACCAGTTAAAATTGTCAGGAGTGTGCAAATCGTCATGGAATTTCATAGTGTCTGCAGAGTGGTCACTCTTTATTGGTAGTGTTGGCTGCACCAGTGCAGCTACATTTTCTGTCTAAATAATTCAGTTGGTGTGCATTATAGACATAGTGACAACAGTGCAGTGGCAGTAGTAATGGTGCTATCGTTTATTGGTTGGTTTGGCTATGCCTCCGCTTCTTATTCTCTGTCTAAATAAATCAGTTTGTGTGTGGGTTATAGGCAAAGTGGAAGCAGTGTAGTGGCGAATGCCGTGGAGCAGAGTTCATCGACTGCTACAACTCAGTACGGCTACTCGGCATTGCCAGCCGCAGCTGCAGACACATCCACCACTGGACACAACATTGACACTCTGTATCCCGCTGACGTCTACGAACGTCTGGTTGCTGTGTCAGCTACGCATACACTCTGTATGTCACCTACACTGTGTAGATCTGGTCTAATAGTTTAGTAGTATTAGTGCCAAGTGGAGCAGGACGTTTGGGCACTGCTGTTTGCACACTCTCTGTTTGGTGCCGGGACAATTTGGCACCACCGTTTCGGTGCCGGACTTTTGGTTGCCAAGCCAAGCCCTGCCGTGAATAGGGTTAGAAAATTATGCATGATATTGGCGAGCATATAACGCTTAATTCATGCACAGATTGCACAACGTTTACCCAAGCATTTACTCAGAAAATAATGGTCTGCTTTGTCACTTGACGACAATAACGCACAAGGACTTGACGATGATGTAAGACGATGACAACGCGCAACAACGCACGACAAAGCGCGTTGATGATACAAAGGGTGACAACAACACGCAAAGCCGACATACGATGATGACATGTGATGATGACATCAATGACGATGACGCACGACGACAGTGCGGGACGACAAAGTATGATGATGAAGACGCATGATGACACATGATGAAGAAACACTACGACGACGAAGCGAGACGTCAGTGAAGATGCGACGGATGATGTGAAGTGTGACGACAGCGCACAGTGCTGACTGTCAATGTACAATGATGTCATGCAACGATGAACGACAACGGTTGACAACCAGAAATTGACTACTAAGCACAGCAGGAAGTTATTATTACAGAGCCAATATAATCGTATTTGCCAACTTACTTAAGATTGCGATTTCAACTCTAACGATAATATGCAAATTAATTTCAATAATGTGCTAGTCACAAAGCATGGTGCCCAAACGGCGGCACCCAAATGTCCTGGTGCCTAATAGTCCCAGCGCTCAAATGGTCCACACCCAAATGGTGGCACTAAAACGGCGGTGCTCAAATGTCACATACCCAGTGCCTACGCATCGGCCACTGGACACAACGTTGACACTCTGTATCCTGCTGACCTCTATTGCTGTATGGGTTACACCTGCACTCTGTATATCCTATCACTAGTAGTAGTAGCAGTGCCAGTTCTAGTAGTAGTGGTAGTGTTGTCTTTTGGCTGTGTCAGCTACATCCACACTGTATTCGTTCTCTGTCCTGTTGTTTGCTGCACTGTTTGGGGTGTCACAGTTGCAGGGAGATGAGGGCAGAGCTTCGGTAATTGCATATGACCATAATTATGTTATATGACTGTTAAAGGACTAGGGAGCTGGGCATAGCCAGCTGGGCACATCGTCTCCACTTTTTTCCACGAAGGGGATTTATTCCCACTCCACTATTGTATCAAACTGCATTTACAAAGAAAGAGCATAGTTTTGCGTGCTCAATTTTGCTGGAACATAGGCTCAGATAGTTTCTGCATATCGCAAGTTGTTCTCTGCTCTCCATCCGTAATCTATTGTATGATACTTTTGCAATGGTATCGGGATCTGAGAAAATTTGAAATTTGCAGTGATCAAATTTTTGGCTGTAACAGTTTCCTTTTTTGATAACATCTGTGATGCAGTGGTTTATAGCTTTGTTCACACATGTTTAATGCAGTAAAGCAGTGGATATATAATATTGCATTATGCTTTTATCATATGCGTAAGTGAAATTCACATTGTGTCTGTGGTCTGCAGCAGCAGGAAGCGACTCGTATGAATACGGCCGCACGTCGGCTATCAGATATTTGGGCTCAGATTCATCGGCTTCAGCAATGACAGGTTTGACCCAAGACTCTGTGCAGAACGCTACACAGTTACAAGCAGCTGGCTGGACACAGCAACGCACATCCTTCAATTGTCCACAGGTGATGGCAGATGCTTACAAGAAATTTGAGCTAATGCTCACGAGATGCGCGAAAGCCTATAGCAGTTGTGGTTCAGTCGTTTGGCTGAAAAGTAGGGTGTTCACGCTAAGTTAAAATACAAATACCAAATTCTCTATCTGGATCGCATAATGATAGTTCTGTGGCGCCACCTTGTGAATGATATAGACTTGTGTCGCAGCCTGAAATTGCCAAAAAATCTATATAACTCCCTATTTTGGCATTCAAGGTTATTCAAGGTCATTGAATTCGGCGCCAATCGAGAGCCAGTGTACGACTTCCTATTAGTGATTAATAGTAACCTAGGCCCTATCTTGCACTGTTACTGAGATACAGCGATTTATTCGCCAAAAATCGCAAATTTTGCCCACCCCCCTCTCATTTAGCGCCCTCGTTCAGGGTGACTGCCTTCAAATTTGTGTAAAAGCTTTACGGTTCCTGAAACTAGAATCTTCCAGGCAATCGACGGTGAAGATTTTGTAATCCTAGCTTGCACCGTTTTTGACTGATCCACTCGTGTCACAGACAGATGGATGGACGGACAGACAGAATTGCGAGGGCTAAGACGCGCTGAAAGCAGTGGCTGCTTTCGTGCGTAAAAATGCTATTTTGGTATTAAATAAAAGTTGTAGTTATGAGTATGAAGATAATAGTATTCTTTGCAAGAGTTCTCACTATGATTTATTGCACTGTGACAACAAATTGTCTTAGTATTTATTTTAATGCTTTATCTATTTACTGTCCAGATATTGGTCATATTGCTATACATCAGTAATAGCAGCAGCAGTATATATATATATATATATGTGTGTGTGTGTGTGTGTGTGTGTGTGTGTGTGTATGTATATGTAGATATGTGTTTGCAGGGATAGCCTACTTTTTTATGTCCTGCGTACGGGATAATCGCACGCGTCTGGGATAACCGCCCTTTTTCGCGTGCAGTTATCCCAACGCGATCAGCAGCTCCTGATACGTGCACATTTGACTTATTTACTGATTTTAGCTGACCCGGGATAGCCGCACACTGCAAAACGGGGACTAATCTAACTGTGCTGTTATCCCAGACGCGTGACATATGCATGTAGAATACACTCGCTAACCACACGTGTATATATACATTATATATTTTGTATGTCATGCACTGGGGTTAACCGTACAAAAAAAATGTACATACAATGTAAGGGCATCCCTGGCACTCCGCATGAGTAAGGGCAAACCTGCAAACACAGGTATATATATATATATCTATACACTACATTAATTCCTGAAATTACAATTTTTATCTGATGATTGGTTGGAACTTTGGCAATCATTGTTGCCTTCCTGAGAATGATTTCTATTTGTTGTTGTTATGATGAACTAAGTTGTCATAGATATGGGGAAGTTACGTAGCTTATTGCTGTTTTAACCTGAGTTTATTCATTCAAAAACATATTGATGTTTGATGTTTATCAGCTATATGTTTGCTTGCATTGCCAAATATTTCTTAAAAGCAGCATGATCAGTTGTGATTACTGTTTCAGGGGGATGATTTTGTTTCTGTCACGACTGATTACAATCAGATGATTTCGACTGAAGAATCTAACAGTATAGGTTTGTGAAATGTTGTTCACATTATAGACGCTAAAATTTAAATTAGTTTTGAGTAGATTTTATAATTTACTACATGATGAATGCACTATCAACATACCTATAGGCAGCCCTGAAGCAGCTAGCGTCATCCATTCTAATCTAAATGATTTAATATGCCATGCCTCTGTCACAGATCTCTTGTATGGGCCAAAATGCACCAGAGCAGTATTTTGGCTAGAATTTTTGATACCTGGGGACACTGCATCAGTTTGATATTGACTTGCTTCGTCAGACTTGGCATATGTATGTCAGAATATTGAGAATAACTGGATAAGAGAAAGATTACTGCTACATGATGGGCTTTGAAATGCCCCAAAACTGCTAGTAGCCTTGGATCAGTTTAGGATACAACAGGTGATCTCTCCCAGACCCTATAGTCTGCTGGGAGGAAGCATATCAGTAAAACGATACTGTTTTCATTTTAGCTTATATCAATTTTTATCTAGTAAATATGCTTTGCACTTGTTGATCTGGTGCAATTACATGTACCATATAATAATAGAAATGCTATAGAGCACCATTTGTATTCTACTCATAACCGTCTGTCACGTCATGTTATGTTCGTGTAGTAAATCTGCCTGTGTAGAGACGATGCTGATGATGTTGAATTGTTGATCCAGGTACAAATCAGAACTTCTCGCAGCTGAACGGGCTTCAGGGTTCGGCTGGACCGTTCGGGGGTGTGTGGCCACCGGTGCCGGCGTGGAGTGGTACGCAGTCGGACCACCAGGTGGCAGAGCAGTCGGTCATCAACGGTGCATCGCAGCAACTGAGGTCCTCAAGAGCCGTGCTGGGTGATCAGCAGCATGACATGCTGATTCTGCTTGATAGCAACCCCACTGAGTTCAACGACATCTCTGGCATGTTCAACACGTACAACTAGCAGTGCACATATTTTGCCGACATACTTCACGAGCGTCATTGCTGAGTGCTGATGTAAGGAACTATTGCGGGAACTCTTACTGTTCATCCAGGTGTTTGTATTAATAATCTTATTGGGTTTACTGTCTGTGGTTTGCTGTCAAATGAAAATGTTGCATAAACACTCTATTTTACATATAACCACGGTCAGTCTTCAGTCAGTCAGTGTGTGTTCAGTTCAGGTAAATTTTCACTACATTTGCGCAAGATATTATTTTACATAACTGTAGCCTTTTGTACCAGAAAAATTGGCATTTCGTTATCATTCGCTGCATTTAAGCAATACAAACATTTTTCAATTTATGGTTCTTGAAAAAAAGAGTTATGCACATGTTATTATGTTTACTTTGTTTATATGTGAAAAACATTCACTATTTTGATGAGTTAGGATTGTTTGATTTTGTTATTGTTATTTATTTACACTACATGGAGATAAAGACTAATGTTAGGCTGCGTTCACACAGACACGAGTACTGCACGGGTACCCCGTATACGAGTTCCGGCAAACACGAGTTTGCATGTATTTCAATGGCGGCCGTTCACATACGTACGAGTACGGGTTACCTGTAAATTTCACTTGTACGAGTATTTTCTGTGCAGGTAGTGTTTTTATCCAACTCGTAGACAGTTAACTACCCGTAAATAGCATTAATATAATGTACAAAAGCTGTAGCGCATATTTGACGTCACAACTGACATCATCGTAAAATTG
>Ga0209367_1001579_pt1 | contig 28379 bp, 18 predicted proteins | sample WorMetLIZISLAND2_FD_187412 | JGI IMG/M metagenome (GOLD analysis project Ga0209367, IMG submission 187412) | Marine gutless worms symbiont microbial communities from Max Planck institute for Marine Microbiology, Germany - Olavius geniculatus... ...
CTGGTGTTGTTGCTTGAAGCTGGTGGTGAACTCTTCGAACATTCGCAGTGACAATGGAATTCTGGCATTTGATGATTATTTAACTGTGTTGTTTCAACGATGTTATTAAATTGGTGTTGTAGTCGGAACATTTTTGAATGCTGAAAAATCGGTAGGCGGTCATGTTAAAAAGTCTGTAACTTCGTCGTTTTTCAACAGAATCAAATTTTACTTAACAGTTAGATGTAGAAGGTTTTAGTAAACAAATCTGTAAAATTTCAAATTAAAATTCAAAACGGTTGCTGAGAAAACAGCGAAAAACTTTAGTGGTCCACTTTTTTTGCCGCACCCTGTAGGTAAAACACGCCATCGATCGCGGCCATGAAATAAGTACGTTTCAACATGCTCTAGGACTCAGCCATTGTTTATTTTATATCGAGGTCGCACACATAGTAGAGAATAATAATGCGTACAAACAAAGGAAACAATTACAAAAGATTTTTTTAGTAATAATCTTTTTGTGCCACATAACATGGTCTTGGAAGTTGCAACAAGCCGGACCGATGCAAAATGCTATTACTGTATCATTGCTTTTTTGCGTCGTATGTTTTTTTCCTGTCTTTTATTTTCTCTTTTTGTTTGCACTGTAGTGTTGTTTGCTACCTTCTGGGTGAATAAAGATGTATATATTAATGGTGAAAACAGGCGATATGGGCTGTGTTGTATTATGTACTTTACCGAGTTCGGTGGTCAGTGGTCTGAAAACAAATCCAGAAAGTAATGGGGTGTTTACACGATCCAGGAAACTTCCAGCATATGTATTCAAAATACATGTGCTAATGCTGGACGTTTGCTGGATCGTGTAGACACCCTATAAGTGGGACAGTAAAAGAATAATTTGCAAGACATTTCCTATATCATTCTATTGCATGTTTGGGGCCAACTATCAAATTCAACCTCGCAAACCACAAACCAGACGTCTTCTGCACTTTCTAACAGTGCAACCGTTGAACCACTGCGTTTGTTGCTGGAATATGCGTGGTTGTTTTCGGTTTTATACTCGCTAGTCTGACATCATCGTTGGTTAAAAACTAATTAATTGCCAGGCTACATTAACATTGTCTCTGGTAGCTGTTGCTGTTATTTCTCCAGTTTTGAACATTACAGTCCGGTGAGTGTACGGAACTGTTAGCATAAACGTATCGGCATTAGTCTGTTTGATGTTTAAATTACCTCGTTTCACTAATGTACGTATTGTTCGTAGCTTCGTTTGCCTGTTACGTCAGTGTATTACTCTGAAAATTTTGCAATCTGCAGCCTTCTGCATTGTAACGAATAAAAATAATGATGTGCAGCTGTTTGCGTGATCACTGAATTATGGTGAGATTTGAATTTGTGTTCAAATGTTAATGATAGCCTACAGTATATTTGTGACGTTTATAGAATCTATGACCCACTGTAACTGATAAAAGTTGATATGTATAAAATTTTACTTCGTTTTTGGCTAGTTCATATATGTTCACGAGGATTCAGCAAAAAGTTTTTTTTCGGTGTTAATTCCATGAACAACAGCGAGTATCAAAATTATTGCCTTTCAACGTCCAGCACGTTCTAGAAGTAGAAATCAAGTAATAATTTGTGAACGAAAACTTAATGTGGGCTAAAGAGTCTAGAGCAGACGTTGCTACTTCTTTTATGGCTACATCTTGCAGTAATCAAAACGGTGACATGGTCCATGTTGGCACAAGGTAATGGTGTCAATACAATACTGATGAACGAATCACAATTCCTGTAACCGTCCTCGAAATGACCTATACTGTGTCGGGCGGGACGTTAAACCCTACTCACTCACTCACTCACAATTCCTGTAACTGACGCACATTATACACAGATAGCGGGAACGAACTTCAATCAGGGCTGAAAAACCTAGGTTTTAACAAGAATTTTTACGTGTGTTTTACTCAACGTACAAGAAGACGGAATACAAATTTTAAGACCGAGGAAAGAATCATCCAACGCCATTCTCCATATCACGTCGTCGTTTTTGTTAAGTGAACAACGTGACGTCTGAACTTAAAAATATGAAATTAAATCTGATTTGTATTATGAATTACACAACAAATAAAAAAGCTTTAAATTTGGACTTTTGAAAACCTAAGAAAAACCTACATTTTTTCGAACCAACTTTCCAGCCCTGATGCAGTTATTTAGTCAGTCTAGAACTGTTATGAAGAAAATATCCGACGTTCGGCAGCAGTGACTGAGTTGCTAGCTGCGTTCGTAGTCCTATGTGAAACGTCTACAGCAGGAGCAGCGTTACGCGAGCCGGTAGCAGAGCCAATGACGGCCGATCCGCGTTCCAGTCTGGTGACGTGCGTGAAACAACACGGCTGAGATATGTCGGACTTGCTGACGACCAGCGCCCGACGCTGCTGTTTGGAACTCCCTCGACGTCTGCTGCTGCTGCCACTCGTTCGATCTAACAACCATCACACGTGCAAAATTACGTCTGTTATAAGGTCATCGGCCTGGGAGGCTTGTTCGGAGCAGAGGCGATCGGAAATTAAGACGTGCAACTCAGTACACTGCACAGTGTGACAGAGCCGACACCGGAATGCATCGCAGGGACCGCCAATTTGAGGGCAAATTGGGGGGGCCACAAAATTCTACTGTGTGTTTACCATGATTAAAAGACTGCAGTGGTGTTTACACAGTACGGTTTTAATAACCACGAATCATTTGGTAACTAACTCAAATTGAGTGACGTTTCAGGTTTAAGCTAGGCCTATACAACGGTTTTGCGCTTATTTTGATGGTACTCAAATCGTGAGTTCTGCAGTAGTGATCAGTTGCGTTCATACAGCGCTAATAAACATACCCATTTAAAAAACGATGCAATACTGAACACAAACGTCTAAAATGCCTAATGCCTATTCCTACGTGTATCAGATAGGGCCTTTGATGACGTCACACGCACCTGATGTCGCATCGCGACGAGCTGCAACGGACTTCTTTGATTTTCTGCTGCGAGAACTTCCACTTCCGGTCGAGTACAGCTCGTCCAACCTCAGCAGCTGACGATGGAATTCCGCCGCTGAGTCGGCGTCGTCGAAACAGAGTCCGGCGACGTCCTTGGACGGCAGAGTCGCGATATGGAACGCCGCACCGTCGCCGAGCGTCGAGGGGTCGCTGACGACATACTGGTGGACGTCGATCAGCCCGTAGCGCCACAGTTCAAACCCTGTCCCCCGCTCAGCCAACACGACGTGCAGTCGCGGACCCACAGACGACGACGCACCGATCGTGTCTGCGACGAGGACCGGCACCCCGGCCGCAGCGAACCGCCACGTGGTGGGGGACGAACTGCTGCCTGCACCGCCTCGTGCGAAGTACAGCACGGCCGGACACGCGCAGACGTGGACGAGCGTTCTGCGACTGCGGTAGAACAGATCGATCTGGAACAGTTCGGCGTTTGACAGCAGCGCAGAGCGGCATTGGGAGACAGAGCTGCTGCTGCTGCTGGCACCACGTCTCTGCTCAGTGTGACAGATGCAAGCGGCAACTGTTCTACTGTGAACCCCAGCGTCTAAACCTCCCGACTGACGACAAACGCAGGAGGTCGTCGGGTTACGCTGCTGCTGTGCGTACTGTTCCAGCTGATTCTGTTGGCGATGATACTGATGATGATGATGATGATGTCCATGATCGTCGACCATGCTATCGGTGACACGCGGCTCGGTGGTCTTGGGACAGGTACATTCAGCGCGTGAGTGGTCCTTCGTCGTGGGTGGCGGCGGAGGTCTGCGCCGACGCTCAGTGACAGAGCTTTGAGTCGACGGCAGCGACTGCGACGAATTGTCTGAACCCACAGCCATTCTAGGTGGTCCCTCATCGCTATCAGCGCTTAGCGAGCAGTTGCAGTTCAGCTGGCAGAATGGCAGCCCAGCGACCGGAACTGTTTCGTCGGCCCCATCAGACGCCCGCTGCTGTTGTGACGACATCAGCTTTTGTCGTCTCTGGACCTTGATCTTCCCCAGCGAGTCGTACTTGACCTGTAGGAACCTCAGAGCCTCCGCCTCGTTGTCGAGGCGCCGCTGATGTTCGACGTCCAGCTCGGCAACCTTCTCGGTCTGCGGCGGCGTCGCCATGGGCGGCAGTGGGGACGGCGGCGGGGGCAATGGAGGCTCATCACTGTCGTCGTCATCGTCTGACTGGAGGAGAACGCCCTCGGTCGACGCTGAGCGCTGTACGGCTTGCAGTGATGGTGCTGAGTGGGTCGTGACGTCGACCGCGACGCTCGTGTCCGAGTTGACGCTCAGGCGTTCCAGTTCTTCTTCGTCGATGCGAGATAGTCGCCAGTCGTCGAAGAAACGTGCTCGTAACAACATCTTCACTCCTCTCTCTGCTGACTCTACACGATAGCCATCAAAAAATAGTCAGTGTCTGTCTGCAACCAGGCCATATTTGTCGCAAAAAAACATTAGGCCTAGTTATGCAACTACTTCTCACGGTTTTATGCTTCGTTTGTGAATTTTAATCAAGCACGAAACTGAGTCTTTGTTCAAACTGGTATCATGAGGGTTTAAATTTTCTAGAACGTACACTACGTTTAGCTTACGTTACAAAGTTCGCGAACTAGTCGCCGAACGTGCAGTACGTTTTGCAAATGCAGAACAACTAGTCGCCTGCATGATCCCAGTTGATCTGTAGGGGGGTCTTCAGTGGCGTAGTCATCATTAGTCAGAGTAACTGAGAGTAAGCTTATAGTCTACGTAATGGCATCGTGATGCGTAGTACATGTGGTGCGTGATTGGTTGCGAGACGCAATGTATGGGCGAAAGAATTTGAAGGCGCGTACACGGCGACGTAACTGAACTGAACTGTGTGTTTCTAAAATAAACTGATGATGATGATGATGATGAACTGAACTGATACGACTTAGTTTTTGACAAATTGACCAACGGGCAAGCAGGGCGAACCACGTAGCGTAGTCACGCGTAGACACTGACGCCGTTAGACAGTGCCTACTGTAATGCATTACTGTTTGCCCACTGGTCAGTTCATCAAACACTGAATCGTATCAGTTCAGTTCAGTTCAGTTACTCACTCTGTATGCGCTTTAACACTAAACTCCAGACGTGTGCAATGTGACTAATGTCATTGCCAGTCGTGCAAAACCAGCGATGCATGAACGACATATGCTATAATGCTTATATGTAGGCGAACACGTGCTAGTATACAGTAATCGAGTGATCCATCATTGACGCAACATATGGCAAGTGTTTTTATTTCGGAGACCCGGTCACGCAACAACGGGATGACATCCTCAAAGCAGCTGTATGAAATGTAAATGCAACACCTAGGACTACAGTGTACAACTCCAGTGGCGGGTTCAAAAGGGGGGCGCCTAACCAACGTGGGCCTATAGCCAGGACTAGGCCTAATGTCCCAATTCTTTAACTCAATCTCGTTGAAAGAGGAAAGACAAAATGCAACAACGGCATTTTTCCAGCTTGCTCGTTCCACTAAAAAGTATTTTGCAATGCACCAAATTCATTTTCGACCAGGGCCTTGCCTCGAAGTCCACCCAGGAAGCTCAGGATGCTCCTCCAGTCAAGACCCCCTACTAGAGGCCTCTAGTGGGCCAGGGATGGAGATAGCCCCTCCCTATGCCTCACCATATTAAATAGGTACCTGCGACGTCTCGTTCACGTCGCCTCGACCTTTTTGCCTTCAAGAAAAGAGAAAATGGAAAATTTCTAACGTGCGCCCATGGCTGCGTCCGGTCTGACATTTCTATCAAATTTCATTTTACCGATAGCCCTAATACGAGTAATTCTTAAAGTTAACGACATCGAGATCACGAAATTAACGACGTTACCTGTAATATTACCTGTGTTAACTTGCCAAACGACAAACGTAAAACACTAGACGTTAGCTGGCCGCGGGCGACTAGATTCATTCAGATGATCTCTCAGCGACGCAGCATCCATGGATCCGAATTCCGAGAGCACTCAGTATGTGCATGCAGTTGTATAATATCATTAACGCATCGTCGATGTCGACCGAGCGCGTCCAGTGAGCGAGCGAGTGCAGTGACTCTCAACGTTGTGCTACAGAGCGAGGCTTGCAGCTCTCAGCTCCTCGCACAGCTGATGCACACGCACGCACGCCGTGGAAGCCCTACACGCAGCGGCGTAGCCAAAAATGTGAATTGGGGATGGGATCGACTCTCCCTAGTCCCTCCCCCTTTTGTCCCTACTTCTTCCTTTCCGTCCCTTTTCTTCTCTCCTTGCTCCTCCGCTCCCCTTCTTTTTCCTTTTCTTTTTTTCCTCCCCTTTTCCCGTTAGAAGTAGGACCCCTAAAATCCAGCTCGGAGATCTGGGGAAGCGCTGTGACCTACCCAGCGGGGTCTGGGGCGGAGCCCTGGCGAAAAAAAATCGAGTCTGGTGCATTGCAGCTTCAAAATACGAGATCTGGTGGCAACAATTTTGATTATTCTGCTGAGAATCGACTGACTAAATTGACAAATTCAGTTCAGTGTAGTTTAAACGTTGGTTTATGTTTTGTCTGGAGGATCGGGGGGACTAGGCCCCAGGCTCCCTCTTGTCTATACGCCACTGCCTACACGTACACGAACGTACGTACGTACGCTACTGTTCGTCAGTCCGACCGGTCCGTCCTGGTACACGATTAGCACGGCTGCGGCCGTCCGTCTCGCATGGGCACGGCGTCCGACGCTCGATCGCCAACCGGTCGGTTCGAGCTGCAGCGAGTGATCCGGCGCCGATAAATCCACCGAGTAGCAGCCGGCGTCACATTAAAATGTCTCCCCCATAAAAAATCCGCCCCATAAAAGATAATCATAGATTGGATATGTCTTCCCCTTATTGAAATATCGCCGACCCCATAAAAAGTTTTCCCATTATAGCATCCCTTCCCAGAAGTCTTCTTCCGGCCGACAATTTACCGGTAAAAATCCGTCCCGCCCGGACCGCCGCCGGGCGGGGCGGTTTGCCGGTAAATTGTCCGCAGGGAGAAACTTTTCTGGAGGGCGATTCTATAATGGAACAACGGCGCTGCAGATATACGCCCTAGTCGTTATACAACCGCAGCAGCTGCTACTGCTGCACAAGCTCAGGCCTACCATATACACCCATTGTCAAACCTCCAACCGGCTGGGCCGTGAGTCGGTCGGTTTAACGAGGTTGATGGGCCGAAACGCCGGTCGGCAGAGAACGGTCGTTGTCTGCAGTGTTTTACGATAGCAGCTACAGTATATTGCCTACAATGTTTCTGCGATTTCCTTCTGTGTCGGTGCCGTGATCCCCGCGAACCATTTTCCGCGTCGACCGTTTTATCTGGCCGTAAACACAATCGGGCGGTTCAAACGTCACGTAGACGGTCGTATGTAACTATTAAGAGTTCAGCCAGTGACGAATGTGGAGCGAACGATAGGTTATACAAAAAATATTCACGTAGACTTTGTATTCTTTAGCTTGCATACAAAATATGATCAGTTTTTTAGCTGTACACTTTTTGTCGCCACGATCTGGATCAGTATTACATTACTTTGACACTTTGACGCCATGGCAGTACACAAATTGTTTTTTTTAATGTTTCTTCTTTTGCTTCATACTTTTTGTGACGTCGCATCTGCAAATATTCAGGAATAATGAGCTGTAGGCCTACATAAAGAACGTTTAAGGAGCCGCTGATGATAGATTTTATGCTGTTTTTCTGTGCAACTTCTATTAGATTTGTCTACTTCAAGTCAGTTAAACGAAACGTGTTACACTGAAACTTCCGAGACAGCGACACGCATTCAAAATGCACCATTCGCCCTGGCTTTCTGGGTTTCCGTAAAACATTGAATGGCAGTGTCAGAAACCCTGAAATTTCCGAATAAACTGCGCATCGCGTAAGTGCACAATACGTAATTACCAGTACGAATTTACTCTTTTTGGCCGTGTAAGTAAGTTAATTATTGTTTCAAAAAAAACTGCAAAAGCCGTATTTACTCTGTTTTTGGATTCTGATTCTGAGCGACCATCTGCATTAGCTCTAAGCCCAGTAGTATGACGACTGACGTCGCCTAGCTCTGCCAGTAACACCCACTCGCCTCCAGCAAGACCTGTGTTTTTGCGACCTCTCCCACAGCCGAACGTTTTTAAGTCGTCGTCACTCTCCGCCTGCCAGACAGAAGATGCTACACGGAGCGTGTTGAGTTTGCTCGAGGTAAACATGCCTGCTAGCAAGCAGTCGACTTCGACTTTGAACTCCGCAGCAATGCCGCGGTAAATAGGCCTAATGATCGACGGCGTCAAACGGTAGCGCTCAGCAGGCAGATGTGCCGACTGCCGACCGCCACGATTTTCTGACCGAGTTCAGAACGCAACGCGTCTCGGCTGCAGCGCTTGTTGCTGTTGGTCTCATGTGTTTTTGATTCTTTCGGCTCGGTTCTCTCCCACAGGAGTCGTGTAGAGTCCGCGTCCAGCTGTTTCTTGCATCATTCAGCCCGTCCTTGACCCGCCCAGAGCCGCGAACAAGCAGTGACGACCTCAGTGTGACCTCCATGGCAGACCCACGCAGCGGACTGCGGCAGCGGCAGCAACGTAGGGGAACGATAGGACCGAACTCCCCGGCTCTATGACACATCACCTTCCCGCTTTATAACTGACCGGCAGGTTTCTGCAATGTTCGTGCTCTTATAACGCGAGTACGCATCAGTAGACTAATGTACGGAATACTTTTTTGTCAAGCCAATACCAAGAATCCCATTCATTCTTAAGACCAAGATCAGGAATTTGGTGCGGCACATATGGTTAATGGTCGAGGGGGGAGTTCTGTCCTGGAGACTTATGAGCGAGGGCGTTTATGTCTGGATGGCAACGTGGGAGGCCCGAGGCCGTGCTGGTTGTTGTCGTCTATCAACGCGCCATAACCACGCTGCAGTCGAGCTGTCAGAACTGTCAGTTGTACTCGGCGAATGCCAGGAATGTGTTTTCCTGGCGGCCGTCTGCCGTCCGCAGCCCAGACCTGTCAAGCTAAGCATGTCCTACATAATATGTGCTTAGTGCGTATCGTCGTCTCGATAAAGGGCATTATTCTGTCAAAGTGGATAGAAATTGTACGTCATTCTTCGTGTATAGTGCGATGTACTTGATTGACTTGATTGCGAAAATAACGGGATTATGAGTAATGTAAAAACAGCATCTTGTTGACAGCAAAGGCATCGGTTTATACGAAAACAGGTATAAAGACGTCGGCAGGAGTGACATATGAATCAAGTCGGCTGCGGAATATGCCGAATGGCGTCGAGTGCATTACGGCAACTGAGAAAGAAAATGTCATTATTTCTTTTTTGCTTAAAACCTGGTCTCTGCTTAGGTCGCCCATAAATTTTTCAGAGTCACAGACCTCGTCTCCTTGGCGAGATGTGTTATTATTTCTAATAGAAATTTTGCTGCAAAAAGACGGTGGCACAAAGCCTTAACAAAGACAAACTAATCTTCCTCCCTGAGTTTCAGTTATGCCTCGCAGTCTCTAGAACATGGAGTTATAAATAGAACTCCATGCTCTCGACAGTATAAACCACTAGAACACCGGAAGTCCAACTCAACGCCGGATGCAGTTATGGCGGTATTATACCGGATGTGACGGCGCGCGCTGTGAGTATTAGTCAACCGGAAGAAGTTCCGCCGTGTGACGTCATCCAATGAGTCACGTGACGAGCGACACGACGGTCAAGCCGGCAGATACAACTGAGCGTAAACGTTGAATCAGACGACGCAATCGTGTTTCCGGCCGACACCGGCGGGCGCCACTAGAACTAGACGTACTGCAGTGTACCTGCATCACTCAGCTTCAGCGGCTGTTGATAGGCCAAGTCACTGCACGCCACTGGCGCCGTCTGCTACCAGACCCATTCTGCAAAGGCTTATGCCGCAGTCGCTCGAACGCCAGATTTACATGATCACTGGTTATTCATTCAGACTGGATTATCGCTGCAAACTGCTGCTGTAGAGATATTTGAGATGAATATCCATTTGCAGAATGCGCACAAGTTCTAAGCCGACACGGAACAGAATGAAAAGTCTCATATTCATCCCACGTGCAGACCCGTTACCATTACGTTACGAAAATTTACGATACACAATTTGCACTGGAAAACTGAGTGTTTAATCTAGCACATAAACTACAAAGTACTGAAATGTTTCAAATGGAAATAAAATGTGAGAAACTAAAATAGAAATACACTTATAATGTATAATGTAAAACACTATCATGTCCCTACAATCATTCAGACATAAATTAATCGATTCATCTAGCAGTAAAAATGAAATGAAGTGTCAGTTTAAAAAATATTTTATTGCGTTTATGGCAACAGCAACAGTACTGCAATGCAACAGCTAGAGATTGGTAGGGCAACATTATTTACACTCACGGAAAATGAGTGAAAAGTTTTTTTTATTCGATGTCATTTTCGTACAGCTGCAACAAATCAGTTTTTTTTATATTAAAACTTCTATTTTGAGCTTAGTTGACCGACTGAACGTACTATTTGTTATTACAAAAAGGCAAAAACATCTAAACATATTCTGTTGCTAATTATATTAATTTTACACAAAAGATTCACTGTCCAATAATCGTTGGTAATGTTCTCATTATTTTTGTCGTGATTATTGACAGGGACGTGACCCAGGCCCCTCGAAAGCCACAGCGGGGCCCGGGAAACATTTTCGCCGGGCCCCTCTGGGGAGCAAACTTTTTAAATTTTTTAAATGGCGCATTCTAGTGTACTTGATATTTTTTAGCGACGGCCGGACTCCCCAAACATCGCGGGGTCCAGGGGTAGCTTACTCCTTCCTTTTATCCCCCCATTCGACGGGCCTAGGGTCGTCGGGAGTCACGGGGGGCGAGAAAACCATTCTCGCGCGGCCCGTCTGGAGAGGAATTATTTGAATCTTGCTGTTTAAAATGGCGCACTCTGGTGTACTTGATATTTTTGCGCGTCTGCGGGGCCCCCAAACGTTGCGGAGCCTGGGGAAAGCTTCTCTTTTTCCACCTCTCGACGGGCCTGATTATTGATAATCCGATTTGTTTTGAAAGAGTATCAAATTTTGACCAACCTTGTATGCAAATAAATAAGTAATTACGTAAGTAATCAGCATTTGTACCATAGATGTGAAAAACGTTTTTTTACGTTTTTTTTTTATTTTTGCCACGTTTTAACGTTTTTCAACGTTATTTTAATTTTTCTGAACTTTGTTTTTATTTTTAAAGAACGTGCATTTATATGTCTATCAAGAAGTTAAAAAAGCACTTTTAAAACCACAAAAACGAATTAATTGGTCATAGTGATAGTAGTTTACTTAGTTAGTCCAAATACACCAAATAAAATTTTTTATGTAGTATATTTGGTTAGTCTAGTGCTATGGTCTTATGACCACACAGTTAAATTAAAATGAAATAAAGTTCTCCTTATCTACACTATAGTTCCAGGTATACTGCACCTACAGCATTAGGCATTAGGCAAGAGGTTAAACAAATTATGTCAAACGTTTTATTCAACGTTTTTAAACGTGTTTTAAAAAAAAATTTTCCACGTTTTTATTTTTTAAATTATTTTTGGAACGTTTTTTTACATCTATATGATTTGTACTGCGCCATGTGTCAAAAGAAGTTCGAATAGTAAGCTCGCGCGGTCAGCAAGAAGTGATGTAACAGCTGACAATAGACGATCATGGTTACAAAGTGACGGCGAATGCATCAACTAAACGCCTGCGTGCAGCGACTGCTTTGCTGTGCCATCGACGCACATGATGATGGTAAGCAATATGTAGTCTTCAGAGGCGATCGTGTATAGCGGCTGCCACGTGCACGCGGTGGGTGCATAGCAGCAGAAGACAGAAATCAATGAATGACAAGCGGATGCAGTCGATGGGACACTGCATCGCTAGATGGTTGTCAGTATGCATGGTTAAGCCTAAATTCCGTTACGCCGACTTTCACCGAAACTTCCCCGCGAAAAAAGTCGTGGACACAAATCACGAAAGTCGAGAACTCGACATGTCAAGATGGTTTGTGTCTTCGACTTTCGTGATTTGTGTCCACGACTTTTTTCGCGGGGAAGTTTCGGTGAAAGTCGGCATAACGGAATTTAGGCTTAAGTCATACATCACGACCGGACACGTATGTACGTGGTGCATATGTGAGACGTCGATTGCCGGTTGCCTAAGGACTCAATGTGTCCACATTCTGCCGCCGCGTTCCCAAAGAACTCAGCATTACTGCTCAGCTCAAGAGTGAGGCTACGGACCTCTAACGCTAGAGCCAGTGGACTCGTAGCACGGAGGCAGGGGCTTTTTTTGTGGTAAGCAGAAGGCAGTGTCCCTTTAAATTCTTCTTTGAATTTTAGACTGTCAAAAATGTTCTCACATACATGCAAAAATTGCCGCTGAAAATCATCAATTTTGGGGTCCGTAAATTTAGGGAGAAATTGAAAGTTTGAGCATCCAAATTTCTCTGTCGGACTGTTGTAGCTGTGTGGCCCAACTTTGTCAACCCATTCTGACGCCGCTGGCTACAGCTGCAGTATTGTTAGTACCGGGTGGTCCGTAAAAAGTAAGTTTATACATCCAATAGGCTATTTCTTTAAATATTACCAGATTTTTCACAAATTCTTTTAATGGAAAATTTGACAAAAACTGATTGTTAAAAATCCCATCATATCATAAACGCGTCGTGAAAATTTCTCGGCTTTAGATTGCTGATAGTTACTCATGGCATGGATGTATAGCCTAACAATCTTTCCCTATAGGCTTATTGTATATGCTGATTTTTACATTGGTAGTGTAACGGCGCGTTTACGGTCTGGTGAAATCTCTAATGTAGGCCTACTCAATGGCAGACTCATAGCCTACTGCAGAGTATGTGAAGATAACAGAATTTTTAAAATTCGAAATTGCAGCAGTTTTTCTCACCAGATTTGCAACGTTTAGGCCTACGGAAGAGGATTCAAGTCACATTATGTCTGTCGAGTTTCATTACGTTATTTTGTTTGATTCCAAAAATTATAAATGCATGTTTTCAAAGTAAACAAGTAATTTTAAACAGCAATTCTGACATAACCGCTCTATTATTTAGGTCATACAGACATAATTTCTTCAAGCCCGTATGCTGTACTTTTTCAGAGTTTTGCAATGGGTTCGATTAGGGGCAATCTCTTTAATCCGGCTGCCAACTAGCTTCTGATTCTTTCTGAGACTTTGGCGCTTTATAAATCATTTACTTACTTACTTACTTACTTGAAAGCAATAACGTGCTTGAAATCGCAGAAAAATAGCACATATAAAGCGTAGGTCTACGTGTAGACTGCCTGTGCCGTCCAATTGTTTTTTTTCGTGGCTCAAACGACCCTAATTCTTTTTTCGGCCGAGGCTCCGACTCTCATAGGGTGAGGCCCAGTTCCTCACTGTTGATAGCTACATTATTGTCAGTTGCCTACGGCTGACGTGCAATTTGGTTTGCGGTCACAAGCTGCATCGAAGTCAGTGTCTTGTTGCAATTACGCTGACCTGATCACGGACAGTCGGGCAGACGACAGCTGAGTCCAGTCACGCTCTCGTATGCATCATTGATGACGTCGCGAAGACAATCATGACCACCGCTAAACTAATGACCTCAAACTATCGACATCTTACTTCAGATGGCTACGTCATTCTCAGCTGGCTATAGCCGCTATACTCAGAGTCCCAGATCCAGTGTCACTGAAACCGCACACTGCTATAGGGGCCTGTTATAGGGCATAGCTACGTGTTTAACAGTGTGACAGTCTTTAATAATTTTCAATTCATTTGCAAAGCGTTTAGCTCCAAGGACATGCTATAATTATATCGGCGAATACCACACGAGGCTTTTAAACTGCAAATATACACGGCTCCTGTGCTTGGACTATATAAACGATATATATAATTATTATATTATAGATTATATTATAGATTATATAAACGATACTCGTCGCCAGCCTTATAAACAACCGCCGTTCCAAGCGCACATCAACAAAAAGCTTTTTGCTAGAAAACCGGCTACATTGACGAACCTTAAAATTTAAATTATCTGTTCACACAGACGCCTAGGTCTATGTGCGGAACGTCTCCTGTGCATTATTCCGTCATAGCTCAATGGACTGTGCAGTACTCTCGTGATCCTGCGTTTATGAAATGGGCCTACTGCTTGCGTCCCGTTGCCGGTCGTTTGGCAATAAAACTGCACGCCAGTAATGACTGTAGGCCTAATGGCGTTTTGTAGTTATCGCAATCATTATTCGTCATCGCACGATGAGCGCCGAGCTCGCAAGTTACCTTATGTGGGTGGGTGCTATTTTATACTGAGTGCCGAATGACAGTGTCAACAACAACAATTACAAAGCTGCATTTGCTAGACTCCGTTGAAACCATCCAAAACGTAACCGCGTCGCCGCTGTTTTGTGTTTGGTACGTGCGGTATAATTGCTACGCAAACGAAAAACTTAAGACTCAATATTTTACCGTAGCTTGTATTTTTTATATTCTAATGCGTTTGTGCATTAATGCACTATTCAACGACTCTAGTATAATTATACTCAGTTGTGTATATACACTAATACACATTGCCATGTTGTCGATCCACTGATAACTGTGTAGGGCCTAATGTAAATTGTAACCTATGGTAGGCCTATTCATCTGTTTGTGTTTATAATATTTGTAACATAGGTATGCATTGACAGTAATAACTACCGATATGAATAATTTGTAAAGCGTCGTAAGCTAATGGTCACAGAAAGTGTGCATGACATTGACAAAGTTGCAGTTTACCGTGTCGACCTCATACCGTCGGCAGATTTGCTTGATAGTATCTGATTTAGTGTATCTTTCAACGGTATCGTCATTAAACTGTGGCGGCAGATGCGCCAATCATCGATTGGTCCTCCACGGCTGGCTGCGTGTGCGTGTGCGTTCGTGCGTGTGTGAAAATCGATATCAACTATCAGGTCGTCGCATCTGTTGTTGCTCCGGACCAGATCAACTGCCACCGAATGATTGCATCCCATACACAAATAGAATTAAGCTCCGCAGGCTTCAATCCATGCAGAATACACTACTGCATGCAGTGTAGATATCGACAGTGACATTTCCAGCATTTGTAGGCTACAGGTTTCAACACGGTCTATGCAGTGCGAGTGTAAATCCTGTTTCAATACGACGTGCGTAAGCAAGAACCATGAGTTGTAAGTCGCTTTATGTTGTTCCAGTTGTCAACAAAATAGCGTCATACATACTAACTTAAAATGCTGCCCAAGCTTGTTTTAATTAGCAAATTTTTTACGCGCGACATCGCGTAGTGGTAAGCGCGTTTTAGCCGTCGTCGAGGCGTCAGTCTGTCAGTCCGTCCGTCCGTCACACTACGGTATTGTGTCAATACGATGCAAGCTAGAATCACGAGATCTTTACTATGGGCTGCATCAAGGATTCTAGTTTATTGTGACAAAATTTCGTGCTAGTGGGTGAGGGGGTTCCTCTTGAACGAGGGCGTCAAAGAGAGGTACCCCTTCTAAAAATACGTTATTTTGCCGCTATCGGCTTTTATAGTGTGAGAACAGTTGCAGGTATTGTACAGACTTGCTGCATATTATAGCAAGCACTGGTGACGGGATTTTAGATTTGTCACTTAAACCCCAAAAGAGGGGTTTTGTTGAATTTTTCGCAGTTTTTGACTGCAGCACACATTTCAACAGTGAATCGCGACGAAATGGCTGGAGATAGACCAAAACAACCTGCGCATGTAATTATCAGCATTGAACGTAGATTTTAACTGTCTAAGTCCCGACCCCTTAGGTTCAAGGAGGCCTGCGCAGGTTTGCGTAAAAGATGGCTACCCCGTAAAAAGTGGTTATTTTACCACTATTGGCTGGTGTAGCGTGAAAACGGTTGCAAATAGGCACATACTTGCTGCTTATCATAACAAGCAATAGTGATAAGTTTTTAGTGGTGTCAACATCAATGACCTTGAATGATCTTGAACTTTCAAAATACGTGGTTTTAGTGTTTTTTTGCAACTTGTAGCTGCGGCGCATGCAGATTTCAAGAGTGAATTGCGACGAAATGGATGGTGGAGATAGACGAAGACAACCTGCAAACAGGAACTGCTAGGCTGTCGCGCGTCTCATGAGCTTTGCTCAAATTACTTGTTAGATAACGTCGCAATACCCACTGTATACACGTGACTGTTTGCAGACAGGTGAAACATCTCACTGTATAACCAACCACCAAGGTCAACTCAGCCTTCTATCCCTACGGGGTAGATAAATTGAATACCGGTCTGTCTGGCAGTATTTAAAGCAGAGCGCGTTCATTTTTGTCGGTGGCAGGTAACACTGTGCGATTCCATATGGCAGGTGACGATCAGTAGCTCTGAAATGGGTCACCATTGAGAGCTATATGTTTTAGATAACCTTTAATTTTATATGTACACAAAGACAGTCACCTGCACCTTTTGTGTCTGCGTGCATGGCTACGAACGTTGATAATGAAAGCGGAAAATAACTATATTTTTGTGAAGTTATCATCGGCGACTTTATCGCTTCAACGTGCGTTGCTGTATTCTTCGATGCGCGGTTTGTATTTGATAATTGAATTGCTTCTGTCGCCCGGCCGGCAAATACCTGTTGCAATGTCGGCGCGAAGGATCACGTGTTGATGCATGCAATGTTATGACGTAGCCTACAGTAACGGCAACGCGACGCAGAGGCTCCTGGTTTCAGTTGCATTAGCGACCACCGCCAGGCAATGTCGTCGTCATCGAGTGTTTTGCGGGAGGGAGCGGCGCCACGTACGGCGCTTGGATGGTCGCCGGTTTAGTCGGTGGCAAGTGGGTTGGTGATATGTTTGCCCAACGGGACGGTCGGACGGACGTCATTGCAATCAACGTCGACACAGCAGTGTGGTGTCCTCCCGCGTGGTCACACACAGCTGCTGCCTCGTCGACCAGAGAGTGGCCACGTACGGCAACTGGAACTTTCGTACCCGAGAACTTTCGTTCCCGGGAACGAAAGTTTCATATAGGTGGAACTTTCGTTCCCTAACATTGATTATTAAGCCTATATTGTACACAACTTTTGACGCACTTTTTAATTACAGCTATGCTGTAGGCGTCGATGGTAGCCTACCATTGTCCTCTGTCACTCGTCCGACCGACCGTCTGTCTGTCCGTAACGGATGTATTGTAGATAACCTTGAGTTATAAAGGAAAACTTTTTGCACGGATAATTAGATTTATGTCAATGCTCTCAGCCTATAAAATTTCGGAGATGCAGTGCAAGGGAAACATTTTCAAATTTGGGACTGAACAGGCGGGTGTAGGAAAATGTGCGTTTTTTTCAACGGAAAACTGGCTATATGTCGCTTTTTCAGATGAGATAAAAATCATCAAACTTGAATGACTTTGAAGGTCAGTACTGCAACAGGAACTGCATAAACTGTAGTGCGTCTTCTCTAGCAACAGCTAAGCTTTCTTGTTATTATTATATCCTGTTGAATCTCTAGTTAAATACGTTTAGCAAGTGACACAAAATTGGCGTTTTTTCGCTGAACTATAAGCACTACGTAAGGATAAGGGGTTTAGTAATTATAAGTGTCAGGGAACGAAAGTTCCAAAGGACGAAAGTTCCCGAGGACGAAAGTTCCATGAATCGCCACGTACAGTACGTCATCTCAGCTTCGATCCACAGTCGACAGAAGGAAGGACGATCTCTTGCGACCTACGTGATCGACGATCGCTTCTTGCCGGATCACGCAAATCTAAATAGTCTGTGGATTGAAAAGATTGGGCGGAAATGGCCGGATTTGATCCGTGCGCGGTCTCTCGGCGAATTATGGAGATATATGCGGTGCTGACGTGCTCGACATTGATAAAACGACAACGTCCAGTCTGCAATAGTCAATGGTCCATGTCTTCAACGGCATATCGGTCGAAAAATTTATAAGCACTATGGTCAGGTCATGCGCGAATTAAAATTAACTATTGCTGCATACTTTCAGTATAGATATGTTTTAGATGCTATTTTGGCAGGAAATAGTATTACTTTCCAAAACAAGTTAGCCTAATGGCAACTGTTTAGCTTGTTCTAGAAGATAATTGCTCCCACAAAACATTATAGCTTATTAGGCCTATGCTAAGCTTAATGTGTGGTTACTTACTTTCGCGTGACTTTTTGTGCCGGTATAGTGTTTGTGCGTTGCACCTCAATTGAAAAAATAATGATTTTGACTATACGCGCAGATTTTTTTCACATGAAAACGAGATTTCCATTAGCAGAAAAGATAGTAGTCATTACATAATTGTGTAGGCCTTTATTACAAGTCAAATAAATATAAATTAGTTTTTGTAATGTGGTCGCCGTTTACACAGACAGGCGACATCTAAGTCAACAGACATGTTCTCATAAGGCCTACCGTATTGTTGATGTTGCTGGTCCCGAAGACGTGATCGCCGCTGAACTAATGACTTCAAACTCAAATAGTGCGACTGCGATACAATAAATTTCAATGAATTTCTGTGACAGCGCACGCCAATTCTTCTCGATTACGTGGCTACTTGCTAGCCAAGAGAAAACAGCGAGTTCTGCGTAACAGTGAGCCCAAATTCTGCGACCAGAACTGCTAATATGATCGGTTGAAGGCAAAGACAGCCAATCCATCCTGTTGCCCAATTGCCGGAGGTCACGTGGTAACTTAATAAAATTTAACTCTCACAGGCTTAAACGCCGCAAAGTGGACGTTCTTAGTGAACGATCAGAACGATCGGCACGATTGACGAGCTGGCTGCTGATCTATGCGGAATCTTTTGTTCTTATACTTTTGCGCGGATATCAGACTCAAAAGTTGAAGTATGCCACTGGAAGCATAATCATATTGTGATCGTGAACGGATCGATATAAGCTTAGTGCTACAGTGATGCATCGACTTGCTGCATGTAGGCGTGGCGGACGGAGTCACAGCGCTCCCTGCCCGCCGGTGTCGGCCGGCCTGTGCGTGGAATAAATCTGTCAGCGTCTGGAACAGGACTTCCGGTCGTTGCGTGGAGACGATGTCGGCAGTCGGCACGTGGACGACGATTGGACGACGACGCAATGACGATCAATCACTGGTACCAGCAAACGACCGACCGGATGACCTGCTGGTCACCCGGGGTCAGAACCTGCCTCACATGCAGACCACCGTCCAACAAACTAACCACCCGGCGACTCCATGCGTCCCGTATGTCGAACCCGGGCCACGCTTTAAGGCGCGTACAGAGCGACGTAATTGAACTGAACTGACGCGGTTTAGTTTTTGACGAATTGGCAAACGGAAAAGCAGAGCGAGCCCACCAGTCATTGGTTGACACGTACGTGAGCGTAGTCACGTAGGCCACCTACGCCGTTAGACGATGCGTACTGTAATGCATTATACCTCGTTTACACGATCGAGCAAACATCGAGCTAGCTCGACGAGCTATGGTAAGTAGCATGATAATTAGGAGGGTGGACGGGTTGTAATTAGAAGGCCTATATAACACGTGATCAGCTGTGGGCTAAGCCTAGGCCTACATTTGAGCCAGGGGCGGGGTTCCATCAAGCCTGCTCGACGTTTGCTCGACGTTTGCTCGATGTCTGCTCGATGTTTGCTCGATCGTATAAACGGGGTATTACTGCTTTCCCATTGGTCAGTTGGTCAAAAACTAAACCAAAACCGTGCCAGTTTATTACGTTTTAGTCCAGTTACGTTGCCTTGTATGCACATCTACGTACCAATAGCACTTCGATCGATGCTACCGTATTTCAGTCTCCTGTGGCCTGCGCAGCGGCGCCGGTAATATAAGCGACATTGGTTTAGTTATACGCTGATTTGTTAAGTCCAAAACATTTCAGCAACACGAATCTTTTCATCATTAGCCTGTGGACTAAATCTAAATATTCTCTGTTTGTGCAGTTTGGTGCAAAACGTCTAAGAATCAGTCTAGATATGCACCAAAAGTTTTCGGCGTTGCGATTTGTTTTGTAGCACTGTCAGAAATATTCACTAGCAGTTAAATGCAAAAAAAACAAATGCGCAGAATATGGACAAAATGCAAAAAAAAACATGATCAAATTGCAAGCATGAAAATAAAAAGCGTAGTAACCTACAATCCAGCTCCGGTTTTTCCAGTAAGTTAATAGTAATTTAACCGTTATAAATTGCTGTTAAAAGATAGTTTAGAGATTTTTTTAACCACGTTAACGCAGCTTAACTGATTAAGTGTCATATCAAATTAATAACAAATTGCAAACACGAAAAAAAACAGCAGCGTGCATGACTAGGCTTAGCCTAAATTGGTGAAAGTCGCTTGATAAAATGAGTCATAGGTTGCTGTTGAAAGATAATAAAACGTAGAGTTGAAAATTCGTCAAATTTATTGGTAGCGAACTGTTAGAATTGTACGGGCCGGTGTGGCCAAACGCTCGGTTCCAGTCCAGAACACGGAGGAGATAGTGTTTACTAAAACCACAGATGTTAAAAACATTGATTTGCAAATAAAAAAACATAAAAAAACATTAAAAACAGTATTCATTCAAGTAAGAAAAACCGTCAATACTAATCAAAAAAGTCAATATTACTGCTACAAAACACTGGCACTGTTCAGAAAAAGGACGCTAAACGCAATTTGCCCATGAGAAATATTTCTACATAATTTTGTACGTTTATGTTTTAACAACAAAAACACGACATCAAAAAGCACAAAAACAGAAACAAAATTTTTTAAAACACAAACATGTTTTTAAACTTTTATTTAAAAAACATTTTAAAACATTTTTACATCTATGACCGAAACGAAGATCACTCCGGAACTGTATAGCACCTAAGCCCCCAACGTGGTTTTTTTCAACGCAACGTACGCAAAGCGACGACCGCTTCTGTTGTTTTTGCGTTTTAGCCATAGCGTTCGCCGCGTTGGATGAAAAAGTAAAGGTAAAGGTGAAGTCCAGTACTTGATATAGCGCTTCTTACATGAAACAAACTCGTGGCCAGAAGCGCTTTGACAATGTCGGAAGTGGCAGCTAATTGGCATGAGCTAATAATACCGCAGCGCACTATGCGGTCATCTATTGCCCGCATTGCATTGAAAACTCCACTTTAAATCGTAGGCAATATTTCGAAGGTTATAAGGGTCTCGTTGTACTTGATTCTAGTTTTTTGGCTCTTCTGAGAACTGTGCATGTTCTGCAACAGGCTACTGTCGGCTGTACATCAACCAGTTGCATTTCGCAAAATTAGCGAATACATTCTGTAAGCGCGATGGCGTCGCCGCCTGGCGAATCATCAGTAACACAGTAACACAGTTTTTACCACGCCACGCATAGGCCTAAATTGTATGCATGTCATGATGTTACAGCTTTTCGCACGCAACATTTTAGCGACTTATTCCAAGGGAAACATTCTTAAATTTGCAGTTGAGCAAAAGGGTGAGGGTAGGAAAATCGTGCATTTTTCAACTGATTAGTCGCCGTATCTCATAAGCGGTGAGAGATAGGCCCAAGGTTAGCCTACTATTGGTTAGACCTACTAATATGAAGTCGCATAAGCACTTTCAGATGACACGAAAATCATCGACCTTAAATGACCTTGAAGGGTTATTTCGCACTCTGTGCCAATCGCGCGTTTTTTGAAGCTCGTGACGAAAATTTGAAAAACGATAGACCCATACTGTTAGCGGCAAAAATGTAGGCTCCCACTGACTCTACTTTTGGGTAATGTAAGGTTCATGCAGATGTTCGTAGGGGTTCCGTGGCAAGGGGGACTCAAACATTGGGGTCACCGGTCGCCGAAAATGCACGCCAACGTGAAGTAATTTATCGGCTTTCTAAGAACCCTAAACTGCTTGACCTTGAATGACCTTGGGATGCATTTTAATGCTAAGATCTGTTTTTTGGTCGATTTAATTTGATTCATTTCGCAATGCGAAATTCCAGTTTAATAAACTCTATTTTCAGCTGCCAATAAAACTGATTTTGTCGTGTGTTTTTTAAAACTTAGGCCTAAGTGTCATTATGTTTGACTTGATAGTCTACAGTTAGTATGTCTAAAATGTTAGACAAAACTGACAAGTTTTTGTTGAATTACAGTTATCTGGTTTGAGGTCCACTTTTTATTAGGACACAGTGCACTGTTACGGCCAATGCGCGTCCCCGAATGTAACCAGAAGGTTACAGGTAGCGGCCATAAAGCCGTAACGGCTGTGAAGCCGTAAATAAACGGCTGTAAAGCCGTAAGTAGACGGCTATAAAGCCGTAGTCAGCCGAAACCAGCACAAGAGAACTGGTATCGTGTAGCAATATGCCTACACGAATTTGGTCAGCGCTTAGTCGCTCCTCGCCTCCAGATTTTAGAAATCTTTCGGGTCATCGGTGTTGAGCCCCACCACCACGACAAGGTGGCTGACCTCGGTGAGGTTGCAATCAGTTTTTGGTTTAATAAATTGCTATGCTGAGCTGAAAAAAAAAAACGAAACATAACCGACAGTGACAAAAATAGCTCCGCGTTTATCTATGCATAGCTGTAACTAAATTATGTGTGCAGCGGCATTAAGGGTCGGTAATCCGACAGGTCAAGTCGTTGTCAAGTCATTTTACAATAATGATATGAGCTAAAGCTGCCGAGTGTTAATGATAACTATTTCTGGAAATGTGCTATAAAAGCTTTTTTCTTCTGTTTTATTTCTGTCTGCTTCGTCGAGTCTGCGACATTAGCTCGTTATAAGCTTATAACGCCGACGTTTCCCGGCATGCAATTGCACGCAGCCTTCTGATGACGCATGCCAAACGCCAGGGCTTCTCATAATTGAAGTTACCATAGCTTTAGTGTTCTCTTCATGAGGGCAGTTATAAAAAGACTTACGCTATAACAACCACCGATGTAAAATAGATCTCTCGACGGCATTATCAGGTCTCCCTATGCATTAATGACGCATTTTTATCTTTGCAATCTGTATTCGGATAAAAGAACAAAAGTAACGTTAGCCTCTACTCGTCCCAAGATAAATTACGACGATTCTCGGCAACACATTGCCTTAAATGCTTACCTATTGATGGTACTGGTAGTCTATTTTTTATCGCTGAAAAAAACATGTTGTTACTTACTACTAGCGTTAAGCATTATAACGTCTCATTGACACTAGCATGTCAAAGACAAATTATGTTCTATTTCCATAATTTTACATAGCACACACTAAAGCTATACGGCCTGATAATTTGATACATTAGGAGCATGCTCGTCATCTGGTAGTCTCTTTTTCAAAAATACTGTATTTTGTTCCAATTGATAAAATGTGTGTGTATTTGTAGAAATACAAAAAGAAAGTTTCTTGCCTGCCTCATTAATCATTATTGTTCTGGCATAAGGCTACAGCAGATTTGCAATCAATCATCTAGACCTTATAAGCATCTTCAAATAAGCTTCGCAAAAATTGGTCTACACTTTACTATTATACCACTGTTTGTAATTTTTATACAAGATTAAGTCTGCAGGTGTTTTCAGCCAATGTTTAACCACTCTAGCAGAGACAGTATAAAACCACAAAACTAGACCTACAGGCTTCATCCAAAATGTCTGTAACCACGATGTACGTCTATGCACACTTAGCTATTGTAGCTTCAACATCAAACGTGATCGTCGCAATCGACTAGTTTCGCTATTTACAGGCCAACGACACGCACGTAAAAGACTCTCGATCCAATTACCGCACTTTGAAGTCCTCTCTGCACCTGCACCATTTCGGGCTGTTTTAAGAGAATTGTACAACTGCAAACTGCAGATGGTCAGATAAAACTAACGAGAAAAACAGGATTGCTTTTTGCTGATTAATTGACTTACATGACAGCAAACTCGCCGACACGTCTTGTTAGAAAAACTTACATCGTAACTGAATATATGAAGTCTTTGTAACAACCAAGATAATACATGTAGTTTACTATAGCGTTAGCACTTTTTGGCAGAACTCTGCCCTGTATGCTTACCCGGAAGGTTAACGTTGCGGATGTGGACAAAATTAGATAGCGCTAACGGAAATGATAGCAAGACCGGAAGACACGACAGGTGTTGGAAGAGTACAACTTGCATAGCGTACATAATAGCTGATCTAAGACACCGCCGACATGATGCAAACAGAAAACGCAGAGATTAACTAAACGACGGAACAATGTGTCTCATGATAAGGACTGCAGAGAACACGTATCACCGATTGACGTTTCGTAACAGTTAAGTCGTCACAACAAGGTTTTAATCAGGAGACAGCGAGCTTCAGTTAGTGACCAGGAGACGTGAGGGTGCCACTATTTGCGTCTTGCATACTATTTATGGCTTTAACTCGGCATTGCACTTGTTACTAGCAAAGTCTGTTAGCAGTCGCCAGATTTAGTATAACCATACGTATGTTTAGTACTGACTGCGGGCAAATTACCAAACCAGAAAAAGCTATACAAGACCACTTGTATAATTTGCAAGTCTCCCTCAGTCACTTTTAATGCGTTGCTCTGCAAATTGGCAGCTTTCTGTCAGTAATCTGGTGTTACATAGTTTTTTAATAACCATTAGTCTACACATACAAACTAAAGATGATTAAAGAAATTAATTTTTAAACGCAAAAGTTCCGAATTCGAATAAAATATAGAAAAAATTGATCTGAACAATTCCAATTCACGAGTAACCGTCGTGCCAATTTTCAGTTTAAAATGTCGATGTCGACAGAACTTTGAGAAATTGTCTTGTCTAGCGTTTAGTTGTATGGGAACGGATCGGACACTGGCCGTAGCTGGCTCAGCGCGTCGGGCGGCTTCAGCACAGACTGCAAATTAGGCCTGACCATTTAAGTACTGTTGGCGCCTAAAACACTCGGCATACAGCCAGTCGCCGACATCTTTGCTTGTTACATTACAGCTACTCTAACGCGTTAGAAATGGTTGACAGCAGGTTTGGTTGTGTAGCAAAATGATTTGTTATTTGTCATCCACATATAGATGGACTCATTAGTTTGCAGGAAGGAATGGAGGTCGCCTCACGCCACTAGTAAAGGGATATGTTTGTCATAAAAATCTCCTTTAAGTACGTAGTAGGTCAGTAAATGCGCACATTTGTATACGGCACCGAAGTCTCAAAACGCCAGCGCCACTGAACGGTGTTCGTTTGATTGCTGTTCTGTCGTTGTGCTGTGCTTTGTACATAAAAGTGTCTTTACTAGCTGACAGTCGTTTACAAAAACAACCCAAAGGGAAAGGCCGGAAATCGAGGCTAAACACCGAAAGCGGGGATGGGGTTCTTAGTACAGGGCAAAGATCCCCCTCTCTACATAGGCTAGCTAATTGGTCTGAGAAGCGTTAAAGGCGTTTTTCGCGCAAGAACGAAGTTTAGTCAGTCGCTAATGGTTATAGACGGCACAATTAAATTCAATCATATTAGTATGGTAGGCCTACTCGTCTATTCTGAAATTATTCCTAACTCGTCTATATGAACTTATTTATACTTAGACTTAATTTCTCACTTTCTCTTTCCTTGCGGAACATTAATCCGTCTTTTAGCAATTTTCTACGTCTCTGCAACAACCTACATGCAGATTGCGGACTCGCTAGAACGTATATTTTACTCAATCGGCTTCATTTATTGTCTGCTGGGGTTCTTCACTAGCGGAGAGGCGAAGAGGCGAAGCTATGCCGTCGCGGCTCATTGCGTAACACCAATGTACTAACCAAAGTGTCCATTCCATTCCATTGTGACGCAGTACTAACCAAGATGTCATACAATCCGGTGAGATACATCATAGACTATAGCACTTGTTGAAACGTGAAGGCCGGTTTCTTTGCATTCTGCATACAGCCAGGAAGAGTTGCCACAAGCTGATCAAATATTGCTGCCATGTGTGCACCATTAGTAGGCCTATCTTTATCCTGAGCAGGCATAAATCCCCGAGAGACTTAAAAACCATATAAAACCATAAAAAAAACATTATAATGCGATTATAATGCACACGTCTCTGGTCGTCAGATAGCATCTGTGAAGAGTGGATATAATGAGCTATGTGTCAGAGAGTTCTTCTAAAGTTGTAAACAAAGGCACTTCATTATATTCACGGTCTATGTAGCTGATAGGCTACTAATGGACTTTGGTTGAACAACTAAAAAGAGGTCAAGTATTTCAAAGTATTTAGATATTGCAATGTTTGGTACTGTTACACATGGAAATTATCCTAATCTCATTCAAACACGGATTATTGATGTAGCCATTGCGGCTGCTGCTGCTGCTGCTGCAACTGTTGCTGACGCTGATAATACTGATGTCGATTGTATGTTTACTGCGCTTTCCTCTTTGCGTCTGAGTCGAAATTATAGTTTTGTGCTCACGTACCGCGCAAGGCTAATGCCAGTAGTAGGCCTACTACAGCTTGGGTGGCTGGCTGCAACCTAATGACTAGGCCTATAGGTGGGATGGTGGTCTGCGGAGCGTGTTGTATCTTCTGATGGGATCTTACAGCTGAGCAGCTGCACTTAGATGTCGCCGTCGCTCGCTGTAATTTGCCCGCACTTCAAGCCGAAGAGTTCGCTCTACAATCCCGCCGCAGATTCTGCATTCAGATGTACTAAGCCGATCAACCGACGATTCCGTTATTTATAGTAGATGATATCGCGGCAGCTTTTCGTTTCTTCGACCAGATTTGACCTTTACTAACTACAAAATAAACTAGGTTAATTAGTAATATTGAACGGCGTCGCTGTCGTCTGTCTGTCGACTGTCGTTTGTCATATTCGCGCACCTTCTTCAAACCGTTTAACGTGTCAAGATCTGTCATTTGAAAGGTACATTTGTTGGCTCCAACGACACATTGTGTCAGATGAGGTCCCTGACGCACAGGGGAAAAGAAGATTTTGGTTTTGGACCCCAAAACAAAACGTGCAATTGCTTGCAACTTACGAAAACTGTTTTATGATTTACCAGATGATTCCGTTTTCTGCCAAATTGCTTCAGTTTTTCTTATTGCTGTTATTTTTTTATTATACAGAACAAAGTTTTGGGTAATTCCAACATTACAATTAACCACTGGTCTGGATGCCGGAACGACCGTCGTGCAACAGGGCACCGTTAAACCGCTGCGCGACAAAAGGAACACGCTGAAAACACAAAAAACACTCGGTTGTCATCAGAGGGGCATTACGTCTGCCAGTCAGCAGATCATGAGCCGACTCGTTCAGTGGACCCCGTGTCTCAATGGCAATCGGATGAAAGACAAACTGAGTGGACATATTGGTGTATTGGGGCGTTTTACCAGTAGCAGTAATTGCGGCCGCAGCGCCGATGCATCGACGTAGAAATCGACCCGTCTACAGGACATTGTCACATTCCAGATGCCTGCCTGTCTCCCGGGATAGACCAAAAGTCATGATGTCTAGACGCTTACCGTCTGTCCGATACAGGTCTGTCGGTTTGTTGATAATAAAAATAAACAACGTAATTTGGCAATGGGCGGAATCTCCGTTTGTATTTACCAGGTCGCAGCACAAGAGAGGCAGTTGCGTGTTTTGACTGTGGCTTTGACCCCGTCTTTTTTCTTTATTTGAGAATAAGGAACTTCATCTAACATAATGTGTCATTTGATCTCACAAGAGTACTTGCCAAATGGCGTCACCAAAATGTGTCGAACTGTTTAAGCATCGATACGAAGGTGACAGACAGACGACAGACTGACGACAGACCACGCTACGGAGAAATGTAAGAGCGATTCCGCCTAATAGTGATTATCATTAATATTTTACTGGTAGCAGCGAATCGCCGAAATAAAGCTAAAAATAATGCAAATAAAGTTAAGTCGCATAAGAAAAAACTCGTGGGCGTCAAAGTTACAACTCAGTATCGCTGCCAAGAGTTCTTCTCTGAGTAGCCTAATTTTTTTTAAAGAAAAGTCATCTAGAGAACAGCGCTACCGTGGCCGCAATTCTGCGTCAGCATATATAGGTGTGACTGGAAGTGGAAGCAAGCTAATGATACATAGATCCTCTGTTTACAAAGAGTAACCACGCTGCAAGACTTGACTTTGACGGCAGATTACCGCAGACGGCTGATGCTGAGCGTAACAACAGAATTTTTGTTGTTCTCGGCGCCAGCGATGACACAGATCTCCTATCGGTTGCTGATGCTGGCAGCGATATCTCTTTTGCCTTCCACGCAAGCCAGTCGGCAGTTGCACGTGTATTGTCAGCATAATGTCGTATTTAATGATGCGCTGTAGTCAATCATGCGTCATGAGCGTTCGGTATTCCTCCCATCGGTCGATTTATGCTCCGAACGGCGCTGGGGAAC
>Ga0209367_1001580_pt1 | contig 28373 bp, 33 predicted proteins | sample WorMetLIZISLAND2_FD_187412 | JGI IMG/M metagenome (GOLD analysis project Ga0209367, IMG submission 187412) | Marine gutless worms symbiont microbial communities from Max Planck institute for Marine Microbiology, Germany - Olavius geniculatus... ...
CAAACCTCAGGATTGCGCCTGACAAACTGACGCCTCTCTCGACCGCCTCCTCAACCGCTTTTTTTAGGCTGTCGCTGTCGGATTCGTAAATGGTGCTACCGTTAAAATGTTTGATTTCGTTTTTCATGTTTTGCTCCTTGCTTTTAGGGTTTTAGGTCCAGTTTCGCGCCAAACAGATTCGCGTCATCCAGTTTCGCGCCATACAGTTTCGCGTCAGACAGATCCGCGATGGTCAGATCCGCGTCAGCCAGATTCGCGTTGCGCAATTTTGCGCCAAACAGATCCGCGCCGATCAGTTTCGCTCCGGTCAGTTTCGCCTCAGTCAGATTCGCGATGGTCAGATTCGCGTCGATCAGTTTCGCGTCAGTCAGATTCGCGCCGAGCAGGTTCGCGTCAGTCAGATTCGCGCCAGCCAGATCCGCGATGGTCAGATCCGCGTCAGCCAGATTCGCGTTGCGCAATTTTGCGCCAAACATATCCGCGCCGGTCAGTTTCGCTCCGGTCAGTTTCGCGTCAGTCAGATTCGCGCAGAGCAGGTTTGCTTTGGTCAGATTCGCGCCAGCCAGATCCGCGTCAGCCAGATTCGCGCCAGTCAGATCCGCGTTGCCCAATTTTGCGCCATACAGATCCGCGTCAGCCAGTTTCGCTCCGGTCAGTTTCGCGTCAGTCAGATTCGCGCAGCGCAGGTTTGCTTTGGTTAGATTCGCGTCAGTCAGATCCGCGCCGATCAGGTCTGCGCCAGTCAGATCCGCGCCGGTCAGGTCTGCGCCAGTCAGATTCGCGCCGGTCAGGTCTGCTTTGGTCAGATTCGCGCCGGTCAGGTCTGCTTTGGTCAGATTCGCGTCAGTCAGATCCGCGCCAACCAGATCCACGTTGCACAATCTTACGTTATCCAGATCCGCGTTGCACAATATTGCGCCGATCAGGTTTGCTTTGCCCAGTTTCATGCTGGTCAGTTCGGCGCCAGTCAGATCCGCGTCAGCCAGGTTTGCGCCGGTCAGATCTGCGTTGCGCAGGGTTGCGCCATACATATCCGCGTCGATCAGTTTCGCTCCGGTCAGTTTCGCGCCAATCAGTTTCGCGCCAGTCAGTTTCGCGTCAGACAGTTTCGCGTCAGTCAGATTCGCGCAGCGCAGGTTTGCTTTGGTTAGATTCGCGTCAGTCAGATCCGCGCCGATCAGGTCTGCGCCAGTCAGATCCGCGCCAGTCAGATTCGCGCGGAGCAGGTCTGCATTGGTCAGGTCGGCAAACCTCAGGGTTGCGCCATACAAACTGACGCCTCTCTTGACCGCCTCCTCAACCGCTTTTTTTAGACTGTCGCTGTCGGATTCGTAAATGGTGCTACCGTTAAAATGTTTGATTTCGTTTTTCATGTTTTGCTCCTTGCTTTTGGGGTTTGGGGTGAACATCGTTTGAATCCAAGGTAACACACATTTTGGTGTAAGTCAAGTAAAATTATTGCAACAACACGGAAGCACCAGGAGTAACACGGAAACACAAGGAACAACACGTAAATCACTGAAAGAAATTAGTTTTATTCGACAATCATTACCATAAAAGACTTGACATCACCAAAAATAATTAATAACATGGCGTATAGACGACACACTACATGTGTTTTTTGTTACTTAAAATTAATTTAAAATTGGCAAAGGTGTTCGTAAATATGAAGAAAATAAAAGGATGGATTAGATTAGACAGAAAAAGTTTTTGGAATTCTAATTGGTGCAACAATAGCAAGGTGATGCATCTTTTTTTGTACTTATTGATATCAGCAAGTATTGATGATGATGAGTGGTGTGGAATCCCCCTAAAAAGAGGACAACTAGCAACGAGTCGTCGCCAAATAGCTATCAAGACTGGAATGTCAGAAGATACTGTGAGATCTTGTTTGTTAAAGCTTTTAGACTTGAAGGAGATCACAATGTCGGTGGTCGGCATCCACACCGTCATAACCATTTGCGACTACGAAAAATACGCAGGATCAGAAGACAAAAAACAAAGCGGGGCAAAAAAACTTGACAATTCGTAAACCGCGTAATAGTTATTTGGCAATAAGTGCTCAAAAAGATTGAACAAAAAACAAATAAATAAGGGGATTTTTTATGAAGAATTGGACAATAGATGACGTTCCGAATGGGTTTTTTAAAACCAAACTGGGCTTTATCATGGCTGAGAAAGGCTTGACTATAAAAGCAGCGGCAAAAGAAATTGGTTGCTCATGCATTTATCTCAGTAAAATCGCAAGTGGCAAAAATCCGTGTGGACGTGGAATGGCTTTAAAAATTTCAGTATGGTCTGGTGGGCGTATCAAACCTTTGGAGCTGATAATGCAAGCACGAACATTAGAATAATAAAAGTTTCAGATTCTTTGGGAAGGCTTTCCGGTATCGACCAGCCCGTGCTCTCTGAGAGCCGCGAGGTTGAACGATCTCTCCACAACCAATCAAGAGTATGCACTAATTCTTTGCGGCATCGACAAGGCCATGCTCCCGCCGCAGCCTCAAAATACACGACCGCAGGGTGTTAATGTTGTATCCGATGCCAGCCTCGTCCATGACCTCCCGCATTTTTTCCATCGTAACCGCCCCTCGTCCACGATCAAAAAACCTCCGCGCGTGAGTCATCGTGCCGGTTTGCGGTTTTTTTTTGCCGAGCCCCGCAATTTTTTTTCCCGCGCGAGAATAGTCCTGGCCGACCTGTCGTAATAGTAGATATTTTTTTGTCGAGGTGTTTTTTTAGCTCGGGGTAGCTGGTGACGCCGTTTTGCACGCACTCGCGGATAACGCGCGAAATACAGGGGATTGTTCCGTCGACGACCTCGAGTCCACCCTGCTGCACGGCGGCCGCGAAACTGCCGAGCTTCATGCGCATTTTGTACGGCAGCCGGTCAAAATCCTCGTCTGACATGTCGTTGAGCGACATGTCCAGCAGATTTATCACGGTCGCGGACATATCCTGCTCATCGTAACGGGTTCCCACGGCCTTGCAGAGCCGCTTTATCTCACTTGCCCTTACAGTTATTGTTTTTTCCATTTTTGCCGTTTTTTATATCGGACCAGGCCTTGCCGAACAGATATGATCCGATCGTGCTGCCGGCCAACAGAAAGACACCGTTTGCGATCGTCTCGTGGAGACGAATGTCGTCGCCCCGCAGAAGCAGATACACGATTACGCCGGCGCAAAAAATCAAGACCAGGCTGACGATCCTGCGTCGTATTATCCAAAGGTTGGCGTGATTGTTCTCTGGCATATCTATTCCCGGCCTTTTACGGTATCGGCCGTTTTGCCGGCCAGCCATGTGACGGTCGCGTCACCGGTCGCAAGTACCGCATAACCCGCCTGTCCGCCCGCACCTCCAGGAGACAGCGTTACCGGAAAATGCATGGTGCCCGTGCCACCGTCACTGCCCGGCTCTCCGCAATCGCCTCCGGTACCGCCGGTACCTGCATTCTGTGTCGGCGCTGGTGAAACCTGGTCGTACCCGACACCGCCAGTGCCGCCGTCGCAATCACCGTCTGTAGGCGACGTGCCCTCGTCGCCGTGCCCGGCATACGGACTACCGGCGAATGGATATTTTTCCCCGCGATCACCAAAATTGCCGCCTATATTTCCGGCGCCACCGCCGCCGCCACCGCCGCTGAAAAACAGCCACGGAATCGTGTCTATCTCAGCCGACAGCCCGGTAGTGGCGCCACCGCCACCGCCGCCACCGCCGCCGGCGAAAATCTCACCGTCCCTGTTGTCTATGTATAGGGGGGTATCGGTCTCAATCGCGTCCCCGCCGTTTGATCCGTCGCCCGCCTCGTAATGGGTCCCGTCAGTCCACCCGCCACCGACTCCGCCACCACCACCGGCGCCCATTATTTGACCACGGTTGGTGAGATAAACCTCGCTGCCGGACGCGAACCGACTGATAATTAACGCCGGGACCCTCCTCAGATGATCGCTGGTTGATTCGCCGCTCGAGCTGATTTTAACACCGCTCTCGATGATGACATGGTATATGGCGGGACCCTCCTCCATGTTATAACCGGCATCCTCAAACTTATCGTGGAGATCGACATCAACCTCATCTGCTGCTATCCTAATTGTCCTGAAGACATCCTCGGTGTCCTCGGGTGGGTCGCCCTCGTCATCATGTAACTTGTCATCTTCCTCGACGCATTTGATCTGCACTTTGAGGCCGTCTCTCGGCTCGATCGCCACCACCCGCGCCAGGACGGACCACTCATGATTCGGCCCGAAACAAAAATGCGTGCGCTCTCGATCGAGGCCGGTATCGGGCTCGAAATCCGGCGGGTTGTCGGCGCTGGAGTCGAGCACGAAAACGTTATCATCACCACCACTGGACTGTGTGACCCGGTACGGATCGGTCAGTGAGCCGTCGCGCTTGCGAAACGCCACACAATGATCCTGGCCGGCCTCGAATGTCAACGGGACGGATGTCGTATAGGTCGCCGTCGAACTCGAGTAATCGGTTATATCGCCGGAGATACCCCACGCGGGCATGTCATGTGATATCCTGATGTTGGAGCCGTACGTCGGGATGTATCCCTCCAGCTCGGTGTCAAATGTGATTGTTTTGCGCCTGTAAATATTTGAGCGCAGCAGATAGATGCCCTCTCGCCACGCCTGGGCGCGGCTCGTGCAGCCGAACATTTTCACCTCGGCCGTCAGGTTCGGGTTCGGGTCCACATCACCGTCCTCGTCGGCAATCTGCACGCTCAGTGTGTTGGGACGCCAGGTGTCCGCGTCGAGATACTCCAGCGACAGGGCGTCGGCCACCTGGTCGTTGGCGATCACATAGTTGATTTTGAGGGATTTGGGGATGATGTTGCGCATCGAGAACATGCCCGATACGAGCGACCGCTTCTGGTCCCGGACCATCGTGACCACGCCCGCGCGGATCAGTGGTATCGCCCTGCCGCATCTGGCGATCGCCGTGAGAATCTCCCAAAGCGACTGCCTCCGGTCGACGACCCCGTTGAACGTATCACCCCGGTTGGTCCAGATGGTGTCAAGCGCCTCGATGGACTCCAGGTCTATCTGGCTGTCGGACAGCTCTCCCCCGTAATATGATTTGCAGGCATCAACGAATGCCCACGCGATGCTCCTCGTGGCAACCGGATCGGTCGTCCATCCGGATGTCGAGGACCACGTCTTGATCTTGCGCTCAACGACGAGATTGACCTTGCGGCTGTTCTGGGTCGTCAGACCTCCAACGGCCGCCATCTTAACCAGCAGGATCGTCAGGTCGCCGTAGTCGGTCGTGTCCCGAAACAGGTGGGATTTCGCCCCGATCCACCAAAAATTACGGACATAGGTCGTGTTGCCGCCGCCCGCGCTGTCCGTTCGCCTGCCACGCATTTTATAGCGCCCGACGGGGACCCGCGTTTTGATGGTCAACCTGTAAGCGCTCGTCTCGAGTCGATTGATGGAGCCCGTGGCGAAATCGAACTCGTCGTCGATGTCGGCCCCGTTGTTGTCGATTCGCCGCGCCTGGAATTGATAGCTCACCGTGTGCGATTCGATTTTGCCGTCGGGCGGGATTTTGTAGAGCCCGCTCGGCAGCGATATATCAACGGATATGTAGTCCGCGATGGTGTTGACCGGTGTGATGACGTACCAGGGGGTCCAGTCCTCCACGTTATCCGGCCCCGGCAGCTCAACACCGGTGACCTCTATGGATGGGATGACGTTGCGCTCAAACTCAAAATCATCCGGCACCGACTCTCCGGGCTGCAACAGGCGGTAGTCGACTATTTTTTTCGTTTCCCCGCCGGACTCGTAATTGCCGTAATTTTCTATTGGCGTGTCCTCGATAAAAATTTGTTTCGTCCCGTTGACGGTCCGTATCGCGTTTTCGCCCTGGCCCACGACGAATGTCTGGTACAGGGTTTGTACGTTGTCGTCGTAGATGGAGTAGGGTGTTGTCGCAAAATCAGGATAAATTTTGTGCCGCCCGTAGATGACCGGTATGGCCTGGCCGAGCCTGGGATAGTTTCCCTGGGCCGACAGGGTGTACGTGGGTGACGGGGCCGCCAGGCTGTTTTGAATGTCGGGTGTCGGGGATTTCGGCGGGGGCAGCATGGCGTTAATCAAAAAATACCCGCCCGCCAGGATCGCCGCGCTCGCAAATGCCGTCGTAAACGCGATGGCTGTTTTGCCCGTAATCCCCAAAAACGGCGCCACGTGCGGGGCCACGGTGAGCGCAACGGCAATCAACGCAATGGACAATACGGTGCGCCCGACTTTTTTCGCCGTGTCGCCCCCCCTGCGGCAGAGTGATGAAAATAACCGCGTCACCGTCCGATATTATGCCCCCCCACTCATCACGCAAAATCGGTTGGCCGTTGAAAACACAGATCGTTGGGCGGGCAAAATCATCGGCGCCGGCAAACACCCGCGCCTGCTCGCGGACGGTAGTCCGGTCGAAAATCTCCTCGCTCGTAAAATCCTTGCGATAGTCGAATGGATTTTTGATGTGAATGGCCAATCCGATCATCCGGTCCACCTGTACAATCGTTGCGTAACCCACCCTGACATCGACAAATCCCCCATCCCGGTATACAGGACCCCGACGGGATCTATGCTGTGGATCACGCCGAACATATTGTCCACATACACAACCACACCGACATGGATGGGATCTCGTGATGGTGACATGACAACACAGTCGCTCTCGACGAGGCCGTCGCCGACGGTTATCCGGTCCCACTGGCGGAAATTATCCGTGGACCGGAACATGTCTATCACCGCCCGCCGGTCCAGGCTGTTGATACCGAGCCTGGGTATGTCCCGACCGAAATACTGTCGCTGGACATAGCGCACCAGCCCCCAGCAGTCGAACGAGTCCGGACCCGACGCGCCGAGTTTCCACGGTTTCCCGATCAGCTCCGCCGCCCAGTGTTTTTTCATCGCGCGATCCCCGGGAAATTTCTGGCGGTGTACATTTTATTCGGAAACGAGCGATTGGTCAGCTCGACAGAAAATGTGGCCCTGCCGGTGACGGTTGACTCGGTGATGTCCACCGTGCGCAAAATAAAACTGTAGGGCGGGTCGAGCTGGGGTTTGGACAGATCGGACAACAGGTAGGGGCGGTAGGTGACGATTATTTTTTCGTTGGTCGATTTGGACCGATCGATGTTTTCCGCGATCAGCGGAGTCACGTTGTCGATCGATATCATTATTTCTTTGTGCGGGCCCTCCGCCACCACCGGTAGTTTGACCTCGAACGCAAACCGGGTGAATGTCACCATCTCACCGGCATCAGCCAACGCGGTGCTCTCGAGACCGGCCTCCAAATCCCTGTAATCATTGACAACACGGATCGGTCCGGTACCGCCGTCCTCGTCGATAAACGTCGAGTGGTACAGCTCGAGCGTTTCGAACGTAACGTCGTCTTGCGGAGCCGAGGCGTACGCCTCTTTCAGCGCGTCTGTCAGCCTGTCATTATCCATATCTGCGCCAGGCCGCCCCTCCCCCGATGCGCACTCCCAGATACATCACGCGCCGTTTCCACCACGGCACCCCGAATTCTTTCATGAGCCAGTAAAAAACCTTGTCGGCGCGTTTTCGTTTCGCAGCCATATTTTTGCGATTGAAATACAGCCAATCATGCACGACCGCGGCGGGTGAGTAGCGGCCCCACGGCGGCAGCACCGACCACAGGATGCGCGGCACGGAGGCGAAATCCGTCTCGAATCCGAGAGGCACGATAACCTGTGAGTGCGGCGAAATTCTCGTCCGCACCTTGTAGTCCCGCGTCAGTCGGGCTTTTCTCCCGCTCGACAGCAGATCGACCCGCAGCGGGCCATAAAGCTCCACCAGGTTGTTTTGCGCGACTTTTTCCGATAATTTTATTTTTTTCATTTTTTTTACTCTGATTTTTTGAGCGCGTCTGGAAACGGTGGAAAAGTGGCCTGCGTTCGATCATTTTCGATCGCCTCATCCAGCGCCACATGGCAGGCCTCTATCCACGCGTTTTTCCAATTCACCTCGATGATTTTTTTCATCATTTTTTTGGCGTTTTTTGTCCTTTCCGTCTTGTTTTTGCCGGGGAACTTGCTGAGCTTTCCCGGGGCTATACTACCGACCGCGGTCGTGGCGGCGCTATCCAGATTAACGGTTTTACCTATGTTTTCAACCAGGTGTTTGTTCGTCCCCAGCGCCGAGCTGACAGTCTCGGCAGCGCTGAATTCGGCCTCCCCCAAAAATGATTGGTACAATCCGTGTTTTTGGAGATCGCGGGTATGCTCATGCAGCGGGTATGCGCTGTGTATGTGCCTGTACAGAGACAAGCGCAGCTGCTCTTTTTTCCATAACACCTCCTGTTTTGCATATTCTTCGTCAATCTGTTGATCCGTCGGGACCGTGATGGATTGATCATCAATACGAGGTCTGCCATTGACAATAATCCACCCTCCCCGAGTTCCAAGAAGTTTTCTCAAAGCTCTCGTCAATATCGTAATGTTTTTCGGCTGACTTGGCATTTTCTAAATCCCCAGCTCATAGGTGATTATAAATATTTTAGATTCATTATTTTCAATAGTATATCCAAGCCCGTCCCGACCGATATCCACAATATCAATCTCAGTCCGAACACTGGAGGAAAGTTTGTATTGATATTTGGTCGCATCAATAACGGCCTGTGTGTTGAGCAGCATTGATCCGTAAAGAATCTGAACAGTATTTCGGTAGCCATCGCGTAAAGTGATGCCCCCAGGAGGAGGTATCACATTAGTATCGGCGGGGATTACGCTTCTGTGATAATGTTGGGTCCATGTTGCGCCGCTGTCAAAAGAGATCTCAAACTTAATCTCTGGATAAGCCATCTCTTCGGAATCAATACATAACGGGAGATGAAAGTTGAACATCAAAACCGAGCCACTTTTCTTTGTGTACTCAGGAGTAGTGAACACATGATGCTCCCCTAATCCCGTTATTCTGTAGTTCTGGCTATCATAGTATTTGTTTGCCGACACGATGTTTCCGAGACCGTCACCGGTCGATGACGTCAAGACCCCGTCAATATTTGCCACCGCCGTCGCCTCATCGTAGGACGCCCCCTGCCACTCGCCGCTGCTGTCGTACGTCATCAGCCGGTTATTGTCAGAGTCGTACCAAAGATCGCCAACCGAGGGAGTCTCCGGCTCGGTGGCCGAGGATCCGTGAAACACCGCGCCGGAATGCGGTTCGAACGCGCGCCACACGTTGGTGGTGCTGCGGATTTTTAACAAATCATTGGCCGAATCGTACCACAGGTCGCCGGCGCTGACATCCGTGGTCGGCGCGGTGTCCGACGCGCCGTGGTAGATGCTGTTGAACTCGTCCAGCTTGTTCGTCGCCGTGGTCGCCGCCGTTTCGGCCCGGTTGAGCCACGAGTCTCCCGCCGTGTTGATCTGGGTCTCCATGTCGGATATGAGTTTGGCAACACTTCTCACGTTACCCGATCCGACGGTGACCACCTCATTTTCATCGCCGTTGACTATTCTGTTGAGCAAATCGCCGTCCGTGATAAATTGATCAACGGAATCGTCGAATTTATCGATGACGTTTTCCAGTTCGTTGGTTTCATTGTCAGCCATGAATCACTCCGTTTTGATTTAAAAATTTGTCACCATCGTCTCGTGTAAATATTGATGCAGCCTGGATGAGACCTCGACGAAAGTCTCATTTGCCTCATCCCCGTCCCGCAGGACTTCGTACGACGCCTGGTCCAGCACCTTGCGCTCAAGCCGTTCCAGGGTCGCGGTTACGGTAAAATCATACTGCCCATTGTTGATGGCCGTATACGGCTCGAGCGGGTTGGCAAACCGAAACTCGCCCTCGGTGGTTCCCGCGCCGATGTAGTGGTCCATGTCGAACCATTTCATCCCGTCGTCCAGGTCATGCGTGAAAAATCCCTCGAACAGCCCGAATTCGACCGAATCGAACTCCCATGTCATTACGAAAATATCCGGTAGATCGCGATAAACTCTCCGGTGCCGCGCGTATCCGGCCGAAAATTCGGTTCTTTTCACACTGCTCCTCGGCCGGATCTCATATCTTTTGGTCGAGGGTTTCGGCAGTTTGTCGGGCCATTGCACGTCCGCCATGTCACACCGCCATTCCCGCCGCCGGGTTCAGGCCGTAGCGGCCCTCCATCACTGGTGCAAGCCCCATGCCCCTGGATGTATCCAGATTGAGCCGGTCGGTTAGCTGCCTGACGATCACGTCGATGTCGATGGCGCCGTCCTCGCGATTTCGCACGGTGGCCTCGGCTCTGGACTCCGTGGCGTGGTTGTGGATATTTATTGATATGTTCGGCTCCGTGGGGGCGGGTGATGGTGCTGCGACAAACCCGCTCGAGCCGGGTGTAAAAAGCTCCGGCCCATTTTCCCCGACGACATAAGACTTTCCGGGCCGCACCGGGCCGCCTCGCGCCATGAAACCGCCAAAGTCGGCGGTATCCGCCAGCTTGTCCGACGCTGTCGCCATCATGCCGTCTATGCCAGTCCAGATCAGCTCATGCTGCTGGTACAGCCTGGCCAGCGCGACGCGATGCGCCTCATCGCTGATCAGGCCGGTTTCCCGCAGCGTCTTGTACCTGTCAACCGCGTGGGTCAATCTCTCCTGCGAGCTCAGATGATCCTCGGCCAGGCGATTCGCGGCCTCGATCGCGGGCAGCGCAAGCGGTTCTTCCACCACGCTTTTTCGCTTCAGGTCGGCTCGCGCGTCGGCCTCCCGCTTCCACCGCGTGCCGAGCCCGGCGGTGCCGGTATCGAGCGCGCTTTTGATTGTGACTCTGGCGCTTTCGGCGGCGGTCCTGATTTTATCCGCAGCGGCGGACGCCGCCAGCTCAATCGCGCTGACAGTATGGGCAGGAGATACAAATCCGCTCGAGCCGGGTGTAAAAAGCTCCGGTCCCTCCTCGCCGACGATATAAGATTTTCCCGATCGCACCGGGCCGCCCTCGGCCTTGAAACCGCCGAATCCCGAAATGTTGAGAGCGCCGCCGATCGCCTCAAAAAGCGGCCTGACTATCAGGGCGCGGATCGTCATTCGCCACAGGTCCCGGATGATCGAATTCGCCATGTCCCGAAATGATAGTTTGCCGGTCATGGCCGCGCCGACCAGCGCTTCGGTCATCGAGTCGGCCCACCGCTGTGACGCTTGTGATATCTTGGCCATCGTGCTCTCCATGCTGCCAATGACGAGCTCATGCTCCTGATACAGCTTGGATATCGCGGCCCTGTATGTCTCCTCGGTGATTAGACCCGTATCGCGCAATCTGTTATATTCTTTAACTGCATTGTTTATTTTTTCCTGCGAGCTAAGATGCTCTTCGATGAGCCGGGTTGCAAGCTCGCGATCCTCGTTCATTTGATTTTCGGCATTTCCCGTTACGGCTTTTTCCACAACGGCTTCTTTTGCCTGGACTGCCGGAGGCTTAAGTGCGGGCGCGGGCAGCGCAAGCGGCGATCTCGCCGTGCTTTTTTGCCTTAAGGCCGCCCTGGCCTCCGCCAGCCTTTTCCACTCGGCGACAAAACCCGCGATAGCCGACCTGGCTTCTTCGGCCATCGTGGTGATACCGGCCCCGGCTTTTTCTATCACGCGTCCGATAACATCGGCCGATTCCTCGATGTGACCGGTGTCCAGCGCGCCTTGGATAGCGGACTTGGCGCTTTTGGCGGCAATAGCGATTTTACCCGTGGCTGCATCCGCCACCCGGCCTATTACTGCAATCGACTCTTTTATGTAGTCAGTGTCAAGCGCATCCGCGATGGCGGCCTTAGCGTCTGTTGCAAGTGTGGAGATTTTATCCCCAACCGCGTTCGCCGCACGGCTGATCGCGTCAACCGAGCCTTTGACATCGTCGGTGTCGAGCGCATCCGCGATGGCGGCCTTAGCGCTTTTGGCGGTAGCAGAAACCTTATCTTCGACGATGTTTGCTGCGCGCCCGATAGCATCAACCGCACCGCCGATATAGTCGACATCGACCACATCCGAAAAGATAGTGCTTATGTCTCGCGCCGCGTCCTTGACGCCGGAGTGCGCGTCCGGCGGCATTTCGATTTTCGGGATCAGCTTAACATCGACCTCGAATCTTTCGGGCAAAATTTTGTTGATCACGCTGTAGATGTTGCCGATGCTGCTGTTGAGCACATCGATCGCATCATTTAGCATCTTTTTGATGTGATAAAGCAAAGCCCGGGGCAACTTTTGAAATCCGACGACAATCGCCTGCCCTGCCCCGATCCACATCCCGATATATGTGTTGATCGACGACTTGACCGCGCCGATGAATCTATTTATCGGACCGGACGCCACCGCCCACATTTTTGAGAGCCGGTCAAAAAGCTCGCCGGCCGCCGATTCTGCCGCGCCAAACGCCACGGTAAAAGATTTGACTAAAAAAGTGCCCAGCGCGGTGAACGATCCCGTGATCAAATCGACAGATGACAAAATCGATTTATTGACACCGGCAAAAGCGGCCGGTATCAGCTTGACAGACGCCAGTATCGAGTTGCCGATTCCGGTAAATACACCGATTATCAGTCTATATGACGCCAGTAACGAGTTGCCGACACTGTTGAGCGCGCCGGCTATCAGTTTGACGGACCTCAATATCAGGTTGCCGGCGCTGGTGAACGCGCCTACCACTATGCCGACGGACGCAGATATCGAGCTGCCGATGGCGGCAAAAGCGATCGCAGCAAAGTCCGCCAGGCTCGCGATCGATCCCTCAATCGGTTTGATCGTGTCGCCAAAAAGCAACAGATATGATATTGCCGTGGATATCCCGACGAGCAGCAGACCGAACGGATTTTTGGCAAGCGCCACCGTCAGGGCCTTGATGGCCGCTGACACTCCGCCGATCGCCGCGGAAAAAAGACCGGCAGCGGCACCGGAGGCGCCGAGTGCCACCTGGAAAGCCGCAAGCTGTCTCATCGCGAGGGCGATCGCGCTCAGCTTGAGCGAGACGAAAAAAGCGGTCACACCGGATGCGGCGACCAGTGCGGTCTTGCCGATGGTCTCCAGGTTGTTGGCAAGCAATATGATGCCCCTGGCAAGTGCCGCCGACACGCCGCCGGCCGAGTCGATCCTGCCGATCAGCCTGATCACGGCGTTTTCCATCACCTGGTATGCGCCCGAAATCGTGGGGGCAACCCGCTGATATTGGGCCCCGAGCTTGTCCGTCTGGGACAAGATCGCCTCGAATAGATCACGCGAGCTTACCGCGCCCTCCTTCACCAGCGTCTTTAGTTTTGCGATGCTCCCGCCCGCCTCGTCCAGCCCCTCGGCCATGGCCTTCGCCAACCGAGGCATCCCCTCGAGGATGGAGTTGAATTCCTCGGCCTGCACTTGGCCGGCCGCCATGGCCTGGCCCAGCTGCAATAGCGCGCCACTCGCGGTATTGGCGGAGGCTCCGGAAATTTGAAGCGACTGGTTGACCGCCCTGGTAAACCGGATGAGATCCTCTTGCGACGCGGAGAGCCCGTCCTGGGCTATCATCAATTTGTTGTAGAGGCTGGCGGTCGCCGCAAACTCCGTTCGCGTCTGCTGGGAAATCTCAAAAAGCTTTGCTTGCACGCGGGCGAGATCCTCGTTGGATTTTGCGTACACGCGCAGCCTGTTTGTCGCCATCGTCCACTCGTCGGCGTACCGGCGCACCGTGCTGACCGCAACGCCGGCGCCAATGAGTGTCAGCGCCCTCGAAAATAGGTTGACGGACCTGGTCGCGGACCCCGCCCCGGACTTGATCGAGTCAAGAGACCGATTGACCTGTTTGGCGCCCTGCCTCGCGCCGGTGGGATCAATCTTGATGCGCAGATTGGTCGTTGCTGTGCGGCCTATGTCCATTATTTTTTCCCTGGCTTATTTTGCATCCGCATCACAAAATCCTCGGTCGTCTTCAGCAGGACAACAAAACGCTCCACGTCGTCCACACCGAATATCTCGCAGTAGTCTCTGATGTCAGCGAGCGAAATCGGCTGACCGCGAAAAAGCAAACGCAACGCGTCCACCACCGCAATCGTATTCTCGTCCAGCCGGGGCCGGTTTTCGAGAGCTTTCGGCACCTTGCCCGTATCGCGGGCGATAGACTCTAAAAACTCTAGCTGGCCGCCCCACTCTTTTTCCCAGCCGAGGTGCCTTTCGATTTTTTTGACGAGTCAACTATCTCCCGGGTCCGGAAATTGGCCTCGTCCGAAGCAATGTCGACCACCAGCTCTTTGAAGCCCACCATCGCGGGGTCTTTCAAAATCTTGTACGCTTCTTCGGCCGAGTACTCTATCTCCACACCGTCGCGTTTGAGGCCGCGCCAGCCGACAAGAACCGTCTCAGCAAGCACTTTTTCCAAAATTTGATTCGCTTTTTCGTCTTCCAGAAGCCCCTTGCGAAACCCGTACCGGTATGGTTTTGACAGCCGCTCGACCAGCCGGTTAAAATCCGGGTTGTTCATCCGGGCCACGCAAAGTGATGTCTCATCATCGATATCCACCCATACGCCGTTTGCCTGCCTGTCCACGTCGATTTTGATATTATTTATGTCCATATTCCCCTAAACCCTTGAAATAATTAGTGTTTTTTCATGCAGGCCGTCCACCGCCGCCTGGTATCCAATATCCACCATCACGTCACGGTTGACGCCGCCCGCCGTTATTTTCGATGTCGTCATATACGTCGCGGGCGCGTAAAAACAGTAACAGCCGTGATCCTCGCTGTCGAGATCGCCCGCGGTGAACATCATGCTGAAGGGGTCGTTTTCCCGCAGCTCATGAAATTTTCGGTACAAACCGAAATCCTGAAAATAAATGCTCATGGAGCCGGTCACCGAAAACCGGCCGCTTCGAATCGCGGTCGGGTTCAGCACGCCCACGCAGTTTTTGACCTGGAGATTGTTTTTGACATCCAGAGATACGGATCGTACAGCCAGACCATCCAGGCCGCTGGTGACGGTGTCGCCGGAGTCGTCCGTCGACTGCCAGCTGATATAGGTTTTGCCCCTGGCGCCCGGACCCATGACGTCAGTCGCGGTTTTCTCGATGCGGCCCGACAACAGAGGTTGGGATCGGATCGATTCCCGTTTCCCGAGAAAAGAAAATGAAATGGTCGGCACAGCCGCCGCGCGGACATTGACGGACATTTGGTCCACGACCATCCCGGAGTAGGACAAAATATCCTCACCGCTCTCCAGATCGATGAACTCTTTTTCGATGTAAAAAGAGGTCTGCTCCCGATCGTTTTCGATGTACTTTCCCTCCGCGTCGTTGCCGCCGCCCTGCCCTTCTCCCTCATCAGCCGGGAGCCGGGGATATACGATATAGTGATCGGGGTGATCGTCGTCCGCTCCCAGCACCAGCACCGCGCGGTTGTTGCCGTCAGCAGCGAACGTCTCGTCAAAACGGATGACCCTGCCGACGAGCCGGTCTATGGCCGGACGACAGGAATCGGCGTATCGCAGATTGCCGTCGACGACAGAGGCGAAACAGCCGGAGCAGCTAGAAACGCAGGTATCATCCCACGTCCCGCCAAGCGCCCCCCTGATGAGATCGTCATACGTGCCTTTCGAAAATCGCCCATTGATCTCGCCGGCGGTGTGAAACCCGGTCGGCGAGATCCTTTTTACCTGCCGCGCGTCTGAAATCCTGTCATGGACCGCCATCGACCGTATTTTACGCAACGACTCGGCGGTGAAGCGCAGCTCCTGCATATCCCCGGAGCCAGGATCCTGCCCCCAGCTGTCCTCCTCGATATAGCGGATTTTCACATAATCCGCGTCGGCGGTCGGTGTCTGGTCCCGGCACGTCATCTACTACGCGTCCACTTTCGAGATGTACAAAGTTTTGGTCGATCCGGACCCCAACGCCTGATACCCTATATCCACCATGACATCCTGGTCGGGCCCGCCGGCCACGATTGACGAATTTGTTATTTTGACCTTCGGCATCAAAAACGAGTAGCCGTCTTTGCCGTCTCCGCCCAGCGTAAACGCCAGGGAAAACGACTCGTTGTCAAGAAATCGACTATAAATATCGAAATCGCTCAGATAGAGGCTAATCGAGCCGGTCACCGAAAATCGGCCTTTGCCAACATCGATGCTGCCGAGCTGGCCGATGACCGTTTTGTTGCGGTAGTTGTTGCTCGTGTCTATCGATATGGACTTGATTATCGACTCGTCGGTTGAGCCGCCGTCCCATACGATATTCGTCTCGCCGGTTATGCTGCTGGAGATGATATCGGTAGATGTCGCGTCCGCCGGATCATCTATTAGTGTCGCAGTTCTGTCGGCGCTGCTTTTACCGAGCAAAGAAAACCTGATCGTCGATTTGGCCTCGGCTTCGAGCGCGATCGACATCTGATCAACGACCATACCGGAGTAGGACAAAATTCTTTTGTCCGTCCCGTCCGCGATGTCCGAAAATTCTTTTTCGATGTAAAAAGATATTTCTTCGCTTCCGTTTTTCGTGGAGCTGACAACGTCAAAATGAGACGCGTGGGCTGTCGTCGCAGCCTGGGTTGTCAGACTCGGAGTCACGGTATGCCTGGTGTTGGTGCCGTCCTCTCTCTCACCGGTCACCGTGACCCTGATGTTGTTTGCCGCCGATAGATTTTTGAGCTGGATGGTTTGATACAGCAAACCGTTGATCGGGTTGTATTTGGTCGGCACCACCAGCTCACCGTTATCGACACTGACCCCTGTGATCACCGAACTTTTTATCGTGACCGGCTTTTTGTTGGTCGCGTCGCCCTCCTGCGTCATCGTTTCGGAAAAAGTCATCACGGCATCGGATGATGTGGCGATCGTTTTTTCGCCGTTGTTCCCGGCGGTGGAAAATCCGCTGAGCGTTATCTTCTGGCCGACCTGCAAAAGGGTCGTGCCGTCCGCCAATCTCGGCGCGTCCGCCGGAACGCTGAATCGGAGTCCTCCGCCCACGTTGATCCATGCATCCACCTCATGGTCGACCCAGAGCATGTCCTCGTCGGCATCGGCCCACTGGCTGCACAGCGCGGATCCGATAAAATCGTCATATGTATCCGTGCTCCACTCGCCGTTGATGTCACCGACCGCGCTGAAATTCGTGGGGATGAGATCGCTGATCTGGCGATCGCTGTTGATCTCGTCTGACACGACGGTCGAGCGGTCGAGCCCGAGAGATTCGCTGGTGAATCGCAATTTTTGCAGTTGTTTGCCATCGGCTGCGGTGAGGTCGGTTTCCTCGCCCCAGCATTCCTCGGTCACGTATCGTAATTCGACACCGCTGGTATCAGCGGTCGCTATTTGATCGGTACATGTAGCCATGATTATTGCTCCTCAGTCATTAATTAATCCGTAAATTGATCCGCCTCGAACGGAATCATCAAATTTGCCTGGTGCCAGTCCTCGAAATCGCCGACCACCACCAGGTACGGCGTTATTATATCCACGTTTTTACAGTCCTGTTTCACGATATGATCGGCGATGGCGGACGCTTTCGATCTCATAGCCCGCGCGCCCGTGCCACGCGGATAAAACAGCGACACTATCGCGATCCCGGTGAATCGTCTCAGGACATTGCCGCCGCAGGACACCGCCCGGCCGCCGCCCTCACGAACCACGACCCGCGCCCATTTCTCGTTGCCGCTTTTAGCGTCCTTGAGGTCTTCGCCGTCGGGAACATTGTCATACTCGACCGGCATGCCGACCACGGTCTCGGTCAGCTCATCCTCGAAAAGCTTGTGGACATCCTCAAAAGCGATCATTTTGTAATGCTCCGCAGCTCGCTTTTAGCTTCGTTGACCGTTACCTCGACCATGCCGGACGGGGCTTGGCTGGATCGACCCTCCTCCAGGTAGACGATATACGGCACATAGTTGGATATATATATGGCGGTATAGGGCCCGGCAGCACTGATTTTAGCGGCCTTTGACAAGACACCCCCGCTCGCGACAGACTCGATCGTGGCAATCGACGGCCCCGGATCGGCACCGATGCCGACATCCCACGATGCCCTCGCTATCCCGGTGTCAACGGGGGTGCGCTGGACGACACCGGTAAAAATCCTCAGGGCGACGTGTTTTGCCAGCAGCCCCGCCGCAATGCCGGTCTGCCTGGCAAACTCGTCCAGGTCGACGCGAAATTGCCGGTTGATGTCGCTCATCGTTTCGTCCCTCTTACGTGTATCTCATACAGGTTGCCGGTCGGGTCCGTCACGAAATCCACGACGCTCCAGGTTTCAGAGCCGGCGGACACCACCAGGTCGTTGCCCATATCGATGGTCACGTCCTGCGGTTTGACCAGCAGGACCTTGTCGCCGATCTCCACGACATTTCCGAGCACGCCGCTCGGATAGACAAGCTCGGAGTCGATATTTTTCGCATCCACAAAAATCCCTTTGACCTCAACGCTCTCCTTCGTGCTGGTCACAGTCCCGGTGTCCGTGTCGTAGTCGCCCGTGACCTCGCGCGACAGGGTAACATCGACCAAAAGCTGGGAGCACACGTCAAACGCGACACCGACTCCCTGCCCGATCATGCCCTTGATGTCCATGCTCATGCGCGCACCATCGGTATCTGCCCATCACCGTCACCGACCGCGGAAAAATAAAAATCCGAAAATAGCGACGAGATGTTCTCGGGGATCCCGTTCGCGTCCATGCCGCTCCCGCCGGACACCGCGTTTTTGTCGAATTTGAGGCCGATGGAGCTCACCTTGATCTCGGTCAGCCCGACATCGAACGGCGAGTCTGACGACGGGTCGCCCGAAGACAGAAACAGCGCCAGCTCGCATGTCGCGGTAACGATGATGTCGGGATAGGTCTCGTCATCGACCTCATAGAAATCGAGCGTGTAAAGACCGGTGCGCGGGAAAGCCAGTTTCTGATCGCTCTCCACGCGCCGGCCCTTCCACCGGTACGACCGGGAGATAAGACCGGACGCCCAGATCAGCGCTTTTTTTTTCTCTTCTTCGTCATCCGGCCAATCGTCCACGTACAGCCGCTTCGCGAAATAATCGTCCGCGTCATCGACCGTCACAAACGAGTTGCTGTCAGTATTCCCGGCATCGGCCGTCAGAGTTATTGCCATGACTGTTATCCTAATACCATAACGCCAAATTCGGGCCTCACGGTCGCCACGCCATACAGCACATCGTAGGAAAACCGCGTCCGCTTGTACTCCCGGCTGATCTCGAGCCGCAATGCCAAACCCGATACAGGGTCGACCTGGGACTGGATGATATTGCCGAGACCGTTGCCCTCGTCCTCCAGGGGGCGCGTCACGAACGCGATCGCGTCCCGATGAAACGCCAGGTTGACCACGGGCTCGACTATATTGATGGCGTCATTGACCACTGTCGCAACACGCAACGGCGGCGTAATGAGTAGTCTATAACCGGTCCCCGAAACGGGAATCGCTTCGGTGACGAGATACGTGTATTTAGCAGTGCCACGTACATGCTCGATGAAATCGCCTGCGGCGAAAACATTCGCGGCGCCCGACGTTTTGGTCCGGATTTCTCCCGTTCCGGCCGAATCTGCGATCCTGGCCGTCTGACCCGACGCGGTCCCGGTTTTCGTCGCCTTCGAGATATTCTGGTCCATGTGCCAGTCGAACCCCAGCTTCCGGTTGATCTCACCGTCCCGGATGCCCTCGACCGATCCTGCGTAGCTGGCGTACTGAAATGCCTTCAATCCGAGCGCATTCGCCTCGGCTTCCGGGTCTATGACGATCCGGCGATTGTTTTTGGGCGCCTTTTTTTCGCTCAGGACCTGACCGGCCTCGAGCGCGACGGCCGGACTCGGTGAGGTGCCCGAAAACGGTGTCGTGCCTGCGACACCGACGATATTCTCCATATTTTTGTACTGGTCGAGGATGTCTTTGTCGACCTTGTCCGCCAGGGCGCTGATGGCCTCGGACGCCTGCATCGGGATGATGCCGCTGATCGAGTCCATGATCTCCTTGTCGGAAAGATAAAATGACGCCTCATACCAGTTATCGAGTTTTATCGCCACGCTCGTGGGATTCAGCTCGGTTTTGGTTGAGCTCGCCGGATTTTGCCCGGCGGTAACAGACTGCACGTCAACGGCGGACGGGATCGGCACGTCGATCGTCGCGCCTTTTTGCGCCGCCATGTTATCGTAGTCGCGGTTCACCAGGCGCGGCATGACGCAATTGGTGCGCAGCGCCATCAGCCCCTGGGCCAAAAGTTTTGGGGTTACCTCAGTTAATGATTGTGCCATTTTTTTGTTCCTTTTTTTAAAAAATTGCGGTTTGCCGCCTTATTTCACACCCCGCAATCCACAAGGCGTCTTATCAAGCCCCGCTCGATACTATTTTATTTCACGACTATTTTACCGGCCGCGATCTCCTCGATATTTTGAGAGAATGCGTTTTTGTCTCCCGCCGGTATGGTTTTCGCGGTGGTACCATCACCCCCGCCGGGGGCGCCGCCGCCCTTGCTGGATTCGAACAGAAACGGCGCGTCTTTGCTCAGCCCCTCGGCCCACTCCGTGAGCGTCAAAGGCTCGTCGCCGTTTTTGCCGTACAGCGTTTCTCCGGCGGCGTTTTTCGCAATCATTTTACCGTTGTCATCGATGCGCCAAATTCTACCCGCCCTGGCGAGTATGTCCGTCATGGCCCCCTTGCGAACGTTGGCAGTGTCCGTGACCGCCCTGGTCACGGCGTCATTGATGGTGGTGGATTGCAATTTCTGATAATATCGCGCCGCTTTTTCCTCGGATTTTTTCGCGTTGGTCTCGAGCTTCGCGATCCTGTCCGCGTACGATTTCTCCATACGCTCGGTTTGCTTTTGCATGAGCTCATCCATCCGACCCTCGGATTTGAGCTTTTCGTCCTCATACGACTCGATTTGTTTTTTCAGAGCGATGTTGTTTTCGCGGAATTCGGAGATTTTCGTCTTATAATCGGCGTCATCCAGTCCCGAAAAAACATACCCGTCATCAGTTTTGTCATAGAGGTCATGCAGCGCAGCATCGACCTCCCCGAGGTCCGCTAAAAATTTTTTCAGCTTCATTATTTTCTCCCGTATTTCTTTTGCAGCTCTTTCACCGTGAGCGGCCTGCCCTTCTGATCGACCAGATCCCGGAAAGTCAATTTGCCGTTTTTCCAAAGCTCATATTTTTTTGGGCCGAGCACCTCGACCTGAAACTCCTTCGGCTTGGTTTTGAGCCATTGCTCATAATTAAGATCCGCGGCCACTTGACCATCCATAGACGATTGGGTGCGTTTGGAGGCACTTTTCTTCAGACCGGCCAGCTTCCGAGGCGACAGCCTGCCGCCGAGCTCTCTGATCGAGTACAACAGCGGGATCAGCGTCGACCGGCACCGCCAGTGCCACGGCGGCGGGCCGGGAAAATCTTCTTTGGTTTTCCCCAGGGGCTTGCCGTCCAGCGTCCAGGCATTTCCGGATCTGCTCATGCAAATCTGTGTCGTCCTGTTGTCCAGAGTGGCGAGCGCCTGGACCCCCTTGATCACATCGGCGTTTTCTTGGTACATGTCATGGCGCACTTTTTGCGACACCGCGTGCACGGATGTCAGAACCACTGACCTGGCGTCTCTTATACGCGGGCCCAAAATCCCCTTCTCAAAGTAGTGCCATCTTTGCCCCTTGATTCGCTTGCCGTCCTTGTATCCGAGCCGCTCCAAAATTTGCTCTGTAGCCTCTCCCTGGGCCATGCCCATGCGAACCTCGTCGGCGAACCGCTGCGCGAGGCTGTCGCTTTGCCTCGACCACCACTCGGCGCTCGGCGCGCCATCGACCAGGATGTCGTCAACCAGACGTTGCAGGCGATCTTTGTTCAGCCCCGCTTTGATCAGATCATAACCGACCGCGATATTTATTTTTTCGGCCGCCGAAACTTCGATCTCGGCCAGCTCCCGTAATTCACGGCCGACATGCCTGTCGATATCGCGATACGTTTTGTTTATCGTTTTTTTGACCGTCTTCAAAAGCTCGGTCAACCGTTTTGCCCTGTAGCGTTCCATCTCCGACCCGGCCGGATCGATTTTTTTCAGCGCCTCCTCGAGATCTTGCGCAAGCTGCGTTAAAAATCCTCGGATATCGTTGACGGCGCTCTCGGAAAACCGCTGCAAGTCAATCGCGTACTCTACGAACTCATCGGCCAGTTTGTCCGAGATATTAGCCATACATCACGCATACCGGGGCGATAAAAATATGTATCAATTATGCTACACCACGGGCGCCTGGACGTCAATCATGTCCTGCTCGGTCTGCGCGTCGCGGCCGAACGGGATCAACCCGGCTTTTTTCAAATTGTAAAAAAACGTGTCGTACGAGATCAGCCCGCTTTGTATCGCGCTGATCCACTCCCGTATCAGGGCGGCGTCGGGAGCCAGAGTGATGAAATCGCGGTTGATCTCAACCCCGTACTCATCCGGCGGCTCGCCCGCCCAGTCGGCTGCGAAACGCACCGCCCGGGTCATCCCGTCGCTGACCGAGTCCGCGATATTGGCGAGTATGCTCGCCTCGCCCTGTTTCCTGCTGGCCTGGTTGTCGGCCGACTCGGACGCTTTTTTCGGGGCCTCGAGCAGCCTCGCGCCCAGAACGATCATCATCTCCTGTTTTTCGTGGAGCGCGTTTTCCAGGCTTTTAAGGCCCTGCCCGGTGAACTCCAGGAACCCGACTTTGGCGTCGCAATTGGTGGTCACCCACGCCACCGGCGACCCCACTTTGAGCTCATCGCGCACACCGAATCCCGCCACCCACGGAGTTGGTATCCCGGTATAGTGACGCCCATGCTCCAGATCCGCGGAGTTGATGTAGTGGGAAATGTTGACATTGACCATCCCGATCAGAGGCGGCCGCTCCGGCCTCGGGCTGCTACCCGACGCGTTGACGAAGTAAAACGGAATTTCCTGCAACGGGCGGCCGCCTTTTTGCGGCGCGAGCGGATAACCCGGCATCAGGATGTGCTCATTGCTGTTTTTCTCTTTTTTGCGGTACAGCTCCTGGATATAGACGCCACGGTCATTGAGATACAGCACGCGGTACTGCGTGGTCTCTCTGGTCGCGTAGCCCTCGTATTCCTCCACGGTCTCCATCAAAACGAGGAATGACAGGACGGATTTGCCGCCGATTTTGCTAACCCGCCAGTTGAGGATATTCTCCGCGGGATATTCAGCGAGATACGGCCGGCCGGCCTCGTCGGCGTCGACCAGCATCCCGGCCCGGCCCACGGTGACGATCTCCCGGCAAATTTTTTTCAAAAACACTTTGACCGGCATGAAACCCGGCATGATACTTGCCAAAAACCCGGACTCGTCCGGCATGTGCAGCGTGGGCTCGGTGGAAAACATCATGCCCAAAAGCCCGTGGATCACGCGGCTCGTGCCCTCGAAAAACAGCGCGCGGTGTTTGTACGCCGCGTACCCGCTATCGTCCTGACCGGTAAGCCGCGGCAGGAAATCGGTCCCTGCCGATTTCACCGCTTCGCTGCCCTCGGCCACGACCCGGCATTTGCGCCACAATGGATAATGCTTGTCATATTCCCGGTGCGTGTTGTCAATTTTTTTTGAATCGTCCAAATCAATCATCAGATACCCACAATCGGCACAACCTTTATGTAATCCTGATGCCACCTGGCCATGTATCCCGTCTCATCGCAAATATGATCCTCGCCCCTGGTGTCGATATCATCCAGGTTGTTGGGGTCACGCTGCATGGTCGGCACGAGCCGGCGGAACTGCAGACAGTCCTCGGTGACAAAAAGCCCTCGATCCTCCATCGGATTTTTTTTCGCGTTCGCCAGCATCTGCCGCATCTCCTGCCAGGCATGGACCCTGCTGCCGGGCCCTTTCTTTGCCATCACCCACGACACCCCGCGCTTTTCGTGCTTGTCCGCGATGCTCTCTCCATCAGACACCGTGAAAATCGAGGAATCCGCCGGACCGTCAAGCACCCTATCGACTCCGTATTTTTTTTTGATCATCTTTTCCCGCTCGAAAAGCTGCGAAATAAATTCCGACTCGAGCAATCTCAACCCCGTGTTGGGCGTGCCGTTCCACCCGTACCACTCGCCCAGCCTGATCAAGCTGCCGGGATGAAAAACTCTGAATCCGCCGCCGGGCATGTCGACCGCGCTTTTTGTCGTCACCGCCCACCACCCGACGCTGAATGGTTTGCTGGACCCCCAGTCGAACGCCCGGTAAACTCTCCAGTCCGACGGTATTTTAAACGGCGGCAGAATGTGTATTCGAGCGTCCCAGACATCGTCGAACATACCGCCGGCGACAATGTCCCAGTCGCCCTCCAGCCAGGCTTTCAGCAACCACTCCTGGCCGCCGGCGGACGCGACTAGATTGCCTATGTATCCGGGGTCTTTTTCCAGCAGAATTTTGTTGTCGAAAACCGTCGACGGGATGTAAACCCGGTCCCAGCTCACCGTTTTCTTCCGGCCGCCGAACGAAAAATCTCGCGTAACCGTGTGCACCTGCTCGGGCTGCGCCGGATCTATATACTGCGTTTTGAGCCAGTTGTGCCCCGGCCCGCCGGGGTTGGCCGTCAGCAGAAACCACAATTTGATCCCGGCGGTCGATCTCAGGCACGCCCTGAGCTTGTCGATCGGCACGGGAGACGGAAAATGCCCGGCCTCCTCGATGCAGATCCAGCTGTACTCGTGCCCCTGGTAGTGATCGGCGTCCCTGTCCTTGTCGAGCGGGCGAAATTTGAGACTCGCGCCATTCGGAAAAGACATCGTTTTTCGGGTGATGTTCCACGACGCCCTGTTCGGGTCCTGCGGCCGGCAAAATATTTCTTGAGCTTTGGCCATGATGTCTTCGAGCTCCGGATAGGTCCGCCGGAACAAAATCCCCTTAGCGTGCCTCTCAAACTCGGCCTGGTGATGATCATAGTGCCCCAGCACCCCATAAGATTTGCCGCCGCCCCTCGCGCCGCCGAAAAGGATGTCCTGAACGGGGCATTCGAACAGCGCCGACTGTTGGCCGGGCTGGGCGCGAAACCTGATGAACCGATCAGACATGCCGTCATCATCGCACCGCAAAAAAAGCCATCGTGATCAAACTCCGGAATTTTTTGGCGCTTGCTTCGCCGCGCACATCCACCCCCCAGAGCTCCGACATGATGAATTCGAAAACATCACCCTGGTCATACATTATTTTCCCGTCGGGTTTTTTGAAAACCGATTTTTGTCCCGCGCGGGACAAAGCGGCTTTAAAACTTTTCGTGCTGTCATTCGGTTTTGTCACAACCGTCCCGTTTTTTTTGACCGAAACGCTGAAATCCGATCTTGTGACATCCACCCGCGTGTCATCAACGAGAATCCCCAGAGATTTCAGCTCGCAGTCCTGCAGGAGCACGACCGGCCCCTCGTTGCCATAATGAGTCTTGTCTTTCAGCGTCAAATACAGGTGGCCGTCCCATTTGTTGGTTTTTGCGAGCAGCGTATGGGATCCGCTGATACCGGATTTTTTTTCGAGGTGCGACCAGATAAAAAAATCCCCATCACCTCCGGTTCCACCGCTGGTTCTACCTCCGGTACCGTCTCCGGTACCATCTCCGGCTCCACCGCTCCTCGGCGTGTCAAAATGAATGGATATCATATGTCATTTTCCTCATTTTGGAGATCGCGGGTCGAAAACCATGCGATCACAATCAGTTTCTTAAAAAAACCGACCGGCGTTCTCCCTCGCGAATCCTCGCCCCACCTCGGGCGCATCCGGAACTCGAAAATATCGCCCCGGCTGAACGGAATGGGGGAACTCGGTTTTTTAAACGCGTTTTTATCCCGCCCCAATGTCACGTCAAAAAATTTGGTGTTGTCGTCGGGCTCCAGAACCCCCTGGCCGTCTTTGAGAGCGCCGATGCTAAAATTATAATCCGATCTGTTTATCGACCCGACGGTATCCACGATCATCCCCATGCCCGTCAGATCACAGTCCGCTGCAATCACAATTGGACCGCCGGAATATATGCTGTGAGTTTTGCCCCGTAAATTCAGAAAAAAATGCTCATCCCATTTGCTGGGCCCAATCGCAAGTTCCTCGATCTTTCTGATGCCGAATTTTTTTGTGAAATACGCCCAGACCCAAAAATGCTGATTCGGGCGAATGCCATCGCTAGCCAGCATATTAAGAAAAGCCATGATTATTCCCTATTTTTCAGTTTTTTTTCATTACCACGCACTAGCATTATCTTGTCGACAATCCCGCTGTTGGTAATGGCGCGCTCGCCGAACCAAAATGTCAGAATGATGATGTTGACGACTTTGATCAACGCGCCCTGATCCGCGGTGAACAGCGTCGCGCTACCGGTAAAGTACAGGTAGTCGAGATATCCGACCAGCACCGTAAACACGGGCCTGATCAACCCGCGAAGCAGCAGAACGATCGGACCCACGATCGGAATCGATTTGTAATCCCTGGCCGATCCCTCGTAGGCGACCACAAAATCACGAAAACTGCTGTCCTCTCTATGTGCCTGCTCGGCCACGAACTGGACAGCTGCCTGCTCCATCTCGGCGCGCTGGGTCTCGGACATCTTCTCAGGAAAGAACCTGGAGCCCAGAAAACCGATCACATCGCGGGCAAGGCCCATACCTGCTGTTACGGGATCAAGCGCCATTTTAGCCTCCCGGCGGCATCGGCCACGCCGGACCGGGGATTACGGGAAGATGCCTCGTGGTGATGATCGCATATCCCTCCTCGTCCGTGTACCTGGCGGATCTGCGCAACCATAAATCCATTCTGCCAACATAATCGAAAACGCAGTCTGCTATCGTATGCCAGTGCTCCGGGGTGTCACCGTGCCTCTCGGAAAATCCTATGTCGATCTCGACCATGTCGTGCGTCAAAAAACATGGACCGGCGATAACCCTCCTGCCGTCGGAAGTGAGCCTGTGCTTGATTGTTTGCAGGGGTAACGGTGCCATGACTATCCGCCCGTTGTGACCGTGACATATCCCCGATTGCCGCCCACTGGCACCCGGACCCACACGGCCGACTCACCGCCGTAGTCAAATATCTGATCGGTGATTTTGTGATAGACTTTGGGCTCCACATCGACGTCGGCGTCCGTAAATCCGATATCGATGTGGCGCTGGTCGTGAGTGATAAAACAGGCTCCCAACGCAATTTTGGTTGCGACCCGCCTGAGGCGATATTTTTTCGTCACCAACGCCATATCTATGCCTCCAATTGTTTCTGATGGTCAGACCGTCTGACCATCACCGATTCGTCCCACTCGGCGATCGACTCGGCCCGTTTCGGCACCATGATAACCGTCTGGATCGTCGGAGCGGGTTGAGTGTTGCTCTCATCAGTATTTTTCCCCCAGTGCTCGGGAAAACGACGCTCTAAAAAGTGGGCCGCGGCTCGCCAGTCACCGTTTTTGGCCGCAAGCCTAATGCATCTGAGCGGCTCGTCCTGGGCCTTGTAAAGAGCTTTCTGAATTTCCAGGTACAATTGTACATGAGGCGTGATGTCTTTGCTCCGCGCATGTACATTTGTACCACTCAGATCTTCCAGGCGGTCGAGGTCCTCCCGGCCGGTTTTTATCCATTTTTCGAAAGTCACCTGGTGCACACCGGCGGCCGCGCACGCGAACCGGTAATGGTGCCCGCCGGCGATCGCCTCGGAGAGCCTTTTGATCACCTTCGGGGTCAATTTCGTCGGCCTGCCCACCGGATTGGCCGACAAATTCCCGCCGGATCGTTTGATGTCCGTCATGGTGCGCCTGGTTTTGATGTCGCTTTTTATTAGAGTCATAAGCTGGTCGCTGTTTTAAACCAACTATTTGATTTAATTACATTTACCGCCTGATAATGTATATTATGTGAACTTTTTACTCAGGGCTCGTCAATAGGGGATTCAGGCGTTAACCATGTTCCCTTTAGTACCCTATTCACCCACGCTATATAAATAGACCCGAATATTTATCTATAAACTTCAGGTGCCTCTCTTCTCCAACAATTCGCGGATAGCCGGCACGACAAACACATTTTCATGGGGTATCTCAGCCAGATGATCAGCCAGAATTTGTATTTTTTTGCGAATCGATTTGTGTTTATCCATGATGAACATGTTTTTGCCCTTGACCTTGCACATTCCGCTTCTAACGGTTATTCCGGCCGTCCGCAGATTCTGCTCGGAAACCGGGATGTCCAGCTTTTCGGCCAGATCTTTCAGTTCCTGGTAAATTTGTTCAGGCTTCATTTATTCAACCCAGCAAAGACAGCTTGAGCTTGAAAAAAACACCGTTTGTGTTATATTTACCTTTGATTTTGCTCTTTGAAAAAGTGCATTTTTATATTTTTGTCATTCTCCGTGAACCGGTCAACGCTAATATACCACTGATCAACTTGAATCAAAAAGATATTGGTATTCGTAGTAATTCAGCGGTACTTCCAGCA
>Ga0209367_1001581_pt1 | contig 28370 bp, 23 predicted proteins | sample WorMetLIZISLAND2_FD_187412 | JGI IMG/M metagenome (GOLD analysis project Ga0209367, IMG submission 187412) | Marine gutless worms symbiont microbial communities from Max Planck institute for Marine Microbiology, Germany - Olavius geniculatus... ...
CGATGTGTATTAGGGTCCCGATGGGCCGAGTCCAAGTGATATGCAATTTTCGAAACTATAACTACTGAACTGGAAATGCTATAGGCTTTCGCGCGTCTCGTGAGCTTTGCTCAAATTTCTTGTTATAAATTCGAAGGGGGTCACCCTGAACAAGGGCACCAAGTGAGAGGTAAGTGGGAAATATTTGCGATTTCTAGCCAATAAGTCGCTGTATCTCAATCACGGTGTGAGATGGGGCCTAGGTTACTATTAATCACTAATAGGAAGTCATACACTGGCTTTCGATTTCCACCGAATTCAATGACCTTGGATGACCTTGAATGCTAAAATAGGGGTTTTATGGATTTTTTGGTGATTTCGGGCTGCGAGACACATTTTAAGAGCGAATTGCGCTGAAACCAATTGAGATAGACATGGTCAAGCTGCATTTGAAATTTTTAGCATTGAACATAGATTTTGATGGTTCAAGTCTTGATTTTCTAGGTTCAAGAAAACCTGCGAACGAGGGCATCAAAAAGCGGTACCCCGTAACAGTCGCGATGAAATGGCTGGAGATAGACTGACAGTTTGCTAACAGGGCTTTCGCCCGTCTCGTGAGCATTTGCTCAAATTTTTTGTAAGATGTATATAAAGCAGAAGCAATGTATAATGTAGCAGTATTGCTAGATAATGTAGCTTAGTGGCGTAACAGTAGGGTTGACTGATCAAGATGTCGTGAGTTCAACTGTTGGTTGGATCATTATCAGGTGGTTACTACTTGGATGGCTAACTGTCTGTGGACAGGTAAACTATCTCATTATACAACCAACACCAAGCTCAACTCAGCCTTCCATCCCTTGGTGTAGGTAAATCGAGTATCGGCCCATCTGGCTTTAGTTGAGGTGGGGCACATTCACCTGTGTCAGGTAGCAGCTGACACTGTGTGATGCCATATGGCAGGTAGCTCAGTGAAGGGTTTTCCATAATAAGCTATGTACACAACCTTTAGTCTTTTTTCAATATTGTAGGTTGCTAAGAAGGCGGGGAACACTCTAAGAATGAAAGTCTTCTGTCCAGCGCCATCAGCAGCAATGTCAGCAGCCGCAGTCAAACCCAACGCTACATCCGTCCTACAGTCTGAGCATGGCCACTGTGCTGACCAGGCGGATGCTGTTTCCTTCTTCGACAAGGATGATGTCACCATCAAACAATTCTTTTACCTGAAGAACTCCGGTACTCGTGACCTGGTGATGGATGTGGAAGGTGAGAGCCGGGCTGCCGGGACTCCGGTGATCTTGTGGGATCAGAAGTTTGGTAAGGATCACAGCGTGGATCGACTGTTGAACCAGCTCTGGTACGAGCATACGCCGACGTCCACCATCCGCACTGCGCTGAACGACTTTTGTCTTGATGTCTGTGGTTAGTTTTGTGCGTTATTCTCACTGTTACATTACCGTGCATTGTCGTGGCACTTTATGATAATCTGCAATGTTATTTCGATGAGTGTATGACATGCGTAACATTGCATCGACAGCTGTTTCCAAACTTTAATTTATTTGTTGGTGTTTACATTTTTATGCATAGCACTCGACTTTTTTATGCTAGGCAGACCTTAATTTATTAATTGGACCATGCCAATCAGGTTGAGCCACAGATCCATGTTTAAGCATTAAGCATCTCTAGTATCTACATTCACCATCACCACGTTTATTGCTACTCAGCTCAAAAGTTTTTTTTTATTTCGCAGAGGGTAGGGGGCTGAGTTCACCTTGTGGATAGTAGTGACATACTGAGATGGCTTGCATGCGCCCGGGCCATGTAGGTACTAGCCAGGTTTACATAAAAAAACTTAACCTTGTTCATTAAGTTTGACATGTTACAACTCTACTAGGCTGCCAATCAGTTTTAATTTCAATGACCAAATTGAGTTTAAAGACCAGATCTATGGCACTAAATTTTTTATCACTGCATTATGCTGGCTTTCTGGCATACGGATTAGTTTTTGGGATGTTGGGCTTAGAAAGTTTGGATCAGGAGGTTCTTGGTTTGATTCCCGTCCCGATTAGGTTGCTGAAAGTGGTTACTACACTGTGTTAAAAAACACACCTTTACGTTTTCTTTTATATCTCTGTGGAATATGTTTAAGTTTCCAATAAAAGTGATGAAAGTGTATGCAGATTGGATGCCATATGGCAGGAAATGTTCAGAAGGAAACTATATTTCCATCAGTATCAAAGTTAAATATTTTTTGCTACCATTGATGTCATGCTGACGTCATATTGTTGTGTTTGTAAATTATGGGTTATACCGTTGAAGGGAGACATTTGATGAAATGTTAAAACACATAAATTGATCAGTGTGATGACTGAACCCAAAAATATGCTGCTCCATCATGCAATTTTCCATTGTGAACTGTTTCCGTGGTTTATCTTATTGGCAGAGTGCAAGATCTTCAACTTTGTTGATGTCGGCAGGCGTTCGTGCACTGTGTCACTGTGTGAATGACCACTTGCCACTATCAATTGCACGGCTTGATACTGCCAGACATGTCATTTTTTAATTTAAAAGTTTTATTTCATCAATATTTGATTCTCTGTCCATTGCTCAGAAGCATCTTGCATAAACTTTATAACTCTTGCCGACTCACGAACATTTATCAATGTCTTCATCAGTAAAACCCATACCAGTAATTTAAAAACACAAAAATATGATATAAGCATGATGTCATTGAAAGCAAAAAATATCTAACTTTTACATTGATGGAATAACAGTTCTCTCCTAAACATTCCCTGAAAATTTGGTGGAAATGTAAACTTTCTCCACAGAGATATAAAAGAAAATGCAAGGGTGTGTTTTTTTCTGAACACAGTGTACTTTGATGCAGACATATAAACCATCTTGCTCTATACCCAACCATTGTGGTGAACACAGTCTTCCATCTGTTTGAGCTATGTAAATCGATTACCGTACTGGTCTTACTGGCTGTCTGTCGGATGGCAGGTGACACCGTTTGGTCCCATATGGCAGGTGATGCTACTTAGCTCTGAGATGGCATTTCCTGAAAAGCTGTACGTATACACAGCTTTTAATCTTTAGATGATTGTGGCAATGTGGCTATCTGTTAGACTAGTTCTTCGATAAGCTGCCTACAGCTTTTTCTAGTGGCTTAGCCAAATGCCTCAGATTCTGTCCCTGGCTGACGCTGTGCACTCGAAATATTGCATTTACTTACATGCTTGCTTACTTACTGCCTTACCTTTTACTTACTTACTTAAATTACTTTTCCGTCAGGTGACCAGCTGGTGGTGAGCAGCTATGAGTGCGGTCGGCTTAGTCAGAGATGGTGCTTTGAGAAGAACATGCTGACTCAGTGTCCGAACTACTTACTGTTCGATCACGAGAGGGATATGTATATAGACCACGTTGTTGGTGTGAAGACGCCCGTAGCACCACAGGAGCAGAGCATTTGCCTCCATGTTGGACGTCCAGACATGCTGGTTGGCATGCATTGGACCAAGGAGTATGTTCACATTGGCACGTAAGTAATTTGTGTCTTTTTTACGCCATCTTGGCAGGGGAAACATGGGGCAGTTGCGGCCTCCATTATTATGTATTTTTTGTCTGTCGTATAACTGCTTGTGGCGAAAATTTTTTTATTTTGGGGGAATTAGGGGTGAAAGAATTATTTTGAGCGCCGTGTTTTCCCTGTTGCAGTTTCCACATTACCGCCGATTTTATTGTCTTTCATCATTGATTTGCATTTTTCAACCAATATTAGTTCTTATGTGCTGTGAGTCAATGCATGGGAGAATGTTGATTCCCTAAAGGATCCCTGATCACTTTCCAGCATTTTTTCTCCATTAGCAGATAGGATATGAACTTCTGTAACATTGCAGCACAGGCTAATGCAAAAAACACATGATGAACTGGCAAACTAGAAATTTTTTGAAGCAGGTTTTTTAATGCCACAATTGACTTAATTGGCATGCCAAAGTGCCAGCTAGCAACCTTTGTGATACTTTGGTGCAGTTCACTGGTGATAAACAAGAAAAGCCCAGCTAACGCATAGGGTAACGTGCAACAGAGGTGCATGTTTGAAAGCCCAGTGCGAACAAAATCTAAGCTCACCCATCTTAGCAATGATGTTTCTTTTTGAAATGGAATTTCTGCAATGGTAGCAAAACTTTTACACTCACTAGAGGGCACCAGATGGCACGACTGGTCTCACTCAGCCGTATTGGCTTAAAATCGCAAATTTCCTTCACCCCCTCTCATTTAGCACACTCACTGGGGGTGACCCCCTTCGAATTTATGGAAAAGCTCTATGGATTCTGAAACTAGAGTCTTCTGGGCAGGCAATGGTGAAGATTTGGTGATTCTAGCTTGCACCGTTTTTGACTGATCCACTCGTGTGAAAGACAGACCGAATTGCAATGACTAAGACGCGCTACAGCAGTAGCTGCTGTTGCACATAAAAATGCAACATAAGATCTGCTGACACTGAATTCTTGGTACCTTGAACAGTTATGTTGATTATAGGTCGATTATCTGAGCGCTCGATAATCCTAGGGTTCAGCAATCCGAGGGTTCCATTTTGCCTAATTCCTAACTTAAACACCAACCTTAAACCTATCCGTAGTTCTAATTTTAACCATATTTCACCGCATAGCCACCACAGCGTCACATGACAGTTGGAATCAGATAATTCGGGTTCTGTTATTGAGCGGGATTATCCAGATTAGTCTTGTATTATTGAACCTTTGGATTTTAGATATATTACCATTGTATTGTGTTTGTAGTGCTGGTAAACAGCCGGATAAACCATCAACAGATGCACCGCCATGGATACAGTCCTGCTTCAGTAATGTGAGTTGCTGGCTTTACAGTTAATACTATTATTATTATTTATTTAATTTTTAGCACCCGCAATACTTAATTCCCGAAGGATAAATATGAAACTATGGAAATTATGTCTGGAATAGTTACGACGTAGACTTGGAAATTATTTAATTATTCACTATCTATTTATTTGTTAAATATGAAAGAAAGGGATAGAATGTTGAATCAAATAACTAATGGGAACAAGATGAGCCTAGCTAACGCAAAGGGGAATGCGCAACAGCGGAGCATGTTTGAAAGCCCAGTAAAACAAAATCAGTCGCCAGAGGGCGCCAGATGACTAGCGGCTAAATATTTATAGTGTTTTACTTGTACTCACCAGAGGGCGTTACCTGTCTTGCTCTGCCAATGCTGTATCGCCTGGAAATTGCAAATTTTTTCTACCTCCCCCCCTTCCTCTGATTTAGCGCCTGGGTTTGGTTCGACTCCCTTCGAATTTATGGAGAAGCTTTACGGTTCCTGAAACTAGAGTCTTCCAGGCAGCCGACGGTGAGGATTTGGTGATCTTAGCTTGCACCGTTTTTGACTGATCCACCCATGTGACGGACAGACGGATGAACAGACAGAATTGCGATGGCTAAGTCGTGCTACAGCAGTAGCTATTGTTGCTCGTAAAAACGCAGCAGAGAGTTGACACCATGTAGTCACAGTAGCAGCAGGCAGGCTAGTATTTGTGCTTGTACAAACCTACGTTACAATTCGGTAAGATCAGGATACCAGTGTTTGTGATACATAGGATTCAAAGGATTCCGCCAAAAATGCCATTTTTTCGTGCGTCAAAAAATGCAAATTTCGTCAAACAATTTGCCAAAAATCCCGAATTTTGCCATTTTTTGCCATCTGAAAATAAGGCCTTTTAACTGCTGTTAACTTACTGTACAACTTTTTGCCAATAGGCCCCATGTTCAAGGCAACTTATACTAGTAGTAGCTGGGAGCTGTTGTTCAAAATTTTATGGTACTTTTGCTCTGTGACCTGCTGCCTTATATTTATTTGTTTATTTTATATAGATATGTTGTTTATACTCAGCATTGGTATGTGTGTGACACTAATGACTGTCTGGGGGATTAGATAACAGGGAAGATTATTAGAACTGCCATTACTGTTACGTATGCACATTTTAGTGGAGAGTTCTTACAATTTTGGGCTTAGGTCAATTTTGGTTTTTCTGCTATGAAGGTTTAACTTCTTGTTCCATTATTGTAAAGGTTAAATTTACTGTTCCGTTATTATGCGTATGTGTATTGCCTGAAAAGGCCGTGTCCGAGATGACCTATACTGGGTCCAGCAGGATGTTAAACCTTACTCACTCACTCATTCATTGGTATGTGTGTGGGGGGAATGCATACAGCTGAGGGAGCAGATCGAGGGGGATATTCTGCGTCTGGTCTCGGCATTTCATCTTCACAATGCAACATCAGCAACCCAGCAGCAGGCTGCCACCCCCAGTACTGCAGGCTCGGGCCCACTGAACCAAGTCATACACCCATTGGTCGCTTGTGACGTCTGCGATCGACCAATCGTCGGAGTCCGTTACAAGTGCGGGTGAGTACACTAGCATTGTGAACAAGTCCTACACGTACCTTGCTGACATTGTTGAGTGAGTGAGTAGTTATAGCACATTAAATTGGTTAAATTGGAATATTGCGGTTTTTCAGTGGGTTAACTGTTGATGAAGAATTTGGCTTTTTGGGCTATTTGGCCATAAATTAAGCTGCATTTGACCTCAAGGCAAGAAGCTAGTTAGCAACGTCCCTGCAGATGATGTAACAGTTCCGAACATGGCCGCAGCCGTGAAAAGGGAAAAGTGAATACTTTGTACCTTATTTTTAAGGTATTAAGATGTATTAGCAACCAGAAAGTAAATGAATATTGACAATTAGCATTTGATAAAGCCAACTATCACTTTATAACTGTTACATAAACCACTGTGACTTGGCCTTTAGCAATTCAGGTCACGGGAAAGTTTTCTTCTTGTTAGAAAATTTTTGTCCAAAATACAAAAATTTGGGATTAAAAATCTCTCATTTTGGGGGAATTTAATTTGTTTAGTTGTCTGTTGGAAATTACAACTTTCCGCCAGTCCATTTTTCTGACGCACTGTGCTGCTGGTGGTATTGTTGAAAAGTGACGTCATTTTGTCCGTGAAATGCATTAAATTTTGGTATTTCGGCTAAACGGAGTTGGCAAGTCGAAGCACCAGTGAACTTTATTGGTGAACTAGAAGGCGCTGTCTCTGCCAAGTAAAGTAATTTAAACACTGCTACTGTAAAATGTAGAAGTTTTCACAGGAAGGCGCTACCATTCCTGCCGGTTACCTGCCTTCAGTTAACAAGGAAAGGAGATGAAGAAGGAAGAGTCGCTTCACTGCAGAGGGAGGGAAAAGTAACAGCCGGCGTTGCTGCTTGCGCTGTTGTTGCAATGACATCATTGCTATTATTAGTCATCGTGTACACTGACGGAACGATGGACAGAATGGCCAATCTCTTAATCTCCTCCAATGTTCAATACGCTCACCTTGGCGGAGATAATAAATCTGTCTTGTGTGTATGTTGTGCCAGGTTCTGTCATGACTACGACCTATGCAGTGCGTGTGAGCAGCGCGGAGGGGAGGTGCATGACCCAAGCCACATGTTACTCAAGATGTCTCTGCCGTTGAACCAAGTCAAACTGAGCACAGACTGCATCGACAGTGTACTACGACGGTCTAATACAGGGCACGATCCACGGTCTGTTACTACCACTACTGCTGCTGCACTCGCCCCATCATTCGTTCGCTCTGATCTCCAAACTTCTCTCTTTCTCAAATTTTACTCATTGTAAACACCTGTCACCTCTCAGACTGATTTTGTGGCTATTCGGACGTGCTTACAATTTTTACACCTTTCAGTTTCTTTTCCAGTTATAGTTATTGGCATTTTTTTTTAGTTTATCTGATCTCAGGAAATTTGTTGACTTTTTGCTTTTCAATATAACTTTGTTTTTATTTCAGTTTCTGTTATTTTATTTATCTGAAACTGTTCAGTTTATTAGTTTATCTGCTAGATTAAACTGACAGCCTGTCTGTCCTTTTTTGAACTGCAAATCTTTATCGTATCACATCATACTACAACTGCTGCTAATATGATGACAAATGTGACTTCTAGTATATCCTCTCTTGGAATGCTGTAGGCTTATAGCCATTACTTGGCAGTTGATCTACTGGATTTGGATCCACAGACTGACGCATCCGCAGTCTGCACATCTCTGGCACCAGTCTTTCTGGCTGGGGCACATTTGCGGGTGATTTCATATGGCAGGTGACACTCTGTAGTTCTGAGATGGGTTGCCACAAAGAATAATACATGCCTTCAGCTTTTATAAACTAAATTATTGGATGAGGTAGTGTTTTGTCACATCAAAAAATAGTCTGCTCGTGTGTTTTATGTTTTTAGCGTGGTCGATGTTAAGTGGGTAGCGGATCTCACATATCCATCTGGCAGTTGTGTGGATCCCGGCTTCACTCTGACGAAGACGTGGATTGTCAAGAATACCGGATATGTTGCCTGGACTCCGGATACAACGAAGGTATGTAGTAGTAGTGGTGGTGGTAGTGGTTCTGGTAGTAGTAATACAGGCTTGATGGCTCGCAAGGCAGTCTTGGCCCAAAATTTTATTAAACAAAATGGGCTAGATTGGGGCCCAAAGTTTCCTGGGCTGGGGCTGGCCCATCCCAAATCCACTCTGTGTCACAATAATTTCACTCCGTAGTTTCATAGCTTGTGAAGCAGGTAAACAATTTTCAGAGCAAATCAGTTAGACTGGGTCAAATTAGCACATTATGTATTCCGTATTGATGTGGCCTAAGGATTTAAGCACGATATGTTGACAGAAGTTGCAACTTTTGACCACGTTGCTATAACTGTGGTGATTATTCGTGGCTCCTGAAGTCAGGAAAGTCAGGGATTTTAAGAAGTCTGGGAAATTCCGGGAAAGTGCAGAGGGTCAGGGAAATCAGGGAAATGTAATTTAGCCCGAAACAGTGTACAAAAATACATCGTTGTGACAATAAAAATATCAAAAATTTTCTGGGGAGGATGCACTTTCTTGTGGTAAGGGGGGAGGCGCCCATGTAACAGTGTAACAGACTTTTGTTGTAGCCTTATGCACCTACTGTGGGTTTATTGGTGTCACACAAAAAAAACAATTAGTCAGGGAAAATCATTTATTTCATCTGAAAAAGTCGTGAAGAATGAATTCTGCAAAGCAGTAAAGGTCAAAGGTAATGTTATAGCTACGCCCATCTCAGAGCTACGGAGCATCACCTGCCATATGGGATCACACAGTGTTACCTGCCACCCAACACAGGTGAACGTGCCCTGCCTTAACCCCAGCTGGATAGGTCGCTACTCGATTTACCTACCGTGGAGGGATGGAAGGCTGAGTTGACCTAAGTGGCTGGTTACATATGGAGATGGTTTACTTGCCTGCAGGCAGTTACCCATCCCAAATACTAACCCGGCCCGTCGTAGAGCAACTTTGTTGATCAGACCCAATGCGTTACCGCTATGCCATGCCACCATCCCAACAATGTAGTAGCCATGTCATTATAATCTGTGTTTGTTAGCTGAAGCACAGTGAGGGGTCGTTGCTGGTTCAACAGACTGAAGTTAATGTCCCGTTCACATCACCAGGAGATGAATGTGCAGTCAGTGTAGAACTCACCGCTCCCACACAGCCTGGTCTGTCTCGTCTAATCATTTGCTTTTCTAAGTTCTACTAATTGAGGATTTTTTAAAATTTTAATTTATTGTATTGCAAGAGAGCCTTGGTTGTATAATGACAGGGTGTCGACTTGCGGTTGCTGTTTATTAATTTGTTTATTATTAGTTGTACAAGAGTGCACATAAAACAGATTAGAAAAACTAAAGGCTGGTTTTCTGGGGTTTTTCTGCTAACTGTTTTGTTATCTAACCACCATTTCACACTTGTTACTTACTGGCATTGCCGATCAAATGTTACATCACTCAGCACATTCGCAGACATCATGAATATTAATGAGCTTCCTTGGCTGACTTTTTAATTACCAAGAACTGGCCCTCATTGGTCGGTCGTCTCCATGCAGATTCATTGAACTGAAACAGGGAAATGAGCACATAGTCTGTGTTCCAGAGGCAATCTTTATAGTTTATATGTAGTTATGTATCTAAGCTGTTACTGGAATTATTGGAGACTGTGTGACACAGAAAGCAAGCTGTTGTTTGTCTTGATCTGGTGCTGCGTTATCTCGTTGAGGGTAGGAGGCTGAGTTGACCCAGTTGTTGTGTATCTAGGTCGTTACATGAGCCAGTGGCTGATGTATGACGTTGAGATGAAGCGCTGGTTTGGCCCTGTTATCTTCTGCTCGGTGGTCGTCGTCCAATCACAGACCAGCAGCTCATTGGCTCCACCCACCGCCGAGCTGCTGAATGCAGTGGTGCCCCCTGGTGGACAGAGTGGAGTTGATGTGGGACTCAGCACGGAAGATCTGTTTGCTTTCGTCAAGACGTTGGAAATGACGGCAGCTAAGAAGCCGGGACCACTGGCTGTACCGACTAATACACCTCTCGGTTAGACCTTACTTGCTACTTTTGTTAATTAATTAATGTCTTTATTTGTATTTGTATATTTTTATGTTTGCATATTTTATTTATTAAATGATTGCAGATAAGAAACATACTTGACTACTTGCTGTTCGAACTAATATTTGGCTTGGTTTGACAGTTCTCAGCATTAAGTATATATTTACATTCATTTATATATTTGTGTTTATTTATTTATCTATTTAATATGAAGCCCTGACTGCTGACTGTACAAAGTAATAGTCAGTTATGCAGTTATTTTACTTATTTATTTGTTCATTTCATCCATCGGTTCGGTGTGTGGAACAGTCTGCCAGCTGCACTTTCACTAGACAGGTCTCTGTTTTTTTATAGACAGTTAAAAACATACTTCATGACAGAAGCTACAGATAACCTGTGACCATCGACTTGGCACTTTTGCTGCATTTTTCGAATTAGTGCCTTACAAATGTCACTAATAATCCATGCAATCCGTCTATTTATTCTTTCCTTGACTTCTGTCATTATGTTGGTTGTTGAGCCGTCTTTGTACGGAGTTGAAAAATGCTCTGTAATATGTTTTCAGCTACGGCTCTGCCCCGGCCTCCACTGGGGGAGCTCTGACTACTACTATAGACCCCACCGACTCGTCGAAATGAGGGAAGTTGGGGAAGTTTCTCTGGGCCCCGCTACGTTTCGGGGCTCCACTGTCGCTGAAAAAATAAAACAAATTGTCCGTCCGTTTCATTAATCAACAAAAATTTTACTGTTGTATATGGAAGCCATGCAGTTTATCTGTTCATGATGTCAGAAGCTAGACATTGCACTGGTTGAATACTAAAACACACATGTGTCCTATAATGTCCTATATTTTTGTTTTGTGTCCTATATTTTTATGGCTTGTGTCCTATAAAAATTTTTCCAGGCAGTGGGGTGACTGATATTCTGTTAGAAAAATACAAACAGGTTTGTTGGAGTCATGTCACAGGATTCACAGGATTTTTTGGATACTATCTTTACATGCCGAGATGCTTCGAAACCCTGAAACTTTCCGCTGAATTCTTGTTACGTGGTCCTCAACCGTAACTTTTTCGTGACAAGCTCGTGACTTTCCCAGGATTTCCCATGACACATATCACAGGGATGTCTCGGAAAGGTGGCCTGGTGCAATTTAGGCTATAATCTGTAGAAGGTAAAGATGGAATAATAATAATAATAAATAAGTAAATGTCTGTGCAGCATCAACGCCGCCGCTGTACCGTGCAGACGTCGGGCTGTCCCGAGTGTCATCCAATGGCAGTGTGAACAGTCTGGCTGCTGAGGACTCGGCGTCACATGGCTCTGCCCTTGGACTAAACATGGCCGTCATGGCCGACCTCGTGCAAGAGAAGATGTCCGACCTCTCTAATGAGAATCAAGGTCAGTGCCATTGTCAGTCATAGGGTGGTGACCACTTGTTTGGCAAATATAGAAATGTCAGGGAGTTGTGGCTGTTAGCAGTGCTGGAGATTTCGGTCCTAATCGGGGAAATGTTGGGAAAAATATTTTGCTGAGGAAAGTTGACCGAAAACTTTTTTCTGAAAATTGCGACACCAGGCTTTTTTAGTATCACTCACTTAGTAGTTTGTTAGTACTCTGTGCCAATTATTTTATTCTGTTTATTGCTGAATTTTACTTGCTTATGTTTCAGCCTTTAATATTTATATCTTAGAATTTATATTTTAGATAGTGCTACTAGGGTTAGCATACCCTAGTTAAGTAGCAGTTAAAATGGTCAGGAGTGCTGCCAATCGTCGGAATTTTATCCTTAGAATGTTCACCCTGCAATCAGTTGTTCACAAAGAGCATTTTAAAATTGTCTAAAGTAAGTAAGTAAATGTGCTTTATGACCGGCAGAAAAGTTCCAGTGTGCTGCATTTTTAGTAATCGTAACTCTACAAAGCTTGTGTTCCATTGTTACTGTCAAATAACTGAGCACCATAGATGCAATTCAGCTGCTATGTAGACTGAATGATGTTAACATTAAAGTGTTAAATTTTGGGATAGGTAGACGAAAGTTTAAAGTCACATACGTTGAAAGCTGCAGTTTTTGGCTTTGTCAGTGCCAGTATCAATGCAATTTGATATATTTAGCTAATCCACACAATGTCCTACCTTACATATATACATCTTGTCACAGTCTAAAGTGTTATTGTGCAAGTGTAGCAAGCCGTGACAAATGTGTGATGAATAAACATGTCTATAATACACTCCGGACTATTTTGAACCGTGCTTATTTTATCACTGTGATTGACAGTGTGTTTTGTCTGGGAATTCCAACCATAATATTTGACTGGTGTGAGATCATCGGCAGTTATAGCACTCCAGACACTGTGGTCAGAGATAGGAGGACTAACTAGTGGTGGTTAAATATGAACAAATGTGTTGCTGTTATTACGATCAGCTGATGCCAAGGACGATGCTGCTGATGAGGATGAGGATGATGGATTCTGTGTAATTCCGATCCCCGACTGCTTCAACGTGGATCTGCCTGTGAGTAAGAACGCCACAACGTCACTCGTTGTGAAGAAGACTGCAGCATCGTCAGCTGCCTCAGGTGTGTTACAACTCATCGGTAGTTCACTCACCTGTTGTTTATGAACTCATATGCTTACAGTGAATTTCATTCTCTTGACAGTATGACTTACAGATTTACACTCTGTCAAAAACAAGTAGTATACCAACTTTTTATCATAACTATGTTAGACTAGTTAGATTGCACAGTCTGTAGAATTTTTGTGATAAAACTATCATAGATCCCGTTGCTACCAAAATGTGTCACTACACTACCTTGTAAAATATGCATTTTCATAAAATGCACCAACCGAAGCAAAGCAACGGCAAACTAAGTGTGCATGAACTAAGGTGAATGTGATCACTGATCATTGTAGACAATCTGGTAGTAAGGCAGTAAGACCAGCTAAAAACTTATCATTTAACATGAAGGAAAACCGGCTGATGTCATACAGGTCATTTTTTCATGGTGAACTTTGTTTGAAGTGTCTAACTATTTTGATGTGAACTTTTTCTTGCTGTTAAATTTTTTGCCAAGAAACTTGGACTGTTATGCCGATGTGACTGTTGCAGCCGTTGACATGGAGGTAGTGCCGAGCGCACCGGAGGCCGCGCATTTCAATGCAGAAACAGGTGGGACTGCACCATCGTTTGTGCAGCAGCCGGCGGCGTCACAGAGCACTTCAGAATTGGTGGTTGACAGTGACTGTGGCTCAGTGTACTCCGTCTGCTGCAGCGATGTGACTTCGACGGTTGATTCAACGTCGACTGACATTGTACATGGGGAACAGCAGGCTACAGCTGAGCCTCGGCATGGTAGGACTTAACATTAATACTTTCTTTTTACTCCTCGCATGCTACATTCCTAACGTAGCGAAGAGGAGTATTTGAGATCAGTGTAATATTGAGGACCGACTGATCGACGACCGACCTTTGTTCCTGGAAGAACTTCAAACTGCCATATCTCCATAATGGTGCTAGATAGACGCATGATCACTGTAGACCATCAATAGAAAGTCAACCCCCGGGAGTCAAATGGTCACATGACTGATGACGTCATGTGACCCCAAAAGGTCAAAGTTGTGACCCCATTATCTTTGAGGCGCCATACCTTCATAACGGTGCTAGATGGACACATGGTCTTGTCCATAGTGACCATGCGTCTATCTAGCACCGCTATGGAGATACAATCATGACATCATAAAATTTTCAATGATGATGGATGACACCAGTCACTATTTGTTTTCTTTTACATCAAAACATAACAGAGAATTTAAACAGATACCACTTGTGCTATTTTACACTTGCTTTGAGTGACGAAATAATCATGACACTCGCAACAGCGGGCAACAGTGAGGTAAATCTCAATGTTGCCCTGCACACACTGTTGCCTGCTGTCAGTGTCACACACAACAGCGTGCGACAGTGCTTATTTGTGATGGCCATATGACATGATTTGGACCAATCGCATGAGGTATTTTGTGCTGAGGTATAGCAATAGATTCTGGGGACCTGTAGCCTTCATAAACTCTTGAATAATCAACTCAAAATTTCACAGGTGATCATGTTTGTAGTGTGAACCCACCAGTCAAGAATTGGAACAATCACTTTGCTCTATTAACTTTTTTTGTAAACTGATTCATGCTGTTTTGGATGCATGACTTGGTCACCTTTACACAGCGGTGTTCACTGCTAGTTATTTATATTTAATTTTCTGACAAGCATGAGCGAATTATCATATAGTGATTAATTTGTGATGTACATTATGAGTTGTTGTATGTCAAAAGTCTACATTACATAGGCTGTGCATAGGAACACAAGAAATTTGTTTATTCATTTTGGACCAAAAATAAGAAAAAAGCACGCTCAACTTTTCCATGAAATAATTCTATCGTAATGTGAAGAAATGCTGGATTTACTTGGAAATCAGAGCTCTTTTGTTGGTTTCCCGATTTAATCTTGCAGTAGGTGTACTAAATCTGAATGAAAATGAGAAATTACGATGAAGTTTTGGATGACACTGTTGATTGTGTACGGATGCAAAATGACAGTTCGAGCAACGTATTTCTTGTGTTCATAGCCGTATCTTGTTTGTGTCTGTTAGGTGACGAACAAGCTGGCACTGGTGATCTAGCTGCTGATGAACTTGCTACTACTACTGCTACCACTGCTGGTAACGAGGGCAGCCAGATTGATGCCAGTGATCCACCACCAGCACCAGCCGATACAGACCATCGGCCAGGTGACGACGATGATGATGAAGCGATGGAGGATGATACGGCAGCTGCAGCAGCAGGGGCGGAGTCAGAAGCTGCTGGAGGCAGCAACAACAACAGCAGTCGCTCAAGTACTGCCGGGTCCGTGTGTAAATTTTTGTTTAACTAATTTCACAAATATTATTTCTAAGGGTCGACTGCTCCTTGGTTAGGTTAACTCAGAGGTTTGCTAACGAGAGGCTGACTTTCACTCTGAGGTTAGCCTCACTCGCATTGTTCGACACCAGATTTTGATGTGAAACAATGCGCCACGAGTTAACCTGGGTAATTTCCCGACTGAACTTTGTGGCTAACCCTAACCCATGCGTGGAACAGTTGACCACAAATGGTAAAGTATCTCTTCATGATGGCAGGTTATTCAAGGCCTGATGGGGGCAACTGCCCCTCCGCAAAATTTTAGGCTGTGGGAAAGGTTTAATTGTTCGAAAGATATTGCTCGTAAATACAATATTTTGGGCTGAAGAGAGGGAATTTGAGGGCAAAAGTTAACGTTCTGAGCACTGATGTCTTTTCTGTCGGAAATTTTCATCTGTCGTCTGCTCCGTGCCAACCTTTTTAGCATGCAACGCCATGTGGGCTGTTTACAGCAATTGTGACTAAGGATTGTAGGGTACCTATTGAGATGATTAAGAAGTTAATGTGTGATGCTTTTACCGGTAGATTTGTTAAAATATTATAGGTCATTGTTACTCAGTGTGGAAACCCATGTCAGACCTACAGAATTATGTGAATGCACCAGTCCTTTGGGCCCCCAGGGCTGTCTTAACCCCATTCGGGCACGCTGGTACTCGTTGCCATCACCTTTTATTTTTTGAATTACTCAGTGAAACATTGGCCGATTTTGATAATTTCCGGCACGCAACATCACGAGGAAACTTGACGAAAATGGATGTAGTTAAGCCCGCTTCACGTTAGTACTGTTGCTACACTACCTTGTGAAATGCAGAAGTCATAGTTTGGTTATTTACAACAACGAATTCATACTGTGTAGCGTCATGGGTACAGCCATGGTGGTAAGCTAGTGGCAGGCAAGGTAGCATACAGTATTATATTAATAGATCATTTATACTGTACAGAATATGTTTGGTGCACTGTATATTGATATAGATGTATATGGTTGATGTGTACAGCTTGGCTGGGAGTATCCTTGGTACGGCTGTAGTGGTTGCAGGCAAGGCAGCGTCAGCAGCTTACAGCACTGCTAAAGACGTCTACTATACTCTGCAGGCCAGAAACGCGGTAACTACTAGTGCATATTTACTTTTTTTATTTTTCTTTTGTACGCATTTTCAGCATTGCTGCATTTTTGTTCAAATGGCTTGCGGTGTGCATATCAATATGAGTATTACGGATGGCATTTTGTGCCATACTGCATCGTCAGAAGGTTTTCTGACTATTGTTTTTCCCCTTCGTTCACTGCTGGGCTGACTGTTGGTGATTTATTCCTATGCTTCATTTGAAGTTTATAACCTTTCAACAACTACATTCTAGTGAATGGGGGTGCTGCGTCTTGTGAAATGTGTTATCGGAGGTCATCTACTGCACTTCACAGGCCATATCTTGTGTTCAGTCTTCTTGGTGAAAAAAAAATTAATAGTGTGAAAAGGGTAACTAAAGATGAGCAAGAACGCCAAGTGTCTAAGAGGACAGTAGCCGGCTTGCATTGTCTATCGACAGTGTTATAGTTTGCATTCTAGTTAAGTGTGTCATATCTCATGTTCGTCCTGTGCTGTCACTTTCATCTTCTTCCATAGCCTGTGTTTGAAACTTGCTATTCGCGTGTCTTTTTTCCAAATCTTTTCCAGATGTCTTTGATTTTTCCCCTTCACACCTTAGAACTTTGTGGATTCAGTCTTTTTCTGTTGTTCTTGACTTTTACACGCTGGCACTTCACCGATTGATCGTAACTTAACAGATTTACTTAAGTCATTGATATCTCGTGTGCAGTATGTTCCGCTGTCTTCGACCTGGGTCCCCCCGGAATCCAGATGGACTCCTCCGCAGTACAGCGTGATCTGGACACCCCCAGAGAACACGTGGATGCCTCCACTTGCCTGGTCACCGCCCAGGGGTGACGGGACGATCACACGTAGTCCAATGGAGCAGCTGATTGAGATGGGGTTTGCGGACCGACGCCGGAATGAGCAACTACTGCAGAAGTACGGGGCGGACATGCAGAGAATTATACAGGAGCTGATTGATGAGGATGACAATAATGACTGGCACACGACCAGGCACTGAACACCTCGAAATACGGATACCGGTTATATCACGGTTCCCACCCCTTGCGGAAAGTCCTGGATTTTTTCTTGATTTTCCAGGCCCCTGGAAAGCCCTGGAAAATAGCTCGGGTTTTGGAATGTTCTGTAAATTAAAGCTTAATGTCCTGGAAACTCCTGCAACGTAAAAATCCTGCATAGATGATGAAATTACTGAGGGTTTTAAATAAACGTTGTGTAACGATATATGCAATAAAAGATTTACGTACTTACTCATATGCGAACACGCAGTTGCAGTGTGTATCACAAATTTGCAAAAATCCACGTATTATTGCATACACTTTCGATCTCGCTCTTCAGAAATTATGAGAAAATTTGCATATTGTTGACATATTTTTTGCATATGCATTTACAATCCTTGAATTATCTGTAATGCCATAGTCAATTAAGTAACTTTTGTATTTTGTGTTTTATTCCACGTATGCAGTATTGTGCATATTTCAGCTTGTATTTTGACAATATGTACTTATTCCCAAGCACATTCTGCATCCAAATGAAGCACTAGTTTTAAGTTAAATTGCCACTATCTATAAACCGGTATCCTGTCCTGGTGTCATTTATCCGTGACTGCACATTGGTTATTGGTTAAGTACTATTTATGACTGCATCATTGTCGTTGTTACATTGTGTATCGTGGTTTGCAGCATTATCCATTTCACTGATTGGGTACCCGATGTTTCAACTTTCAACTCCATTATTGACAATTCAATAACACATGCATACCACGGTTAATGAATATATTTTTCCGCAGCTAGGTTTCTCGTGTTAATCACGCATAATGTTTAGTATATTAAATGCATACAACTCTTCCGTTTACGAAAATGGCCGAAGTTGAATCTCTTCGCAGTACTGAACTTTTCCACAAAGGTTGCAAGAGGGGAAGTTTTCGTCGGCTTCGGCAGTATTTAGTGCAGAAATGGATGGCTGTCAATTACCTGGATTTGGAACTGGTAAAGACCAAATTCCATTACGCCGACTTTCACCGAAGCTTCCCTGCGGGGAAAGTCATGGACACAAATCATGAAAGTCGCGGACACAAACGGTGACAAATCATGAAACCATGAAGTTTCGGTGAAAGTCGCCGACACAAATCACGAAAGTTGCGGATGCAAACCACCTTGACATGTCGAGATGTTTGCAACAAAGTCGCGGACACAAATCATGACAGTCCACGACACAAATCACGCCGACTTTCCTGATTTGTGTCCGAGACTTTGTCAGGAACTTGTCGCGTACTTTGTCGCAAAGTCGGCGTAATGGAATTTGGGCTTAAGAAAGTTTTGGATCTGGATCAGGATACCCGATTTCTGCTGCAAATCACTAATTTGGTTGCCTACTTCATAGCATAGTTGCACATGTATCTCACTCATTCTGTGTACACAGGTTTATTGCTGACTACTTATTCGACTGACTACCTGGTAATGTCTAGAAGGATTACTACCACTGGTAGAGACACCGTGGCATATACCCAAAGAAACCAAACTGGGTAAAACCACCTAAATACTGCTAAAAACTTGAACCAAAAATCCCACTCAATGTTAATCTGATTTTTTTCATTTTTGTCCCACCGATGACGGTTAAAGTTTTTCGAGAATTTTTGAGCCTATGAATTTGCAACTTTTTGTCGATTCTGTGCTCTGTGCCCGAGCAGGTAAAACAGATGAATCAACCAACAGACTTTTTAGCTAAGGTTCTAAGTTGGGCCTGTTTAAAAATACAAAACAATGGAACCCACCGGCTTTTGAAAACTGTTTTTCAACCCTTTTCACGGCTGTCAGGAATTGACCAGGTATACGAAATAGTTGGATGGGTGGTGTCACATTTTGTCCAGAAAGCTTGTTTTTTGTTAACTTCACATCTGGGGTAACACTAATGTTTAGTAGCATTCTGGTATTGGTTGTATATTGTTTCAAATTGTGCATTGCATTTCAATATTATATGGATGTGTTTCATTAGTGTACAGCCAGTAAGCATTTCTTGGGTAGCCACAGTATGCGAAACAGTGCCATTAAGTTTTAGGAAATGTCCGATTGAATTTCCGTGCTGGCAAGTAGTCAACCTGACATTAGTTAAAAGTCTCAGCTTTGATGTCTGACATTACTCAGCAACAGGGTGGACCAAAAAACCGGACCTGTTTGAGCATTGATAACTCAGCGGTAGAAATACGTGTGATATGTCAAAATTTTCAGAATGATGTAAAGAATAGACGACACATTTGCATAGTGAAGCATTTAAATATTCTTTGCCTTATTTACATAAATATTCATCACCCCCGAAATTCTGCCAAATTTGACTGTAACACATGGATTTAACATGGACATTTGAGCTGTTATAACTTAGTGATGTTTATTGATAGAAAGGTGCGTAATATGCCAAAAGTTTTTGAAATTGTGTACAGAAGAAGTGTACAGTTTGCATGTCTCAGCATTTAAATATTTTTTGCCTGATTTACACAAATCTGCCCCACCCCTAAAATCATGCTAAATTGGCAGTAACACATAAATTTAAGTTGATTTTCATTCCGCACACAGTGATATATCAACAATCGTTAATACATACGTTGAGTTTAGATGAAATTCGACATAGGCAGTTGCCCAGCTTTTGCATTCATAACCGCTGTCAGTCCTTTTAGGCAGCTGATTGATCACTGGAGTCAATGTGTTCAGGATCAGCTGAATACAGCATTCAATTAGCACACGTTTTAGCTGGTCAGTTACTGAAATTTTGTGACCATGCTATCTGTTGCAGTGCCCCACACTGAATAATTCACAGAATTTAAATCTGGACTTTTTGGCATGAGTTTTTGAGTTCAGTGAACTCGGGCACACGGAAGTGCAGGCAAATGCTTAACTTCATAGGTAATGAAGATTTAAGCAAATTAGGCAAAGAATATCTAAATGCTGCACTATGCAAATTTGTTGTTTATTCTTTACAGCATTTTGAAACTTTTGACATATCACACTTTTTTCTACTACTAACCATCGTTGAGTTATCAACGCTGAAACAGGTCCGGTTTTTTTGGCACTTTTTAGTTCAGCTGGCCAATTTCTCCAGAATTAGTCCCACAGAAATGAACATTCATTGGGAGTTGTCGGAATAGTATTCGTTATTAGCTAGCTGGATGTCATGTTCTGGCTATGTCAACAGCAACAAAGCGCTGACGGGATGTCAGCTAGATTTGATTTAACTTTGTGGTGTATACTTTTTACACAAGTCTAAATTTCACTGGATATATTGACATGATTGTGGCAAGTAAATCTTGCAGATTTGTGTCCATCAAATAAAGATATTTGTAGTCGGATATTGTACTATATTTGGCTTCTTGTGACATTTGCATAATTTGTAATATTTTGGTTATTGTTTCTATGGCTTTACTTTGCGAATATTTTAGTATGGTAATATTTTGGCGTCAGTCCAGGAAACTGATGTTTGCCTCTGGCGTTCGGCATAAAACCCTTACTACGTGTATTTCTGTATTTGTTGTTTTTTTTCCAAGGCAGATGATGCCGAGGATTTAAAAACTGAGCGATTGTGCTAAGGGCAGTTTGGTAATATTATTGTTGTTATCAGTTGTGAAACCTGTGATAATATGAGAGTCTATAATTCTGCGTGTAAACTTGAAGTGAGGGTTTAGTTGCTCTCTGGCTTGTGATATTGCAGCATCCTACAGTGTAATACAGTACTGTGTATATCTTATTTGGATGTGTATGTATAAATGGGATTTGTTTTCAGCTAAAGCAGACTTTGACAACTGTATGGTATGATTTTAACTATTCAAGAGGTATGCCAGTTAGGGCGGGGCACAACCATGTTCTGAAGGATGGGGTACCCACTTTTTCCCCCATCCACTCTTTCCTCTATTTTTCCCTTTTTTCCTTTATTTTCCTTGCTCTCTTCTGTCTTAGACAGCATTATAAGATTGATTACTGTCTGGTGGATAACAGGGAAAATTATTAGAACTACCATTATGTTAATTACATATGCACGCATATAATGGAGTTCTTACAATTTTAGGTTCTCATGTTTTGTGTTTCTGTAAAGGTTAAACTTTCTGTTTTTTATTGTAAAAGTCAAACTTACTGTTCTTTTATTATGTGTTTGTGTTTATGTTTGTGTGCATTCTGCCCGAAAAGGCCGTCCCTGAAATGACCTATGCGGTGTCGGGTGGGACGTTAAACCCTACTCACTCACTCACTGTCTTAGCCCCTTTCCTTACCCTTCCTAATGCAGCTAAAGGGAATGTAATGTTTGTTACTATGGCAGAACGTCCCAACTACAAACTGTTACAAATGTCTTCAGAATGCTACTTGAGTACTTATTTCATAACTTAATGAAATACAGTGAATGAACCTTACAAAAACATTAAATCGCGGGGAAAATGTCTGAAAAATGCATTGCGTAGAAAGGTGTTTACAATTTTCTTGAAATGTCATCGACGACAGATGGGGTGTTTTTGTCTATTTTACGCTAAATATGTGTCGTTAAATAGATATGTCTCTCATGGCGTTGCCACACTCCATTACAAGTTTCAGCTACAGCTTGGAAAAAAATTGGGGGACATCGGTTTGCTGTAAAATAATTGTTGGGTGGGGAGAACAGAGACGTTGAGCCATCCCCAGTGGTTGCGCAACTGACCTTAGGTCTGTGCATAAGTATCGTAGATATTCCAGAACTTGTACGCATTGTTTTACTATCAGCTTATTTGTGACGTTAATGCCATGATGCAGTAACTGATTGTTGACGAAAACGAATGACCAGGGCTGTACTGGAATAATTCTGCTCTAGCCAATGCTGAAATTCAGTGTGACTTTTAGAAACACAGCCTAAATCCGCCCACGACCGCATTTTGACTGATGTTCGGATTTGTGCCATATTTGTGAAAAAATCATTTCTGGTGCAATTTGTGGTTAGCGGCGATTGATTACTTGAACCCTAATTGCATTGCAATAAAATGATAAGCTTACATCAAGGAAGTTTGAAAGTGTGAAATAATTGTTTACTGCCTGCAAGTGTCAGTAAGTGAGTGCTAATTCATAGGTGTGATTATACTGCAAGTATACAGGTAAACAACTAAACGTCAGATTTCTAATCTACGGCAGTGAACTGGTCAAATCTGTATCCTCGGATTTAGAATAACCTTAAAACTCTGGTGCACCATTGTCACATTGTTACTGTTGTTGTCACTACACAGCTGCATTTATGGGGTTTGATCTTTTACTGTGTATTCATTTAATAGCTGTGTGATATTATGCTTTATGTTTTAGAATCTTAAAAGGCATCATGTCCGTTACTACCCTACGACAGGCTGAACGGTAGTTCGGGTTTTTTTGTAGTGGCAACACCTCAAAATTTGACCCCGTTCCCACAGAACCGAAACTCCCAACGTGATTGAGATAAAATTTGATTACGTCCCAAGGACACCCCTTTGCCATATTTCATGTGAATCCGTCTATGTTTGGCCTTTCGGCAAATGGGTGAAATATAAGCAGGAATTACATGGAAACTTATATTTTTCTGTGTCATGCCATAACCAGCTGCAATTTAACTGCTTCATCAGATAATATGCACGGTTTCATATTTTATTTAAATATTCTGGCAGTTCTTTTAAATACTGAGGGCGTTTTGTGATGTATAAACTTGCTTGTTGTGATTGTAAACTGGACAGTCCAAGTTTGAATCAGTTTGCAAATCCTTCACTGCTGGCCCTTTTTGACAATTATACGGTGTTGCAGAAGCAGACGGGGTTGAGATGTTGGAGCAAATTCCAAAAAAACTTGTGCATTTTATCGGGTAAAAACACTTACAACTGCCAAACCCTATCAAATTTTATTTTAGTTTATTGTTCTGCTGATGATGATGCATTTCACTATGATTAACTTTAATTTTTGGAAACATCCAAACCTATTAATTTCCAGATTTTTGGATATTCTACAGTTTGCGGATAAAGCTCAAGCACAGTTGAATCAACCAACAAACTTTTCAGCTCAGGCTTAAAGTCCAAGTCACATGAAAAAAACGATATTGGCTCAATATGCGTAAAAAGTAACACTGATTAATAATTCGCTGATCCAATGACATGAAAACATCGCTTTGAAGTAATTTTTAGAGAAATATGTTGTGCCAGCCGAACGCACCCGAACATGCCACTATAACTGATGACATCACTTTTAGGACGTTTTGTTGACAGACTGACATTCGCATTGAAAACATAGTAAACCCACCAGTTTTACTCAGAAATTACGTCATTGTTCATCTGTTCACTACTGGAGGTGTGCGGTTAGTAAAATTAACGATGTGCTGGAATAGTGCGGTTTTTTAGTGGGTTAACTACTGATGAAAAATTTGGCTTTTTTGAGTCTATTTGGCCGTAAATTTAAGCTGCATTTGACCTTAAGGCAATAAAGCTAGTTAGCAACCCTCCTGTATGTGACGTCACATTTACGAAAATTGCCGAAATCGTGAAAAGTGGGTACTTTAAACCTTATGTTTAGGGTATTAGGATGTACTAACAAGCAGAAGATTAATGAATACTGACAAATTAGCATCTGATAAAGCCAATTAGTGCTTTATAACAGTTACGTAAATCGATGTGACTTGGCCTTTAAGTTGGCCGTGTAAGAAAATCAGAAAACCAAAACCAATCAGGTTGGGTTTTCCTGACCAGATCTTGCTCTCACGTGCGCTCTTGGAATTCGGTGTCTTACCTTTGTTGTTAAAGTAGGGGCCTAATTTTAAAATATTTGGAAGTTGCTCTTGCAAAAACTTAGGGAATTTCCTAACTTAAGAAAATACTAATGTGTGATTTACAATAAAATCAACAAGAAATCTGAGCTAATGCTCATGTGACACGCAAGAGCCTATAGCAGTTCCTGTTCGCAGGTAATCTTGGTCTATCTCCATCCATTTCGTCGCAGTTCACTCTTTAGCAGCCAAAAATTGCCAAAAAATCACTAAAACCCCTTATTTTTAGGTTTCAAGGTCAATCAAGCTCATCAATGTTGACAATCCTAAGAAGCCTGTCGCCGGTGCTTGTTATGTTAAGCAGCATGTCTGTGCCTATCTGCAACCATTTTCATGTTAGAAGAGCCAATAACGGTGAAATAACGCTTTTCAAGGGGGTGCTCCTCTTTTTCCCCCTCATTCGTGGGGACCCCCTGCACCCAGTGGCAAAATACTAGAGACTCTAAGCTATCATATGGTAAAAACCAGAAGTCTCTATCTCACCTGGGCTCCGATCGGTACCGGGTTGTGTCAGACACCAAGACAGAATTACCATAGCTAATACGCGCTATAGCTAGGCTATGCTAGCTCTCCCGTGTAAAAACTAACCGAAATACTACAAATAACTTGTGCCTATCTTAGTTGCTGAGATAGGAAAAACGTTGGAAGATAGCAGGTGAATTTCTAGAAAAGTTTTATAAACACACCGGTTATTACAATCTGAGCATGAAATGAGAAACACAGCAATACAGTATTAGAATATTAGAAAACAATTAGTTGAAATACAAAAATCAGTACAGCACAGTTAGTTCCTAGTCACATAGCACCTGAGTCGTAGTCCATTGGGTCCAAGGCTGAGTCTTAGATGCGAGAGTCCATGTTGGAGACTTTATGGCAAAAGTCCACAGGAGCTTCTATCCCCCAAATCTAGAATCAAAATTTCCAACCTCCTCCTTCCCCTTTTTCCCGTCCCATTTTTTTCTCCCCACTCCTCCTCCCTACCTTTATTCCCATTTTTGTTCACTATCTTTCCCTTCACCTCTCCTCCCCCTTTCTCCTCCCCATCATGTTCCGTCCTGCCCCCCACCTGGGGGCCACACCCTTAGTCCAGCTAGGGTGTTCGTTGGAGCGTTGTAAGCTTCCCCAGTGGGTTCAGGCAGAGGGCGGCCGCTAAATGGCTGCGGTGCATTTTGAGCTAAAGAAAACAGTGCTTCTGCGCCCACTAGGTATAGGGATAGTAGCCCCTGTGAGTCGGAGTCCTGAAAAACGAGAACTCGAGCCCAATGCCGGACTCGTACTACATCACAGGTAGTAACTGTCATGTGCTAGTAATAAATGGATCTGGTCCGATGGTAAGGAATGTGGTTTGTTTCGCTGTCATGTTCTCGTCTGTAGTCCCACAGGAAGTGATCAACGGTGACCGCATTGACGTGGACTTGGTCCCTGAGACCGATGTATACTGGGTCCTGCTGCAGTAACTGATGCAGTTCTTCTACTATCAGCTGTCACGTCACAGCAAACGCAATGACATCGGATAGAATACATGTTCCATCTCACAACATTTCACGTATTATGCAATTAAAATTCATCGAATACAACCAAAAAAACTAATTATTAAAGCAGATGAATCGTGAAGAAGGCAGCTACCATCTCAGCCATGCGTATGATTGTTTTCTTGGCACATCTGATACTTACTGTGCCAAGAACCGAATGAAGAAATGATGTTTACTTTCTTCTGATGAAGACTTCCTGTGGAAGTCAAAACTTTAAGGCATATGTTTTTTTGGTCGTATTTGATCAATGTTAATCGCAAAGTACATTTGACCAAATGAATCTATTCGTTGAGTTCACGCAATAGTAATATTTACTTTAAGTCTGTCGAATTCTTGTAGTACGTAAACAGCGTTCAGCAGTTAATAGCATTTGTTAACAAGAAAAGCCCAGCTAACGCAAAGGGAATGCACAACAGTGGTGCATGTTTGAAAGCCCAGTATAACAAAATCTAAGTTCACCCATAAAATCTAAAGTAAAATATGGTAATATGGTAACAGTGTTTCTTTTATAGTCACCTGAGGGCGCCAGATGACCGGCGGCTAATTATCTATAGTGTTTTACTTGTACTCACCAGAGGGCGTGATCTGTCTCCCTCTGCCAACGCCATATCGGCTGGAAATCGCAAATTTTCCCTACCTCCCTCTCATTTAGTGCCCTCGTTCTGGGTGGCCCCTTTCGAATTTATGGAAAAGCAATACGGTTCCTGAAACGAGAGTCTTCCAAGCATTCGATGGTAAAGATTTGGTGATCCTAGCTTGCACCGTTTTTGACTGATCCACCCATGTGACAGACGGACAAACAGACAGACAGAATTGCGCTGGCTAAGACGCGCTACAGCAGTAGCTGCTGTTATGCATAAAAACTAAAATTAGGTAACACTTTTCATTAATTGCCTGATTCGAAGGAAATCTGTAGTCTAACAGAGAAGGTCAAAAGTTGAACTTTAAAAAAACTCCGGAAATATCAGACGTGACAAAAATTTTAAGAAAAATGTGACTAACCAAAAAAAATTATAAGACTACTAAGATATAACTAAGGAAAAACTTGGAAGATCTTAGGCAAATCATAAAAAATTCCTATAAAGCTTTGTTAATCAGACCTATAGCCCAAAAACTTGTACAGCTAGCAAAACAAACACAAAGTTAATACGCTGAAATTTTTATTTAATAATAATAATTTGGTAAGGTCTGTTGCACTAATGCAAGAAAAACAGGGATGTACACCGTGGTCCATAAAAACGTGCCACTTTTATTTTTTGAATATCTCCATGCAGCATTGGGCGATTTTAATATTTTTGGTGTGCAACATCAGGAAGAAACTTGATGCAAATGACTACTTTTGGCCACCTCATTTTAATACTGTCGCTACACTACCTTGTGAAATGCAACTTGTTGAACCTGCTGTTTGCGAGTGGTGTCACCGTTTGCCGCTTGCATTCGCGCTGGAGGAGGACATTTTGAGCACATGCTGTAATGAAGAGAATGTGATGTGATACCTGTGACTTTTTGAGATACAATAGTTGCCAATCGTCAGTTAATCATTTCTGAGCCTACGCATGCGCTCTCCAGTATGAATTCATTGTTGTAAATGGCCAAAAAGCTATGACTTCTGCATTTCACAAGGTAGCGTAGTGACATTATTAAAGTGAGGTGGCCAAAACTACAGTCGTTTGCATCAAGTTCTTTTCTGATGCCATTTGCCAAAAATTATTAAAATCTGCCAATGTATCACAAAACTATTCAGAAAATAAAAGTGTCATTTTTATGGACCACAGTGGAGTCAGCACAAGATTTAGAATAGTTCAAACTCTGAGGAAAATATCAAACACAATGGCAATCTTTGAATAAAAGATTTGCAAAAGATTGCTAAGAAAAACAGTTACGAAAATGTCAAAGTAACAAGATCTTGGGAAAATCTTAAGAACCGAAAATCTTTAGAAATTTTGCTGCAAATTACGCCTAGCTGAATGAAAATTGAAAACGAAGTAGGTGGGACTTGCCTGGACTGCCCAGATGGTAGCACCACGTATCTCGACCTCACGACGTTCGCCATTCTGCAGTATTTCCCCTAGCAGTGCAGGCAGAACAGAGTTTAAGCTATTCACTGCCGATCATTCACACAAGGATCATTTGAGAATTATCAGGGAGACCGAGACCCGAGACCCATGTCTCCGAGACCGAGACAAGACCGAGAAGTTCAAAATTTTGTCCGAGACGAGACCGAGACGTTACAGCTTCGGAGACGCTCGCCGAGACCTTGAAGCTCCCGAGACTCTCGAGAGTTTCGAAAGCTTCAACGTCTCGCCGAGACGTTTTCCGTGAAGTATGGTGAAACACATTAAAATATACGGATTAATTAACTCGCACCATGGTAAGAGCTTTCTATTTGTGATATTGTGGGTTTTTGCACATTATTTTGACAAGTATCACTGAATAATTAACGGCTTGCAACATAAAGAACTGCAATTGTAGTGCTGTAGACATAAGCCATTATGTTTATCGCAATTTGCAAGCAACTGAAATTAGTAAACT
>Ga0209367_1001582_pt1 | contig 28365 bp, 19 predicted proteins | sample WorMetLIZISLAND2_FD_187412 | JGI IMG/M metagenome (GOLD analysis project Ga0209367, IMG submission 187412) | Marine gutless worms symbiont microbial communities from Max Planck institute for Marine Microbiology, Germany - Olavius geniculatus... ...
GTTTTTTTGTTTTTGTTAAATCGTTAGAATAAATTGCTACAAATGTGTTAAAAACTGTTAACGTGACTAATATACTTGGTATTTGTTCTGACATTTGATTGTTTAGTTCATAATAATGTGTACCATAATTACGGTTACATAAAATTTTTAAAAAATGCTTAAATTAAAAAGTAGCGACTGGAAACATTTGCTGTTTAACGTTTTTATAATGTTTTCTTATAAAAGTATAAAAACATGCTTTCTATGTTTTTTTATTTGCAAATAAATGTTTTTAAAAGCTACGATTTCTGCAGCATTCTACGTGTAATTGATAGGCTACTGATTGCGGCCTTAAAACGGCAAAAGCAAAGTAATGGTCGCCAGTTTAATTGTGAAAATTGCGTGACCAACGGCGAACAAAGTTTTTCGATCTTCGCGTTACAGTGATGGTAAGTTTGGTAGTTCTTGTTTTGTTGGAACTGAGCTATCAGGGTTAATGAATTACAATGGTAATACGTAATACTTCGGAGTAACCATTTATGCCATATTACAAACAGTATCGTCGTCGTCATGAAAACGACGACCATTTGCTCCATTTGCTGTGATTTGTTGCGAATTTGTTGTACAACAAACCGAATGTCCACAGCAAGTTGTACAACAAATACACATTGAAATCGTTGGCTTACAACAAATATTTTTGCTAGTACAGTTACGGAAGGTCAAAAACAAAAGTTGAATGAAAACAATACTGGAATGACCAAAGATCCGGTGAGTCAAGGGTGCCAGAACTGCTACTAAGAGCTATTATCATTCTTACCGTTATTATTATTATTTTTAATTTTCGACACTTCGTTTTCTCGGGAGCCTAAAATTAACTAAGCAAACGCATCTGAAATGACCATCAGTAGTCTGACTGATCTTTAAAAACACTGTCATGCAGCAGAACGCCGTTGAACCGTTCTACGACAAATGAAAGGCGTTGAAAAAACACTCGCTGTCATTAGCAGAAAACATGGAAATTCGACTGCCAACTTCTCTAAGTATTATTCTTATCAATTATTATTATCACTATACTATTATTAGCCGGAGAAGAAAACGCTTACGCCGTTGAAGACGTGAGCGTAGTAGAAGCGAATGCTGTTGATAGCATCCTGATGTTTTTCGTCGTTCATCGTCATAGGACTGTATCCGTAGAAACTGCAACAGCGAATAAAAAACGAATTAGAAAGTAATAGTGATATCTGCTTTAATTTCGTTTTAATTTTTATTTATAACTAGAAGCAGTGTTCATAATGTTTCTCGTATATTATCATCAATTGTTTCAGTTTTCATGTACTTGTTACAGAGTTTGTGCAAGATTACAGGTAATATCATCAAAGTTGATTTCATTGTTCACTTAAGATTACAAGTGCTATCATAATGGCCTACTTAGTGAATAAAGATGTAAGAACTTTTCATTAGTTTAAAATACTTTAAATGGCGCAACATCTGTTGAGGTTGTGAGCCCGTAGATGGACAGATCACAAAGTCTGTGACGCATGGCCGGTGCAATGCTGAACCAGTTCTATGGGGGACTCTTTTTATACGAAACTGAAACATCGAATTACAAAAAAATGTAAAAATTTTAATTCAGACTGACCGGCGGAAAATCCTGTAGTCAATGACGGCAAGAATTTCCACGACGTACTGGAGTTTCTGAGCGCCATCGTCATCACCGTCCGATCGCCCGGACGTGTACGGGATAAATCGCGCGTCCGGGATCCGCATTCCTGCTTCGTATCCTGCACAGAGACAAATGAATGATGTTAATTAGGCCTATATCTTCAGACTTAAGGTTCACAAATAGCTACCGTGCAGACTAGAATAACCAGTGCAAGTTGTGAAATATGCACGGTGAGGTAAAAAAGACACGCAGACGACATACCGTGCATTCATCGAAACTTGGTCAATTTAAAAAATTTTCTACAGATACGTTGCTTGACAAATTTGCTATAAGATAATTAATAAAGATTTCATCACATCTCAAACGCGTATCTACACTACCGTTGGAAATATTGATGCCAGATAATTAGCCTATGTAAATGTGACACGAATCATAATAGTCAGGGCTAGGCTGCTAGCTTACTTGTATTTTCTTCCACCCAATTTAGTTCTGTTATGACATTCAAATTCACAAGGTAGTTTAGCGACACGTTTGAGGTAAGGTGAGGTGTTCAACGATTACTTTGCTGCAAGTTAATTGCTGCTGCTACATGTATCAACTAGCGGCCACGAGTGTTACCAGAATGTGGATCGTGTGGATCGCGTTCCAACAGCGTCGATGACAATCTGTACTGGACTTCGTGACGGCGGTGGTCGGTGGATCGACGCCTGCGATCCGCTGCCCGGCCGACGCCACTGGTCTTTAATTCTACCGGATCAAAGCGGTAGACGTAGCGGTCAATGTGGAACGATCCGCTCTACAACAAACGACTCACAAACTCAGTGACACATTCCGACATCAAAATTCACAAGGTAGTGTAGCGACACTATTAAGAAGTGGCAGACCTCTGATCGTCTGTGCTAAAAAATTCATACACCAGCTATATTCCAGTTCTAGGAAACGTTCGCACATTTCGGATGGGTGGGTAAAATCCGTAACGCGGCCTACTTTTAAGATGGCTGCAGCATAACAAACTAACGAGGTTCACGAATGCTTCAAGTTTAAGTACAACCGCAAATCTCCGTGTAAACTGCCACGTTTAAAAAACACTACAGTACTTACGTAATAAAGTCGACGTCGTCGCCGTTCCACCTTGACTGACGCAAAGTGTTCGATGTCGTAGTAAAATGCAAAACTCTGAAAAGCAGCACACAGTCGTAGCGGCATTGACCTAGCAAGAAACACAACCCTATCACATAAAGCGGCAAACTAAAGTAACACACGCTTCTTGTATAAAAGTAACGTAAAGTGTTTTACCAAACCATAAGACCCATAGTGTTGCGCTGATCTCTGTTTCCTTAGCTCTTAGCCAGACAATGTGCAAAATATTTCAAGATCTTGAATACAAGCTAAAGATAAACCGCAGTTACATGCAAAAACATTAAAAACATTTGCAGAACTGTTTTATTTAAACGTAATCACTTTCTATCGTTGCAACATGCATCCCATATGCTATAAATGTTATGCAACATTGCTGTAAATGTTTATATAATTTCGCATGTAGTCAAGGCTTAACCTGCTCAGCCTCCTATGCCCAGCGGGATTGGAAATAAGTAGTGAGTAGCTAACGGGTTACACGGTGAAGGCCTACTGTTGCTGATTTAGAGGTGATATGTGTACTAGCTACACCACAGGTCCAAGTGTTAGGCGGCCCAGGCAATGGATGACCGCTTAACGCGCCGCGTCATCAATAGCTCACGCCAATCAGCTGCCACTTCTGAAATTGCAAAGTGCTTATGGCCAGGAGTCTGACACGTGTAAGCAGCGCTTAAGTGATTTAAAGTCAGTTCAGTGCGGCTAACTACTAACGTTGGGATAGCTGAGATCCAATGGCTGCACAGAGCCGTCGTCGACTCCCACAACAACCAACGCTGTCGGTTTCACACGGTCATTCCGCTCCAGATCAAGCGTCACTGATGACGTCATCGTCGTCGTGACGTCATCGCTTGCGTCTTCGGTGACGTTGAAAGTGAGTCGTATTCGTGTTGGCAGAGAGTTGGCGGAACTGTGGTCCGGCACCAGCACCGTCTGAACAGACAGACAGACAGACAGCATTGCTTTATGCTTCACATACTGAGTACTTGGGAAGCTGGAACAAACTGAACAACAGTAGGTGAACGGCTTTATAGCTCGTCACAATTGGGCCGATATCTGTGTCTGTTTATACTGAAATACGTAGTTATAACATCAAAATACATACATGTTGGCCAGCAAAAAGTTCATTGACATCAGTTAACCTCATGAAGTCGTACGACGATATCATCGTGATGATCTGACGAATGATCGTCTGTTGACTCGCTGTTGGTATGACTGTGGTCGCTAGACGGCGTCGTCACAGTGTTGCTCGCATCCCCTGTAGCAACAAGAAATTTAAACTAATGCTCACGAGACGCGCGAAAGCCTATAGCAGTTCCGGTTCAGTAGTTTGGCTGAAAATTGGAGTGTTCACGCTAAGTTAATATACAAATACCAAATTTTCTATCTGGATCGCATAATGATAGTTCCGTGGCGCCATCTTGTAAATGATATAGTCAGCTAGTGTGTGAAGCTTGCCATTTTCCGCTCACAGTCAAGCACTTTTTGGTAGACTGCACACGTTACAGTGCAGCACGTCAGAGATATTTTGGAGTGGCCACTCAAGGACGTTTTTGAAAATGTTGCATCTCGCAACATCATCGCTTATGTTAAAGATATCGGTTTTTACAATCGCATATAATGCTGTTTTTACATTAGCTTAATAGCCTTGATCTTAGAAAGTATTTTAGCTTTGCTTTTAATATATATATATTAACTGCTTTTAACTAATTTTAACCACGTATGGCACTGAATGGCCTATTTTGTGTTGATGTGCCGTTAAGAAACTACTCACTCACTCACTGAATAATATAGACTTGTGTCACAGTCCGAAATCGCCAAAAATCTATAAAACCTTTTATTTTGGCGTTCAAGGTCATTCAAGGTCATTGAATTCGGCGAAAATCGAGAGCCAGTGTACGACTTCCTATTAGTGATTAATAGTAACCTAGGCCTTATCTCGCACCGTTACTGAGATACAGCGACTTACTGACCATAAATCGCAAATTTTGCTCACCCCTTTCTCATTTAGCGCCCTCGTTTGGGGTGACCAGCTTCGAATTTATCGAAAAGCTTTACGGTTTCTGAAACTAGACTCTTCCAGGCAGCCGATGGTGAAGATTTGGTGATCCTAGCTTGGACCGTTTTTGACTGATCTATCCGTGTGAGAGACAGACAGACGAACAGACAGACAGACAGACAAAATTGCGATGGCTAAGTCGCGCTAAAAGCAGTAGCTGCTTTCGCGCGTAATAATAAGGACGTACTTACCACGGGATGGCTAGAAGTTATACGGCACACCGTTTGATTAGAATACATCGCTAGTAAAATAAAATTAAATTCACTACCTGAGTATAACTTCTAACTGCAGTAAACTTCTGAAGCATGCAGTGTTTCGAGCACACGCAGTAAACACAAGTAATTTGAGCAAAGCTCACGAGACGCGCGACAGCCGATAGCAATTCCTGTTGGCAGGTTGCCCTGGTTTTATATCCATCTTTTTCGTCGCACTTTACTCTTAAAGTATGCACTGCAGCCGAAAATCGCCAAAAAACTAAAACCCCTATTTTGGGGATTCAAGGTCACTCAAAGTCATCGAGTCGACACCACTAAGAAGCTCGTCACTATAGTGCTTGTTACAATAAGCAACATGTATGTACCTATGTGCAACCGTTTTCACGCTACACAAGCCAATAGCGATAAAATAACCACTTTGGGGTATCCCCTATTTTACGCCCGCGTGCGCAGGCCTCCTTGAACTCAAGGGATCGGTGCTTAAACTGCTAAAATTTACGTTTAATGCTAAAAATTTCATAAGCTGGTTTTCTTGGTCTTACTCTAGCCGTTTCGGTGCAATTCATTCTTAAAATGTGTGTCGCAGCCCAAAATCGCGAAAAATTCATCATAAACCCTTATTTTGAGTTTAAGGTCGTTCAAGGTCATCGATGTTGATTAATTTAAAAAGCCCGTCACCAGTGTTTGTTATGATATGCGGCAAGTCAATACCTATCTGCAACCGTTTTCACACTATACGAGCCAATAGCGGCAAAATAACGACTTTTTGTGGGAGTACCCCTCTTTGACGCCTTCGTTCGAGGGGAACCTCCTCACCCAGGGGCACGAAATTTTGTCACTAAAAACTAGAGTCTTTGAGGCAGTCCACAGTAAAGATTTTGTGATACTATAGCTTTCACCGTTTTAATAGGGCTTAAGCGTAAAAACTAAGCAGGGGCGTATTTAGAAATGTGAAAAAGATGAACATTTCAGATCTACATTTTTATGTTCACGTTCTGATGTTTTCTCTTTCAGTTAAATTTTCGTTTTCTTTTCAAAGGGGGGGACAGGTGAAAGGGATGTCTAAATACGCGTACGCTCCTGAGACTCAGCACATATGAATCTAACAGCTCAAGGCAGGACACCAAAACTAAAAATAGGAGAAAACATAACTGAAAAAAAATAAAACTGTCACGACTCAAGTGCGGCAGTACTCAGTTAGTGCATGATTCATCACAGCTGATAATGATTCATCATTCAGTCGATGCGTGCAATGTGTGAGTTTCAAAATAATGTCAGAATCCACGAAGCGTAACTGCTTGAGTGGCAGATGTAGGATTGTAGGTTGTGTCGTAGTAGCAATGTGACTCTTGTCATCTGGGCCAGAATTCATTCAGCGAACATCACTGAATGCGACACATAAACCATTTTAACGACTTTGTACCAGAAGAAGGTCGAGTTTTATTAACTTATGGAAAATAAGTTAGTTAACGGCCGTTTTTTGAGCGCACGGAAAGTGTCTGGCCACAGCTATAGGGGCCTATGACATGCGTGCACGCACACGGTGCCTCAAAACAAGACATTATACGCCATCGACATTCGAAATAGCCTGATAACACGGCAGGTGTTAATCACACTTAACTGTATTGTTGAGAAATGTTTTTCATGTTCATTTTACGCACGAACGTGCACATGTGCTTATTGATAGACCATTCTTTATATCTGGCAGTTTTTGAGCGCGTGCGTGTGAAATAAAAACAGTGTTATTCTGTTTATGTTTTCTTTCGTTATGCATCTTACCCAGCCGTCCCTCTGCCTCGTAAGAACTCTTAACCTCAAAAAACGTATAAAGACCGAAATTGGTGTAAACATGTTTTTCTGTTTTTTTTTGTTGAAGGATTTTTATGGCCATACCTTATTTATAACAAACTTTTGTTTAATTTTGCACACGTTCAAACAATTTTTTAAGAATCGGTATGTAGACGATGTTTCAATACAGGGAGGACACTGTTCTAATTATTTAACAAAAGTTTTAATTGAAGTTTTACGGTAAGCAAAAAGTAGCAGATCGTTAGATTACGACACGCACCAGTATTAAGCCGTGTTCATAGCGACAAACTCAACTCAACTCAACCAGGTGATTTCAGTTGAGTTGAGTTTGTCGCTATGAACAAGGCTTTACACGGTTGAACGACTGTAAAAACACGTTACGTTGCCGACAAAAGATGCAAAAACACTTAGCCATGGGCGTGTGAACGAACAAAAGCCTTTTAGACACTCCAGGGTAACAACCAGTGTGACAACGTTTTAGCTCGTAATGTTAAACCACTGCTAGAGTGGTTAAGTGAGTGTGCAGTACGAACTATTCGCACTCTAGACAGTGGTTTTGGTTTAACATTATTACTTACTTATTCCACGCTCGGATGGCATTATGCTGCAGCTACACTGTTGTTAGTTTGATCACGCATGACCGCACCCGTAAGCTCTGAAGACAGTAAGTAGCCTACGAGTGCCAGCTGAGTGAGGTCTAAGTTTTGGCACATAAGTTTATCCGGCAGCGCCGTATAAATAGCCTAGAAAATTCTGACGTCATTATCCATACGTACATCACGCCTCTCCGCGTGCTGACCGTACACACGTAAGTGTAGGGGATCTACAACACTTTTTGGTGCCGTTCAAATGTTTGACTGCAGTACAGAGCTTTCTGTTGTCACATGTCTTTCCATCACTATATTTTTAAATGATTGATTTTTTTATTACAATGCCGAATATTGCCAGTAAAATAACTTTGTACTACGCAATAGTATAAACAGGCCTAAGTTATTCAACAATATCGTCGTATTTGAGTCAGAGAACTTGCACAGTAAGTACAGGAAATTTTTTAGATTTTTCTAAATTTGTTTGTTGAAACATTTATTGTCGCAATATTCAACGCCATCGCCGATCGGCGCACGACTACTCCATGTTTGCGGCGGATTGATGCTGTATCTTCACGCATAGCGAAACTGATGACATTCGCTGAAGTTGCAGTGGATTGATTAGGTGCGCGACCTGTAGGGGCCCAGCAAAAAGTGCATGTGCCACTTTAACCAAACAAACAAGTCCTCTCCTTTTTTGCAATTAAAAAGTAATCAGAATATTTAACTTTGGAATATATAGGTTATTTTTAATTATACAGATCAAGCAAAGGAAATATTAACAAACAGGTTTTAGTGCTGATGGCGATAAAAGAGATAAACTTGTAGCATACAAAAATAGCAAGTACTGGGCTAAGTATAGAAAAGAAAGTTGACGTTAAAATGAGATGACAGGAACGCATTCAGCTGTGTACCAAGTACGCGTCTCTGAATACTGCAGGCGTTTCTTATCTCAAAGCGTTGCCGTCACTTCGGTGTAGCATTATGCGACAGGATATTAATAGTAGGCTACCCCCACGTATATAAGACATGCAACAGTACACTGCTATTCAAATAGCCCGTTAGCGCAGAAACAACGCAAGAACTTCATCTGTTAAACATCTGTTAAACTCAACCGACTAATGCCTCATTTTCATTTTCAGCTAAACAGCCTCAGAGTAAAGAAAGTGGAACAAGTCTTATATAAACCTTCTATTTTTCATGCAAATAGGCCTACTAATTTGTTTTAATTGTAAGACTGATGTGTTTGCAATTACAACGTAAGTTAAATTATTTTAGGTGATTATTCCAAATTATTCAGAGATAGGCTACGCTGTGAGAAAAAATATTTTTATTGTGGTATTAAATCCGCTCTAAATAATTTCATTTCATGTACCCTCAGCCCCGGGCCCTATATTGGATACAACAAAATCTCTATAGTTAATGTCTTCAAGATCATTCATAATTATAAACATTTTACTTAAACCAGCTCGCACTCGTCTACTTTTCAGAGTGGTCAACTGCAATCTTTGTAACCATTGTAATGTAGTCTCTTTTCAGTCGATATAGTTGTGTCCTCCAATTTCATGTCTGTCATCTTCATGTCCGTCTATTTCATGCCTTGTCATTTGTTCTGTCTATTTCATTTCCGGCATTTTCAGTCAACCCGGCCGAGACGTCGCGATAGCGTGGCTTTTTCAAACTGACTTTACACTGTGTCCAGAAATCTATGCAAACTGTTTCTGCTTGAACTTCGTCAAGTTTTCACCAACTTCGATATTTTTGGCATAAACATGGCAAGAAGATAAAATTATGGGGGCGCTGAAAATGACGGACATGAAATTGACGAACCATCAAAATGTCCAAGCATGATATTGACGGACATGAAGTTGACAGACCAAATGCTCGAACATGAAATTGACGGACATCAAAATGGAGAACAAATTTAAACAAATTGGCAAGACATGAAATTGACGGACACAAAATTGACGGACGTGAAAATGCAAAACATGTTTCAAGTGGCTGAATAGGTTTAAGTTAAGCAGACTTCGGTTTATCATTGCTCAGCTGTAGCTAATTTTAGCTTGATGTTTTTGTAATATTTTATGCATTTCAACATATTATACGTATGCATATTATACAACTTATTTTGCTGTTGTAACTATAGTGTTCTGCCGTTATTTCAAAAAAAATGCACACTACATTGTAGTGCAATCTGTTTTCAAACGATGTATCTTGTCCTTCAATTTCATGTTCGTCGATTTCATGCCCCCCGTCATTTTCATGTCAGTGAATTTCATGCCTGGACACTTGGTCCGTCAATTACACGTCCGTCAAATTAATGTCCGCCATTTTCAGTCAACCCAAAATTATCTGAGGTGCACTTACTTTTCACCTCAACTACTTCGCGTCTACGCGTGTTTTCTAGAATATGGTGTACTTTGTGTAATGTTGCTGTAGCGAAAATGTTGTTTGTTCATATATTTTCCATGTGTTTATGACCAAGTAAACACTAAATTTGCAGTCGCAAATTATCACTAAGATGCCTCGACTATACCTAAAAACACTAAATGCATTATTTTGGGCAAAATTTCACAAACATTTTGTTCGATGTACCAGATTAATTTCGCGACGCCGTAATTTGTCGTCGGGGCGTCCTCTAATGCGACACTGAAGATCAACGTATAGCAACGCCCAAAGTGAAAGAAATTTGATCCCGGAATGAAAAACCCGCCTATGTTATGTGCAGACCCAATGCCGCGTTTCCTTGCCGTAATACTAGAAAAAAAGTTTCTGCACTGTGTCTCAAAAAGTATCCCCGACATTTTCGACTGTAACTTGAAAACCAATTATCAATTTTTGAAACGACCATTTGGTTTTCCAATTCACCCAACGTTTGTTTCTGCACTACCTGGGAAGAGCAGAGCACAACCAGCGAAATATCACTTTTTATCCATCGCGATGTGATTGCTTAATTAACATAACGCGTGAAAACACATTTTGTTCACATTTCTGACACTGTGGCTGACATTTCATTTAGTTGTCCATTTTTCAACTGTTTGCAGTAAAATTGCTTGACGTGTTGGCCCACTATGCAAACACAGGCAAAGAGACGCTTTCTCCATTCATTGACAACAGTATCGATAATGTTCTGCTCCAGACCAATCAAGGCTCCACCAGTCGCTTCTTGATGTTGCAAACATTCCCCAACTTCATCTGGTAGACACATTGCCGCAAGACCTGCTGTTGGTGCCAACAAATTAGGATAGATGAAATTTATTGACGTTTTTTTCATTCATTTTAACACGTAGACTATTATGCTTGCTCTACTTTTTCCAGGTAGTGCAAAAAACAGACGTTGGGTGAGGTGGAAACTAAAACATTCATTTAATAGCAAGTTGTGTCAGAAACATTTCTGTCTAATATTATTAAAATCTGCTAATTTTTATTCAAGGCACAATCGATGATGTTGGGGATGTTTTTTTCAGTTTTTTTTTATTTTAACACTCATTTCGCTTGATCTGCTTTCCCCAGGTAAAACTTAGTGCAGATGCATACATTAGGTGAGGTGGGAAACTGAACCGTTATTGGATGGCAAGTTGTGTCAGGAATATTTGTACCAAAAACTATCAAAATCTGATAATTATTTTTTCAAGTTACCGGTACAGTCGAAAATGTCGGGGATACTTTTTTGAGACACAGTGTATTATAGCATAGTAATGTTTATTATTATTGTCATTACAATGATTATCATCCGCGGACGCAGATGCGCAGCGAAGATCGACCTGGCATAGGGGGCCTATCGCATGCGAACTCATAATAAGCTTACTGACAAGGCACGAGACTTCATCATCATCATCATAATCATTACATTTTGTAGAAAGAAGTTCAAAGAACTGACCGGGGGCGGTCGATGAGCGCGGTGCTATATTGTTGTTTGGTCTGCTGGCAGGAGCTGGTCTACCGGGTGAGCTCGAAGCCACGTTGCCGAGTAGAACGTCCATGCCGCGTGGCTGTGCACTCAGTTCTCCACGGAACGGCGCCTTCTGTGCCTCCGCCGCTGATACATCAGCCCACAGCAGCAGCAGCTGCAACAGCAGCAGCCGCAGCAGGCAGCTCGGCATATCCATCACTGCAGACCCGCGACAGCGACCGCACAGTACGACAGTCTGCTCGACTAAGCGCCGCCTCTAAGCATCTCAGCGCCGACGCAGTAGCCTACTAGCCAAGCTGCCCGGACACTCACGGGCGTCCAAAACGTGCGCCGGATACAACTGGGATGTCTGTGGAGGCGGGCGACGCCGAGTTGTCACCTCGGCGGCCGGTACCTCGTCAGGCACCCCTGCGTCCTGCAGCGACAGCGAGTGGTCGCCGGCCGGGTGCTTGCTGTTCCAAGCCGATCGACTGCACTGCGAGAGTGTCTGCGTGTCTGAGGCGTCACGCTTCGCTTGCAGCGCCGTTGAGTCATCGATCGTCAGCGATACACGCAAACATTTATACCCCGTTTACACGACGAAGCAAAAATGAAGCAAACTTAGATTACACGTCGTGCACGAATATATTAAAGACGTTTGCTTCATCTTTGCTTCATGTTTGCTTTCTCGTGTAATCGGGGTATTTACTCAACTCATAATCCGCCGCACGGCCGGCAAGCGCATGCAACGCCGTCCCTGCCTCAATATCGCGCTTTTTCACTTACGGTATTGGATTAGCGAAACAAAATCCTAAAATAAACGCCCCGCTACCGGCACTTACTGTAAAACACCAACCGCCTCAGAAGCTCGGCATTTGTTACACCATTTTTATCGGATATATATGTTTTTTTGGTATTTATGCTATTGTGCTGCCGTTCGAGCAGGTCGCAAGGTCATGCCCGTCTGTTTGTCTGTGTCTTTCTCCCGCAGTCGGAAACAAAAAAGTAAAAAAAAAAACATAATTAATGCAAACGTTCTCCAGGTAAGAAAAGGTTAACTGATGTGTCAAGTTTTTGCTCCAAAAGATGAAAGTCAGGGAAAGAATAGGGTTGCGCATTGCAGTGCAAGCCTATGCAGATGGTCTCGCGATGTCGACACTGGCCCTTGGGTCCTCCATACCGGGTATTTTCTACTGCGTGTAGCTTGTTGTGGATCTGCTGCAGTCTTTCGATTTGTCGTATAGGCCTAGGCTACAACTTCGTTGTGTACCGAGTCTGCTGCATGTTTTGGGTCTACAACAAATCAGAGTATAGTCGAACTTGGGCTACGTTGCACCGAGTATAGCCCGTGGTTATCATGATGGTGCTTCGGTGTCTTCGGTTGCGTGTCTCCGGTGCTAATTATTGTTGTGCTCCGACAGTCCGATGTCTTATGGCCTATAGACAGGGTTGCGCATAAAAAGTAGAACATAATTATACATGCTGTAAAATACGCAGATAGAGCAATTGGAGAGTTTAAGTTGAAAACGATCAGCGTCGATCATTTCAGTAGAGGGTGCCAGCGTACGTCATCTTGACTACGCCCTATACAAGAGCTAATTGTTATTGGGCCTATAAGTCTCTCACCGTATCTGAGATAAAGCCTACGGCGACGTATCGGCTGAAAAACGCACATTTTCTCTACCCCCTTTGTTCAACCCTAAATTTGAAAATGTTTACCTTGAGCTAGATCAATTAAATTTTGCACGCAAAGAGCGGTGACAATGGGCTAATTAATTGTTTAATGAAATTCCAGGTAGCCCAACGTAGGCCTATGTGATCACAATGCATCAACGTCACAAACAGACATTGGTCTCTCCTCTCTGCAAAATATAAGTAAGTAAAGCGACCGTCAGTCATGATAATTGGACCCAAATTACTTGTTTTGGTACTCGGCTAAGCCTATAAATCTCAGTGTCTTAGTACTTTTACTTTCATCGTGACGGTCACGTGACGCGCGACAGCATCGGTCTTGCCACCTGGGCAAATGGGCAATCAGTGTAGGCCAACACAGGGATGTGGTTTGGGTCGAGACGTCTCGCTTTCGAGACGGTCTCGAGACGTACAAAAGTCTCGTCTCGGTCTCGTCTCGGTCTCGAAGCAACACGTCTCGGTCTCGGCCTAGTAGGTCTTGTCTTGGATCTTGGACCATTGCGTCTCGTCGAGACATTTTGTGCAGTCGCGCTGACGTCATCTACAAAGATCTGAAATTAAAGTGTTTTGGGGTGACCTCACAAAAGTCGCTATAGCTAATGTTTGCTTTGGCAGATTCAACTGAAATTTGGCATTTTCCATGCCAATATGTGATGCATTGTTGATGTAGAATTTTGACAGAATCAAATGTTGTTTATGGAGTTACGCAAATGTATAGTAACAGCAGGGTTTACTTATGTAACGCCATATCGGTAACGAAGATATTTTGTTATCGATATTCAACAGTTAGGCCCTAATAATTCTGCTAAAAAATAAAAAAATTTTGAACGACATTTGGTGATCGCTTTAGCAACGCATTGCGAATTAATTCTGCGAAATTTTATTCAGATTCGTTCAGATTTGACATTTCTATTCTACGATGTTTAAGGGGTTACTTTTTTTCCGGACACAGTGTATAGACCCACAATAGGCCAAATAGAAAACGCTTACCATGGTGCGAGTTAGTTGATCCATACAAAATTTTGTCATTTTTAATGAGTCTCATCATACGTCTTAAACAAGGTCTTGGCGAGACGTTGAAGCTCTCGAGACTCTCGAGAGTCTCGGCAGCTTCAAGGTCTCGGCCAACGTCTCGAAAGCTGCAGCGTCTCGTTTTGGTCTCGACGCGAACAAAATTTTAAAAGTTTTAATCTCGTCTCTCGGCTCAGAAAGTCTCGTGCACATCCCTGAGGCCTACGGCGTCAATAAAATAATAATGCGTCTTGAATGAGTACCCAAATTTGTGCCCTTCGTACTGAAGACTAATCAAACCTATGAAGTCGAAATTCAAATGGTTGAAATGTACGTGCTATGGTAAAAAAAAATCATACGCAAGTTGTCCCGGCTATCCCGAATAGGCCTATAATTTCAGCGCAATTCACTTTTGGAATGTGCGCCGCAGCCGAAAATTGCCAAAAAACTCTAAACCTCCGCTTTTGTGGTTTAAGGTCATTCAAGGTTATCGATGTTGACACCACAAAAAAGATCGTCATGCACTCACTAGTCACTATAGTACGTGCTTGTTATGATAAGCATAGGCCTAATGTCTGTACCTATCTGCAATCGTTTTCACGAATGTGACGTTAGCGGTAAAGGAACCACTATTAACGCCCGTGTGCACAAGACTTTTTGAGCCTATTGTCGGGACAGACATAAATGGAGGGCCTGTGTCCGGACAGCATGTCAACCTTCTGCATCAGAAGATGACAGCTGATGATGATGATGATTGTCCGGAATAGGACAGCTAAAATCTACGTTTAATGGTTAAATTTTCGTGTGCAGGTTGTCTTGGTCAATATCCAGCCATTTCAGCGCAATTATTCACTCTTTAATGTGTGTCGCAGCCAGAAATCGCAAAAAAATTAGGCCTACTAAAACCTCTTATTTTAGAGGTCCAAGGTAGTCCAAGGACCAAGGTCATCGATATTAAGCTGAGGCCTAATAGCCCTTAAAATTTTGTGTTAAGCTTGTTATTTTAAGCAGCATGTCGGTGCCTACCTGCAACCTTTTTACGCTATACGAGCCAATAGCGGTAAAATAAAAACTTTTAAGGTGTACCTTTCTTTCACGCTCTCGTTCGAGGGAAACCTTCACCATAAGGGGCAAAAAATTTTGTCACAAAAAACTCTAGTTCTTAGGGCAGCCCACGTACGGTGAAGATTTCGTGATCCTAGCTTACACTGTTTTGATACAGATCCAGAGTGTGACAGACACACGGACGAACGGACAGACGCATAGGCCATAGCAAAGACGCGCGAAGCATTCTGCTGTCGCGCGCTAGGTTCATCATTCTGCACTGCAGCCTGAACTGCAGAGCAATAGAGGCTCAGGGACGTTGTACGTACGCCTGCCAATCAGAGAGACCGCTAATCGTACGATTTCGCCGCTGAAATGAATCGTTGCTATGCGTGCGCTTCAGGCTTTCCGTGCACGGCGTGCAACCAAGAGCTTGTCTTTTTAGCTGCCATATGGTAGATGTTAAATTGTTATACTAGTTCATATTGTGGGTCACATGCACTGGCATAGCCATGGGGGCACTTGGGGACGTGCCCCCTAGGAGCCTACTCAGTTATTCAAAATAGTGTTAAAATGCACCAAAACACATCATTCTTACACCCCTTCCCATACTCTACCCCTCAAGTGCCCCCACTACAACTAGATCCTGGCTACGCCACTACATGGTCACATGTGCTTAAAATGACTATATTGACTGACTGAATAAATGATGAATTTATAGGCCTACAGTTTCCAATATTGGTCAATATCGTGGAAATGATTTTCCACAAATAACTGCATATTTTTATTTTTTCACCAACCTGAGAAATTTAGCCAGTATAAGTTTTACGTCAATCAAAGAAACATGTGTTATGTACTAGTCGAAAAAGTACAATTTTAACGAATTTTTAGCATTACATAACGTTAATGTATGTGGGGCTATATATCGGGCTACTTCGTTAGACACTGTTTGCTGACCGGTCATGGCAACCGGCCGGTGCCCGTGAGTCATGTAAACAAGAAGTCAAAAACTGCGACTGCGACTGCTTCGACGACGTTGGCATATTTGTAATGGTTTTTGTTGTCTAGTCGTGTGACCGACACAATGTTTATGTGCATCACATAATAGAAGCTCGCAGCCGAGACCGAGTTATGTAGATATCGCGCCGGACAACGATTAGGCAAGTCTGTGAACTCGGAGATGATCCATACTGTACGCTCGCGCTCGACGGCCGGTTCGAGTTGTCAGCTGATCTCAGAAATAAACACAACTGGCACAACTACCACCAGCAGTGTTCCACATTTGTCGTTTTCAGGCTGCGGATTTTTGGGCATTTACCACGTGGGCGTTGCCAGCTGCTGTAGAGAGTACGCCCCTCATCTGGTAGCGCAGAAGATTGCTGGAGCGAGCGCAGGAGCACTGGTAGCCTGTGCACTCATCACTGACTGCTGTCTAGGTCTGCGACTTCATTTCTTTATCAGAGCGTTATTTGGGGTGGGGGGGGGGCTGGAGGGGTCTATAGACCCCAAGGATTTATGATTTTTGAATTTTCTCCCTGTAAATTGTACCTTTGAAACAGGCATGGTGTTATTCACCATGCGCACACACGGTTCGATGTCGCGCAGAAAATGTTATAGGTCGTGCGCGCTCCATTGAAGTCACTGTTAACTTTTGTGCCTGTGCGCGGTCACTGGACTGGATGACATCTTGGGTGGCATTACGTCATCTCAGCACGGACACCTCAAGTGGTGTGAATTCTTGGTGGCATTTTTTTTGTAGTAAAGGTCGACATTAACCGAAGCTGAATATCAGCTACCAAACAAACCTCTAAGTGACCCCAAAAGTTATGTATGTACTTATTAAACTGCGGTTGATTATTACCAAATAAGCCAAATGCTAAACTGCATTTTTAATTGTGCCTAGTGCTGCAGAAGAAGTTGATTAAAAATATGCCATCGTAGCGTATGCAATTTGCGCACAGTAAATAACACTTTGTGACTGCATACGGACCGTACGCACGGTAAATATAATCATTGTTGAAACAGTGTAACTGCTGCAAGAGCAATACGTTATGTAGACTGAGACTACTAAGGATAACTAATCCCCCCAACAATTTGTTGAAATGACGTCACTGTTCTTTATTAGCACAATACTTCACTTGTGTTCAGAACTGGTGGAAAGGTCCCCTGTACTCTGTGGCCATGGGGGCCTCACATATGCTCAGGGGCCTGAATGCTAGGTGTGAAAAAAATTTTCTAGTTTTTAGAAAATATATTTGGAATATAAAATAACTAAACATGTGGAAAATTTACCCAAAGTGGACAAGTCTATTACTTTTCGTTAATGTATAGTAATCTGTGACGTAATGCGGCCTATAAGACTTCATTTTTTTGGAAAGACAACACAAATTGTATCTGATTTTTTGCATTTCCAATTTTTTAAAAAGTGAGCAAATCTGTGGCTTTCAGTGAACGTCCAAAAGCCAAAAGTATTCAGCTTCAGGGGGCTTTGTCCTTCTGTCTCCCTGACTAGGGGCTCTGCCCCTGGACCACACTGGGGGGCTTTGCCCCCAGACCCACATTATAGGGGCCTCACACTTGTATTTGGGGGGGAGGGGCCTCCAACTCTCTAGTGCCGGCACTGCTTGTGGTTCTGTCTTCTTTATTGCATGGATCCATTTGCCTTCGTGTGTGCAAATGGTTTAGTGTTTAAGAGAGTAGCGGACTCATAACTTTTACATTGTTTGAATCTCAAAGACGGTCAAGCAATCTTTAGCAAGTTGCTGAGTTGCAAATCTACATGTACTGTTGCTCAGTGCAACTTACCTTCATAAGCTCAGCAGCATAGGAAATGAGTAGTAACGGCTGAAGGCTTAATGTGGCTGGTTGTGGCTGTGATATGCTTGCATGCAGCACTGCAGGTCCAGTTGTTCACTGTCGTCTTGTGTTTGTGGGTTCATCAAGTTATATACCACAAATTTTCGCTGCCACAGAAATGAAGAATTGTCATCACCAGTATGCGCAGTGCAGCGATTAACAGTAACTAGCAAAGTTCTCATTTCTACAGGCGGGAGGATCTTTAAGTGATCGTCATTCACCAGATGGCAGCACAAAGCACTACATACTGCGCTAAGCACTATACTGATGGCTGGCCGGCAACTCAACCCCCCCAAGGCTGCTTGTGGGGGAGTTGTGGGCAAGGTGGAGGTGCACGTACCTAATGCCCAAGCACTCAAACGTTGCGGTCTGTGACCATGCAACGCAGAAGGCACCAAACGGGTATGACAGACAAATAAACTTTCCATGCATTATAAGCTTACCATTATGCCGGTAGTAAGATAACATTATTCAAGTCCATGAAAAAGACCGGAATCTACTAGTATTCTTGTCAAACACAGCTTGGTCATACTGCAGCAGCAGCTACTTATGATCGGTGCTGTATTTCAGACACACTGCATGCAGTGATGCACACAGTGCATTTTGAGTGATGTGATGGACTGTGTTTGACTAAGCTAAATGCATGATGGTCACTTATAGTTTGCAGTTTAAGTTTTTACGCACAAAAGCAGCTACTGCTTTCAGCACGTCTTCGCCATCGCAATTCTCTCTGTCTGTCTGTCCGTCTGTCACACGGGTGGATCAATCAAAAACGGTGCAAGCCTATGATCACCAAATCTTCACCATCAGCTGCGTGGAAGACTCTAGCTTCAGGATCAGTAAAGCTTTTTCATAAATTCGAAAGGGGTCACCCCGATCGAGGGCACTAAATAAGAGGGGGGTAGGAAAAATTTGTGATTTTTAACCAATAAGTTGCTGTATCTAAGAAACAGTGCGAGTTAGGGCCCAGGTTACTATTAATCACTAATAGGAAGTCGTACACTGGCTGTCGATTGCCATCAAATTTAATTACCTTGGATGACCTTGAACGCCAAAATAGTGGTTTTTATGGATTTTTTGGCAATTTTGGGCTGCGACACAAGACTATATCATTCACGAGGTGGCACCATGCAACTAAGTCGTTATGCGATCCAGATAGAGAATTTGGTATTTGTATATTAACTTAGAGTGAACACCCCAGTTTTCAGCTAAACTACTGAACAGGAACTGTTATAGGCTTTTGCGCGTCTCATGAGCATTAGCTCAAATTTCTTGTAAAGTTAGCAATACTGAAATATAGTGTAGTTTGTGTGATAATAGTGTATGATTTCTAGCCAAAAGTATTTGATACTATCTTCAATATTTCCTAATGCGACAGCGTCATTACCTTCACCAGTGGTGAGGTTATGTGATAACTGGCTTTTATTTATTAACCTGTGGGTTTGATGGCATGATTACACAGAATGTCAGAGACAGATTTGGCTGAAATTATCACTCAGAGTGATGACTAAGCTTAGAGGGTGCAAGATTTTGATGGTGGTCTGAATCAGCATCTGGATCCTGGACCGGATTTTTGTGTTCTCCGCCATTACGAGACAGGGCAAAAAGGTTGTTAGCATGATTACAGAAGAACTTTCAGGCAGATTTTGCTGAAATTTCACGGAAGGTTACACTTGTCCGAGCTTAGCGCTAGGTCATTAGATATTGATGGTGATTTGGACTGACATTTGGACTGAGAACAGGATTTTTGGATTTTTTTGCCATCGTGCAGCTGTAAAATGCAGTGCATAGCTAAGTGGACGGCAGACATCGTTACCAGGTGGCTGCATTCTGTGTGTGTATGTGTATGTCATATATTACCAGCGTGTGTTTGCTGGTTAATAGGATTTGGTGCCAGTCAGACTGTAGAGCTTCTGGACACAGTGACTGACAGGTGCGCAGCTGGCCATTGGATAGTGTCAGCTGAAACTTAAACAACTTACCAATAGGCCTATTAATACCCCTGTTACAAAGAATGACGTGTGGCCTGGTTTTTTTCTAAGGGGCAGGTAAAGGTTAACGTATTCAGAAGAAAACATATCTTGCCTGTACTGGGCCGCTGGGCTGCTGAAGGTCAGGGCCAGCATTGGTTTATGCATTCGGGCCACATCACAAAAATTACATGTGATGTGAAGATTTTAATTTCAAGGTCATGTCAAGTGGCTGTCTGCTGAGAAAACTTTTGCACCAACTGGTATAGAATTGAAGGCAGTGTGATTATAATGAAAGTTTAGGATGGTAATAGAACTGTGGTCTCAGTATATCATTCTGGCTTGTGTGCTGGCCTTGCATGTGATCACAGTACTAGGGCGTTAACATCACTGTCTCAAGTGTTTACTCTGCATGTCGTTGTTGTACACCGGCCCAGCATACAATGCATAGTGCATACCAACTTTAGGCCTGCACCGAGGGCAGCTGAGGTCAGCGGCTCGTCTTATGCAACGATCCAAGGTGGTGGTGGTTAATATTGTCGCTGGTGGCGTCATGGACGGTGTGTGATAATTCATTGCACAATGCACGCCGACATGATACACAGCTTCAAGGTCTTTATATGCCATCAGCTTGTGCTATAAATAGCACTGTCCAGGCCAGCAGGTGTGTGGTGCGGTAGTGTAAATAGCACAAGCCAGATAGAACGGGACCACCCTTCACGGTCTTTGTCCACTAAACTAGACACTGGAAAACAAGCAAAGTAAGTAGTTAGTTTGATGCACACTTTAGACGGTTATCGCATGCTGTATGCACAGAACGTCGTCAATGATGGCACAGCACACTAACAGCTTGTTATGATAATAATAATTCCCACATAAAAACTGTGACATGAGTAGCATGTGTTATGTTCAGGTGAATGCACAACGTTTACGTTGAATCTAGCTCTGCAGGCGAGATCTCGTGCTCTCGGACCTCTGAGTCCAAGCTTTCAACTTGTGAGGAATCTTCGACGAGGTCTGGACAAGTTTTTACCAGACAATGCACACGAGATAGCCTCCGGCCGACTTCACATTTCACTCACTCGCGTCTCAGACAAGCAGAACTTCATTGTGAATCAGTTCAATGACAAAAACGACCTCATTGATGTGAGTGCTGTATATTATTACTTTTTTTATTACAGTTATTATTAGTTTAAATATCTTGGCAATATTAATTTAATAATGATATTTTAATATAATTACTTTTCAATAATAATTTAATTTTATTAGTATTTTAATATTATTAATTTAAGATATTTTTCTGCTTTGCTGATGATGTCTTTTTTCTTTCTTTTTTATTTAAGTGCAAAATCTCCAAGCTCTCTCGGCCAGTTGCTGTGAAACTTTGCTATGTGATTGAAAATGGGTGTAATTTTAAAATTTCAGGGTGCTGTCAGAAAAATTGTGGGGCAACAAATGGCATGCTTTCGAACAACTTTAGACTTTGATGTCGAATATCTCTGGAATGGATCAAGATATTTGGAATCAGAAAATGACGTGATCTAATGCAGTCTCTCTCTCATTCAACAACAATATTTTAGAACTTTGGTCCGCTAGCAAAAGGTACTGAGAGGAAATCTGCATTTTGACCCACCCAAAATCATTTCAGCAGACCATATTTTGGCCTTTAGTGGATAGTGGGTGTTTCTGCCTCAAATTTGTACATCCTAGAGAATGACCATGAAGCTTATTAAGACACATCACCAGGCACCGGGATTTCAACAAAGTGTGAACAATGAAAATTTAAAAATTGGCCCAACTTTACTGTATTTTGGCTAATAACTTTGGGGTCAATCTCGTCAAACTTTTCTTCACGATGTACCATGATGCAGGTATGAGAATTTAGGTAGATATTTTTGCGGCTCACATTCTTAAAATTTGGGCATTGCAGTAAATGTCAAAAAATTTCAGAGAAATGGTGCAGTTTTAGACAACTTTAGAATTTGATCACAATTCAAGTGTAGAAATCGTGAGTGTTTTACTAATATTATTTGTTATTATTTGTTCAACTTTGTTATGTACGCTAATTACAGGCATTAATCTGCAGCTCTTTTGTGCCTCTGTATTCCGGAGTTCTACCGCCAAAGTACCATGGAGTTGTGAGTACCTTATTTTTGAAGTGCAGTAGTGTAATTATAGCTTGTGCTTTTTGTTGAATGGTAACAATGATATTTGATCAGTATTTTTGTGTGAAATGAAAATACTCATTTAATCACGTTACAAGTTTGTGGTGTGTGACATATGATATAAGAAGTTTGTAGACTGACCTTTATCATTTGTGTAAATACTTTTCAACTGTTCGAACCATGGCCATGATTCATTATCATCACAGATGGATGAACACATTACCACACTTTGCAGTACATATATCACACGGTGTCATGGACATACCTTTGTTACTTGTTATTGTAAAACTATGTCACTCCAGTGCCAACATATTGTGAGGCTGTCCAGCCTGACTTTCGAGCATTTGCATCGAAACTTAGCATACTACACGGACATTTTTGACTATAACTTGAAAACCAATTATCAGATTTTGACAATTTGTGGCACATATATTCCTGACACAACTTGCCATCTAATTACCATTTAGTTTTTCCCCTCACCCAACGTTTGTTTTTGCACTACCTGAGGAAAACACAACCAGCAAAATATCACTTTTTTATCTAATGTGATATGATTGCTTAATTAACATAATGCGTAAAAACACATTTTGTTCACACATCTGACACTGTGGCTGACAGTTCATCTAGTTAGTTCATTTTTCAACTGCCTGCAATACAATTGCTTGAAGCGTTGGCCTTCTATCCGAACACAGGCAAGGAGACTTTTTCTCCGTTTATTGACAGCAGTATCAATAATGTTCTGCTCCAGACCAATCCAGGCTCTACCAGTTGCTTCTTGACTTCACAAACATTTCTGAACTTCATCTGGTAGACACACTGTTGCATGACAGTCAAACCTTGTAATGTACCTGCTGTTGGGGTCCACAGATTAGGATAGATGGAATTTATTGACGCTTTTTCATTTATTTTAACACATATTATGCTTGGTCTGCTTTTCCCAGGTAGTGCAAAAGCAGACGTTGGGTGAGATGGAAACTAAAACACTTATTTAATAGCCATTTGTGTCAGAAATATTTTTTGCTAAATATTATTAATATCTGCTGCTGATCTTTATTCAAATTACGATCAGTAATGTCAGGATTTTTTTCAGGTTTTCTGTTTATTTTAACACATTTTGCTTGATCTGCTTTTCCTAGGTAGTGCAGAAGCATACATTGGGTGAAATGAGAAACTGAATGGTCATTTGATGGCAAGTTGTGTCAGGAATCTTCGTATGGAAAATTATCAAAATCTGATAATTGTTTTTTAAGTTACAGTTGAAAATGTCGGGGATTTTTTTTGGGATACAGTGTAGTTGCTGTGTGGAACATAATATGCACCAGTTTTGGTTTTTCTATGCACATAACTTGTTTTTGACTTAGGAACCCATATGGACAGGCAAGACCCGTAGGGCAGCCTGTTAGGACGGTCACACAGTAGTGTATAAATGATATACAAAACTGAACTAAACAACATGTCCCATGTATGTCTGTGGTGTACAGCGTTACGTTGACGGAGCTCTGAGTGATAATATTCCAGTCCTTGATGATGCTACGATCACCGTGTCACCATTCGCTGGCGAGTCGGACATTTGTCCTAATGACTTTTCTTCCAGTTTACATCACATCAACCTTGCTGGTCAGTACCGGTCAGTTAGTCATATAAAGATGCCTTTATAGCACATAGAGTAATATAATACTAGTAAGTAAGTACGTATGGTAAGTTGATAATATAATAGCCAGGTTTAGATGATGAGTTTTGCATATGTAGTAGTACCTGCCTCATTCTTAGAACTAAAAACAGATCTGTTTGACATGGTCGTGACTGTTTTAGTTATTACAGTAGGTGAACACCAGCTTCATTGATTATCATCATCGTCATTATTGTGAATTCCTGAAGAGACATTGGCAAAAGATCGAGAGTGACTGAGATGTTGTTATCTTCCCTGGTAGAGTTTCCAGACATCAGGTCCAGCAACTAATTTTGGAAGTCCAGTTGGTCTGTAGACTGTTGCAAGCCTGGCACTTGGCACTAGTAGATGAGTAATCATCACTGATCATAATCATTACACATATTTCACGCACTGCAGATATTGTCTCTCTTTTCAACCTTCTCTATATCAACTGTGTAAAATTCCAACCCAAAACGACAAATAAACACAGATTAGCAAGTTCTGTGCAACAGTGGAATAAACAACTAACTAACACTGATTGATTGAGTTCATTGTGCAGGCACAAGCATTCAGCTGACGTGCAGTAATCTATATCGAATGTCTGTCGCATTTTTCCCTCCTGCTCCGGAGGTACTGAGTAACATGTGTCGACAAGGATTTGACGATGCTCTGCGATATCTGCACAGGAACAGTCAGTAGTAGTAGTAGTAGCAGCAGAATCTGCAGTGAATGTCAGTTTATTTTTGGCGTGTTTTATTTGGGTTTATTTACAGAATTTTGTAAGTTGAACTGAGGAAACAAAATCTTAGCCAGAAATTAGTCTTATGAAAAAAGTGGGAAAAGTGCAATTTACAGAAATTCATTGGTGAGCATGGAAGAGCTCGGAATCCACTTTTTGATTTATATCAGATCGATGGTAACTTGGCCTATGCTTTGCTGCTTAAGACGTTTCATCGTAATCTATGTACTGGGCACATTTTTGCGACAAAGAAGCAAAGAGAAAAACTGACACAGGCAGCTACAGTTAATTACAGTTATAACAAATTTTTTCGTAGCATCTCCCACAATACTGGATGGCAGCACTTGCTGATGAAAGCTAGGCATAAACAATGTACAAAGGAATCTAAATGCATTATAAAATTTGGAGATGCTGGTTTGAAGAATTGTTTGTGTTTTTTCACTGGAGTTTGTAATTACTATCAACTGAAGTGAATGACGTGTATATGATATGTTGTCATCTGTATAATGTTATGCTCTTGTTGCTGCTGCTGTTTAGAGCTAATAAGCTGTTCTCATCATTTGAGCATCCAGTCAGCAATCATTGCAGCTTCACCGATCAAGTTCCACAACCACTCAGCAGCCGAGCCTATGGAAGTTGCCATGGAAACCACCACATTCGACCAATCAGCAGCTGCCAGTCCTGGAGACGTTGCCATGGATACTGTTGTCATGGAAACCAGCGACTCAGCAGCCCATGAAGATGACGATGATGTCGATGATGAAGAATGTGATCAAGAGTGCATGGCATGTGATGAGAGAGAACGCTTTGCTCTGCTTGACAGTCCACCAGTCACTGTTCTTGCTGGTAATATAATATCACATAACAGTAATATAATACAAGTAAGTAATACGTATTTCTGTAATTTATATAGATTGTCATGTCATGTTGCCATGCTGTCGTCGACGACGTTAGCGACCATGCGCTGCTAGAGCAGTCTGTCTTTTGAAGCCCTGATGAACTCTGTTGGGCTCACTTTGTCCTTTCATGATTCGCACAAGCTGTCTAGATACTTCAGTCTATGATGCTCCGGTGCTCCCTTGCTCTCCTTTCATCTATCTTTCCCATCAACACCAAATTCTCTAGGCCATGTCTTTTCAACACATATAGCATGCTAACAGTAAAAAACCACAGAATGCACTCGGTGTACTAGTACAAAGAGAAGTAAGAATGTTTGAAATGGTATCAAAAGGTCAGCAAGCAAATATGTTGTCCTAGTACCAATATGATATGTGTAATTGTAGTTGTTGTTGACGTGTGTTTGTGTCGGACAGCGTTGCAGGCGGCCTGTGATAGGGTGAATCGTGGTTTCATGGCTCGTCTCTACAAGACCAAAGCATACAGAGCTGTGTCTCTAATGGCAACGCCGTACTTTCTGCCTTTTGAAATGGCTTTTCTGCTTGTCCACAAGTGAGTTCTGTTAGCACTTCTGCACCATTTGAGTAGAAATTTGATTTTATAGCAGAGAAGTTTCACAGCAGTGAGGGAAAAGTTTTGGAACTGTCCAAAAATCTGAGGGGGAATGAAATTTATTTACAGAAAACTGAACTCGGTGAACTTGATTAGAAAAATCTAGGTTTTTTCAGAACCATGAAACCTTAAAAGTCCAGGTCTGGTTAGCACTTGGACGGGTGACTGTCTGTGGGCAGGTAAACCATCTCAGTATGTAGCCAGTGAGCCAGGTTGACTCAGCCTTCTACTCTGAGAAGGATAGTAAAATGACTGTTAGCTTTTGGGTGAGTTGTATTAAATGGTGATGGTAAATGTACATGGTGTTTCATAAAAAGGTGCCCTTTTTCTTTCTTTTGTAATTTAGTCAAATGATGATCAATTACACGAAATTTTTACCAGATGTAGCTGAGGAAATACTAGTTCAAAATATTTGGACAAAATTTGGCTGTTAGTAAAATATTCTTTACTAGTCGTGGTGTAATGCTGACGTCATAATGTGTCGTGAGAACAAACTGGCTTGTCTCAACTGGTTCTGTCATTTGCTACCCTGCTTCAATGGCAAACATTTATCATGTTCACTGATGAAAAATGTTCATCGTATCAGCGCTAAGCAACCTGGGGGCATAAAATCAGGCATCTCGTAGTCCAAAAACTTCATTTTGCAAGCGGTGCTTGCATACTTGCTGGTGCACTGTCTTGCTGGAAGGTGCAAAAGTTAAGCTATTCCCACAAGTGTGTGAAAGTGATCATTTTGGGCGTTTTTGTGGCTACAATGGTAAAACTTTAACAGTTAGTCTTCAGTGAGCCAGATGAAGCTTGCCATCAACACAGGGCAGCTATTCAGCAAGTCTGTCAACACTGTTTGCGACAAGGCAGTTTGTACTCACAGCACACTATGACATCAGCATTACGTCACGACTAGCAAAGAATATTGAATCAACAGCCATATTTTTTCCAAATATTTTGAATTAGTAGTTCTTGAGCTACGTCTAATGAAAATTTCGTGAAAATTGATCATCATTTGACTAAATTATGAGAGAAAGAAAAAAGGCGCTTTTTTATGAAACACCGTGTAGACATTATAGGTACCAGTTGCGAGAGGCTTCGTGAATGTTTATCGGAGGTCTTTGTGTATTGCAGTCTTGATGAGTGTTAAAGTGCTGTATGTGTCACAGGTTCTATGACTGGGCACCGTACATGTCTGAGGACGTGCAGTGGTTTGTCAAAGGACTTTTTGCTCTCGTCAGAGATGTTATTGTCACTCTGCAGCAGTCTGACACTGACAAGCCTGTTACTTCCTCATCCGTCATGGAGCGGTAAGTTATAGCAGTAGCACTGCTACTACTAGTCATAGTTGTAGTCGTGGTGTAGTCATGAACAAGTGTAGTTGTAGTCGTAGTTGTAGTCGTGGTAGTAGTAATACAAGTCGTAGTTGTAGCAGTAATATCAGCAGACCATTATGCAGTGGCAAGCATCTTATTACATACTACGTCTTTGTGCGTTGATACTGGTAGAAAGTTCAGTCGTTCCAACAAAAGTCGGTACTATTAGTGGCATTAGCTAGCTGGTTCGGTCAGTTATTTTGCTAGTTATTTAGTTTTAGCGTTAATTAGTTACCGTTCTTAGTTAGCTAATAAGCTAGTGAGTGAGTGAGTTATCTCGTTAGCTGGTTGAGCTAGTTAAGGTCGTAAAATTATGTTACTATGTGTGTGTTTCTAGTGGTCGTGTGCTGAGTTCTTGGGGGTTCACGTGGGAAATGCATTGGGGATTTCAGCTGCAGACTGTGAGGTCTTTATCATCATCGACAGCAAGTGATCGACCCAAGTCGTCACTGGTGTCCCCGGGACATCAGTCGTCAGCTCTCAACGTCAATATGGGCATCTCTGTTGACTACGCTGCTGCTGCATCCAGTGGGCACTTGCAGTCCCCGCTGCAATATGTCACCGAGGCACGTCGACACGTACTGAGTGCCGCAGACACTAGGAAGATACCCCGTGCAGTCACTGCTGGTCCCAGTGATTCCCAGCGCATCATCTCAGCTACACAGACTCCACACGACTCCAGCTATGACTCGTTTGACGACTGTCTGCAAGCAGCCAATCACATGGACGCTGTGCTGGCGTATTACTACGCTGATGAGAAAGATTCTGGTGCCGTGAAGGTCGTTGAAATCTTTCCAATCCATCAGCATCATCCTCCAACAATTACTATAGATACAACTACAAACGTTACTACTACTACTACTGATACAATCACTACTCGATAAATTCTGGACTCTGGAGGCATTTTTTATTTTTTTGAGTGGCGTCATTTTTGTTTGAGTGTATTTCTGTTGAAATGCAGACAGTTTATGAAATGTTTTTTTTTATTTTTAGGTCTTGGGTTTTTGCTGCATTTTTTTTTTTTTT
>Ga0209367_1001584_pt1 | contig 28358 bp, 11 predicted proteins | sample WorMetLIZISLAND2_FD_187412 | JGI IMG/M metagenome (GOLD analysis project Ga0209367, IMG submission 187412) | Marine gutless worms symbiont microbial communities from Max Planck institute for Marine Microbiology, Germany - Olavius geniculatus... ...
ACTCGAAGTCTGCCAGCGGCGGCAGTCAGATACCGTCGTACTCTGTGGGAACGTTTCCGGTCGACGAGTCGACACAGTCCTCCGGACCGCTGCGTTACGCCGGCGGACGCCCGCAACGTCAACGAGCACCGCCGCCGCCCGAGAGACACATTTCTCCCGCCGCCGCCAGCAGTCTGCAGGAACCACGACGATCCAGGGTTCTGCCTGCCGGTCCTCAGACACAGCACGCGGCCCAGCCTACATGCTCGACGTCACAGCCGCACAGTTTCGGATTCGGTTCTGAGTCGTCGTCGAGCCGCTACCCGCCGCAGAGAGCGGTTCGGCGCGCTGCCGGTGGTGGTGGTGGTAGTTCGAGGGGTGAAATCTTCATCGATCAGCCGCGAGGCGGCGGTGCTGAAGATGTGGCCGCGGCAGTTGGCTATGAGGGCGGTAGTCGGTCGTCGTCGTCGTCAGTGCCGAGTCGCGCCGAGTCGTCCACGAGTATCAGCAGCATCGCCAGCAGCTCGACGACTGGTGGCGGTGTGGTTGCTGGTGCTCGTCGGTCCGGCTTAGCACGCCGCATTGCCAGCTCCAGTGCGCAGCCGGACAAACGTAATGCTAAGAGCACTGCTGCCGCTGCTGCCTCTGCTAATGGCGCCAGTTCTAGGGCGAAATCCGCCAAACCGTTGTTATCGTCCATCCCATCACCCGCAACGCCTGGTTCTGTTAACCGCACAGTTTCCAGGCAACTGGCCGGAGGCGACGCGTCGATGAGACGACAGAAAGGGCCAACGTCAACGAACGACGACAGCGTCAGTGCTACTCTAGCGGAGACGACGTCGACGACCGGTAGAACTGCTGGCCGAGGTTTGATACCACGTCGCAACAGCGCGCGAACTACGCATCTGGTCGACAGAACAGGCGAAGTGGACGGGGAACTGTTTGCGTCGAGCGCTGGCAGTAAGTTGCCGACTGTCGTCAGCAGTCGTCTCGCTATGACTCCGGACACGCCGCGCCGCAGCTCTGACGCAGCGCCGGTAAACCGCACCCTGACAGCAGCAGATAGCTCTGTGAACCCGGACTTAACGTCGAGGCCACCGTCGAGGATGCCCCAGCCGTCACTGCAGTCCGCCGTACGTCGCCTGTCCACGTCGCCGCCGCACGCTGCGTCCAAGTTGTCGTCGCCTCCGACTCCTAGCGCCGGCGACAGTTCAGACGTCGAGCAACACCAGCGACTGATAGCACCTGTTGACGACGACAGACGTCCATCGCCCTGCGTCAGCGGAAGCGGCAGCGTCACAGCACCACCGTCCCCGGCGATCAGCGGCAACCACCACCAGGCTCTGATGATGATGACGACTTACCGGTCTGCGTCGGTCGGCCGACCAGCCAAGGAGAAGAGCAATAGCAGCATCAGTAGCGGGTTCGGCGACGAGTCGAACAACAGTACGTCCGACAGTACGGACAGCGTCATCTTCCAGCCGCCGGCGTCAACGACCACGTCAGCGCGCGTTCCTCTCTCTAATACGACGCAAAACAACGCACTGTGCGAGTCATCGTCATCGGCTATTGACAGCGACTCACCGCCGTCCGAGACAACCGCAGCCAGCGGAGATGTCGACACGCTTCCTGCAGTCGATTCTGCAGCCCCTGCAGCATCGCTTCAGTCACCTGCACCGCCTGCACATCAGACTGTCGACCACATCACCAGTCTGCGTGGCACCAGTCGTCGTCAGTCGGATGACGGGGCAGCACCGGTCGCCAAGGCTGCGCCGGCGGCGATCTCACCGCCAAGGGATGACAGCGAGTCGTCTAGTGCTGCTCGGACGAATGAACTGATCGACGCGTTTGACGGCATCAAACCGATGCAGCCGCTCGTCCGCGCGTCCATCCCTTGCTGTGTCTATGAGCCGCCGAGCACTCGCCGTCTACCGACGCTACTCGCCACCCAGAGCGCTGGGGTTTCCCGGCGACTTGTCTTCAGCAGCCGGCCGCCACTCGGTCCTGGTGTCACGGCGCCCGGCGCCCGAGGAGTTCTGTCTGGGCGGGGAGGCACCAGAGAGTCGACGGCGTCGACATGTGGATACATGTCGGACGGAGACGTGGTGCGAGGCGGTGGAACCAGTAGCTCGGTGGTGAGCAGGGCGGCAGCTGACCGACTCATGAGCGGCTACACCAGTGAAGGTGGTGGCGGTGGGGTGACGTCGTACGCTCGAAGAATGCAACAACGCTTCCTTGAAGGCATCCTCGCCGTGCGACAGTCAATGGAACGAGCGCCACAGTTTACAGACGACGACAGGTCTGATGCACGTTTCGTATATATCTGATTATATATATATATATATATATATATATATATATATATATATATATATACACACATGAAAGGCATTTAAATCTAATTATAACATTCATATAAACTGCCTTTTTACCTCATACATCCATGTTTTACAAAATCTCGAATTCTTACTCCAGATTGCAGATTTAGTTAACTCTTAACAGCAACAACCGCAATTACAACTGTCATTAATATTGTATAAAACAACATCATGTTTATACGAACTCGGAGTCTGTCCAATGCATTTCGATAGTTTACAATATATGTCCCTATAAATATAATCAGTGAGCTGTTTAGACTGGTAGAAAAACATCAAAAAGTTTAATTTTAAATCGTACAGCAGCAATGTTACTATCATCCTTCGCTGTTATTATAATTAAACAATAAATATTGTCAGTCACGAGACCATTCGATTCGTCACCAGCGCCTTAATATAAATGGTCAAACGTCACCATGCGTCTATCTTGCACCGCTATGGAGATATGGCGCCTCAAATGTTTCATTTTAGCTTACAGAATCAAAAGTCGTGTTCCATCATCGCTGACGTTTCGTCCACGGACGCCATCGCATTATACATTTACTCACGACTCAGCATTTGCGGCCGTCCGGCTTTCCTGTTGTTGCTTAGACATACTCAAACTCATTACCAGATGAACCCGGATATCCAACCGCCTGCAATTTGGACAGCTTTAAGGGGTTTTTATACGACAATCCTGCGTGACCAACGCTTTAATGTGATGCAATGTATACATTTATTTTTTACTTAATTATTAGTGACAGGCCTAAACCGATTAATAAATGAAGTTAAAATAGCCACACACGTTGTTTGGAGTTCGGTGGTTACAGTGAATGACTGGAACATGTTACGGTAACTAGAGAGTGAGCTGCAATAATAAATTGCAGTAATAAATTGCCGGCATTAGTGATGCCAAGACATTGATGTTCATCGATCGTGATCGATGTAGTCTAAAGTCATAAATTCGACGGACGGCGATGAGTTCATGATTATTTGATTCTCGATATCTCACCTGTCGGCGTGATCTAATTGACCTCACCCTGGCGTGCGCCAAGCCAGACATGCTTAGCAATTCACACATTGTCTTGAAAATTGACAAAATCTCCTCCTCCTGGACAGTATCACTCCTGACAAAATCCCCGGGACAAAATACCCTGGACATGATTTCTCCGGACAGAATTTTTTCTCATTTTATCCTATCTGGCGTTTTTGGTGTCCGTTCTTATTACGGGGGGATTTCGTTCGGGGAAGATTTTGTTCTACAGCAAGTCAGCATATTTTAGGGGGATTCTGTCCGCTGGGATTTTGTCGGGGGTGATCATGTCCGGAATTCCTACGCTTGGTCGGTCTCGTCGGGTTTATATTGGGCTCCACCGACTGACTTGGAGGCTGTGTGTCGATCGCTGAACTGAAGATCTAAGCTATCGATCGATCTTGTATTCGGCTGTGCATCTATACCCGGCGTGGCAGCAGTGCTAGCCACTTGGTCAGTGCGGTGGTTCGTATCATACAGTACAGCTGGCATCGGTCACAGCGCATCGTTTTAACGCTTCGTCTTGCAGTAATAGAAATCGCCCGCGGTCCGTTGCATTCTGTCATTTCGCGTCTCCGTCATGCTAATTCATCATAGTCGTCGATATGTCGGACCCTTACCTGGCGCCGGTGAGTGAGTCGGTCGGTCGTCATGTGCCGCCGAGTCAAATAGTTGCAAGACGTTGAGCCTGGAAAGCGCGAAACGTGACGTGCGATGCGTCGACCTGATTTAGTCGCCGACTTTGAGGTTTGGCTCTATGGCGATGACGATGACTGGTGGCAACGACGACCTTGGTTTGTATCGCGTCAACGCGGTTTCGCGTCTGACAAAATTACAATTAATTATTTTTAGCGTAAGAGGATTATCAGCAGCTTCAGTCAGGAATGTTAGATAAGGCGGAAAATTTATAACAACTGGGGAATCCAACGGTGTCCTCACGCAAGTGTTAGCATCATCCTATGGAAACGGGAAACGTGAAAATACTGTATCATTATAAAATTCTGCTTAGTTTTGCTTTCAGATTGCTACAAGTTGACTATGAGGCCATTTCGCAACGAGCCTTGAAACATTAGTTTGTAGTTTAAACATTCAAGACTGAACTTAAGTCTCATTTTTCTGTTTCTCGCTTCTTTTTATAGCTTACTGTAAAGTGACTGAGGTACCATAGGCATTTTTCCTTTAAATTGTATTGTATTTTTAATCACTACCGTTGATCTTTATTCGATGTTGTGTGTGTCTATCTCGCAGTTTCGACGAGTGCAGTTCAAACAGCAGTGATGACGTCGACGATGACTCTCACAACGTTGACGTCATCCTTGACGCGGCAGACGACAGCCGTCCCACGAGCAGCGGCAGCAACGTGCTGACCTCTAGCTGTCTGCGGCAGACTAACCCAGCATCATCGGCACTGCGCACTGGGCTGCAGCGTACAGACGCGGGGGCTCACGTGCTCAGCAACGGCTGGAAGAAATACTACATCGATCCAGCAGATGTCGCTGCTCGTCAGCAGAACGACGCCGCAGTGGTGGTGGGTGGTCGCGGAGCTGCGCCGTTTGAGCGTGGTTCCAGCCAGCGAGTGACGTTGCCGCTGGCTGCCGGCGTCCGCGAGTCTACTGCCGCTGGTGGTAGCAGCATTCTGGTGAAACGATGTGAACAGTCTTCGTCGGGTCTGCAGCGCGTTCAACCAGGACGCCGGTCATCCCGCGACGGTGTTGAGCCCCGGGTGTCAACGTTTGGCGGCGCTTGCGGCACCGACTCGGCTGAAGTCAATGCTGAGTGCCGTACGCCGACCGTCGGGTTTGCACTTCCTGTCAGTCTGGCGGTGCGTCCGCAGCCCTCGTCATTACTGACTCCAGGCCGCCCAGGCAGCGGCGGCGGTAAGACCTCGGGGTTATTGACTCCTTCATCGCGGCGCGCGGCTGCTGACGCGCAGCGCGGCGAGCGACTTAGCAATTACCGCCACTCGACGCTACACCGCCGCACCAGCGCCGAGAGTGAAACCGAAACTACTAATGACGACAACGAGTCAGTGGAAAACCCCGAGGAGGACGAGCGACCAGCATCACCGGCATACGACTGTTCGGATGACATGCTGGAGGACCGTTCTTCAAGCAGTCCGGACGAAGAGGCTAACACGAAGCTGGGCAGTCGCTGCAGTCTGACTGACTGGAATAACACGACGTCGTCCAGTGCTATCGTGCAGGACGGCGGACAGGGTCCAGCACAACCCAGTCTGTACCCGGCGTCGAGAAGCAGCGGCTCAGGGTGTCACGACTACGTCAACGTCAACTATCTGCTGTCATCGCGGGGCGTTGTGGCTGCACGGCCTGACAGCAGCCTGTCGACAGGTAGTGCTCGGTCACCGTGGGTTCGAGGAAGCTCCGACCTCGGCCGCATGGCCATGTCTGAGACCGAGAGTATAGAGAACCTTACGACGACAGCGGCGTGGCCGTCGTACGGCACAGATCCTCTCCAGCGCTCCGATAGTTTCCGGTCTGCTACGTCCGGTGATGCTTCCAAGCGTCCAGCACTGTCGTCGTCGTCGTCACTGCCACGCTACGGGTCAATGGCGCAGATGTGGAGGGACCAGGACGGTGCTGGTGCCGGACCGTGTCTGGCGACGTTCCGCTTTGCTGTAGCAACCGCTGCCGGTCAGACACCGTTCAGTGCAGGACCGACTGCTGGAAATTCGCCACGGTCATCCGCCGTGTCCAGTGCATCACCCAGCGCGTCATCCGTCTTTGCACACAAGTCCAGACTGTCTGCCTCCAAAGATAACAACCGTACGTTAACTTATGTGTACAGTCGTTCAACATCCAAACATTGCTACCCTAGTAGGCTACCTATACTCACAGACGATCCATGCGTATGTAACATCACGCACGATTCCACACGAATTCGGGATTTAGTGTAAACTTAGCCAACGCTGCAATGCAGTACGGCGGTTTCTCCAGTCACACTAAAGGGGGCCGGGCTCCGTTATGACTTTCATAGCTCGTTTAGGTCTGTCAGCATCGGTATCATGTTAATTCAGAGAAACTGGCGTACTGCCTGTCATAGCTTTAAAACAGAATAATTCGCGGAAAAGTTGAAAAGTCTTGTATCCGTTACTTTGATTTTACAGACTTGACATTCATATTAATTGTGGAAATTTCACACATTTATGAGCACCTTTATTTGCCAATAGCAGATACAATGCAGCGGATCTCTGTTACTACTTGCAATGAAGGATTATGTAATGGATTGAATTTGCTAGCCATCTATGTGCAATTTTGACAAACATTCTATGTCATGTTAAATGTCAGAATTGTAAGGGACTACTTTTAACTCTCTTGCTTTACATTGCTCGATTTAGTACATTATTTAGATTATTTATGCGTATAATATGTTATATTCTGTGCTGTGGTTGTGTGACTGTAGTGCATGGTTCGACGCTGTCTATTGGTTCCAATTCGTCTGCTTACTCAACGGTGAGTGACGGCAGCCGTCAATATTTTCTGCAATAATCAACTTATTATTACTCTTTATTTTCTCCGTCGTACGTTTTTAGTACTGTATTACTGTTAGGGTTTTTTCTCACTTTGTGTTCAGTGTTATTTCATACAGTGTATTAGGTTTTATTTAAGGTGAGTGAGTGAGTAGGGTTTAACGTCCCGCCCGACACAATATAGGTCATTTCGGGGACGGTCTTTCCAGGCAGAATGCACACAAACACATAGTAATGGAACGGCAAGGTTGACCTTTACAATAAGAAACACAAAACACAAAAAACGAGCTAAACCTAAAATTGTAAGAACACCATATACGCGTGCATATGTAGTTAACAATAGTGGTAGTTCTGATCTTTCCTGTTATTTTCCAGACAGTCATTAATTTTAGAATGCTGTCTATTGGAGGACAGGGGGTAACCGTGAGTGCATTTTGCCTGTTTCTTGCCAGATTGCTTTTTTCATTGTACTGTTGTTTGTACCATATTTTTGGCATACTAAATGATTGATCTATTGATTGATTATTTGTTGTTATGCAGACAAATCTTTGCAGTAGAATAGCTTTTTGTGTGTTTTTTATGTTTCAGGCTGAAGAGCAGCAAGCGCAGGAGGTTAGTATGTTTGAAGATATTCTGCTTAAAATTCATTGCACGCTGCTGTAGCTGTCTGTATATAGGATGGGCGAAAAGTGATAGCCTTTACATGTACGTCAAATTCATGCCGTATAAACTGCAAAATACTAGTTATTTGTACAGTTTGAACCATTAGTTATTCACATTTTAAGGGTGCTCATTTATTGAAAACATTATTACAATTCGTTCGGAACCCCATCGTTTCTGCGCACGCATATTGTAAATAAAACAATGTTCGTCGTTAGTTAATCCAAATGACTGAATTACAATTATTTGTTCGCACAAACAGAATTTGCTGACATCGACAGATGAGACACGACGTCATTTGATGCAAATGATACAGACATTGCAAATATAAATGCATCTAGCGAGAGTAAAAACTCAGATAATTAAATGGTATCACTTTTTGGCCCACCCTGTGTGAGGTTAACTGCTGTAACGACACCGCTAATTGTTGCATTTTTTAGTAACTGCTTTACGGAATTGTTTTGTAGATTCGGCGACTGAGACATGAACTCGAATCGGCTCAGGCAAAAATTGCCTCTCTTAGCACTCAGCTCAGCACCAATGTATGTATGAGTAATAACTCGCAGTCAGTCATTCAGAACACGTCACATTCATTATCGTTCAACTCTGTGTCGCCAGCGAATCGTAACTGTCTTTCAGATATTACGATACTAATTAATCTAAGCCAAAACCACGGCAGTTTACTATCTTTAATTGAAAATCGGTTTCATTAGTAGTAATGAACATTGTTGCATTGGTTTAAACTGTCTAGAAATGTTTGCCATGTAAGGGATACCGGTATTGTGGTACGGTACTCGTCGTTACTACGCGCATGCGTCTTTGAATAACTGGACTCGCTCCAGTCCAGTGATCATGGTCAGTGCTGCAAAACTTTGCGCATTTAGACTGTTTTTGTTTCAACAATAAAGGACACGTATAATTAAAAATAGCATACGTATCGTACGTTTGAATTGAACTATGCGCGGTGTTGATACTGTTATACAGGCGCACGTAGTGAGCGCTTTTGAGCAGAGCTTGTCAAACATGACGCATAGGCTGCAGCAGCTGGCCGCCAACACCGATCAGAAGGTATCATCGATCACCATCGTGCTGATAGTCGTCCGTTTCTGATGCGAGATTTCCGTACGTTTAATGCAAAAAACAAGTCAATTCATTGGAAACTTGCAGTGCAATAGTAAGGTGCCATGCCAATCAGGATTAAAACAGGCGAAGGAATCCATCATAATTCATGCCATTTTTTATGTCAGTCAGTGGAACAAAGACTTTTTTCTGAAGTGGAGTATAAATATATGTTTTAAATTGAGTTGAGAAGAAACTGTAGTGGTTGCTAATTTAGTGTTTTCAGTTTCTTATTTGTCTGACAGAAATTGTTAGGTAAAATTATAGTTCAGTTGTAGAACTGTCTGGTTTTGCAATGAGGCGTATGCAGCACAGTGATTGTTATAAGTAGGCTTCTGTGTTATCCAGTGGGAAAGCACAACTGACCATATTAAAGTAAAATGTAATGCAAGCCTAGTTTTATCGGCATAACGTGCTTTCATGTTGCCAAGTTTAAAGAACTACTAATTGAGTGAGATGCTGACTGACTGATGCGGTTGTCATGGTAACCCATTGAGTGATGCGGTTGCTATGGGGACCACGCAGGAGGCGGAGTTGGGTGAGTTGCGTGCAACCATTGAGCTGTTACGTCAGCAAGGTCACGCGCAGTTGTCTCCCATTCGTCGCTCTCAGCCGCTTGCCGTTTCCATGCCTTTCAAAGACGTCTCCAGCAACGGTCGGTTGTCATGCACGGCGCTTGTTATTCTTCCACTTCTTTCTTTTGTTTCTTTCTGACAAAAATACTCTTCTTCAATGAGATGCTGTTGTTTTCATGGCTTGGTTTACCGTCATGCAGTGCTGTCTGATGTACGCGCCTGTAATTTTGCATGATTCAAATCTGGTTCAACAATCCAACTGATGAAGTTTAGTTTATTAGAAAGTTTGTCTAATCATCGCCATATTATGCTGTATTAAATCAGTCCATCATTACATTTGACGGATTATTATAAGTATGCAGTAGCGCTGTAGTTATTGTGGTGTGTTGTTACTAGGCTGCAGTGACTCGGATCTAGTACGTCGTCACATGACGTCAGCTGATAGCATGGTCAGCGTCTGTAGCAGCGCCGGCAGTCAACAGTCTGCGACATGCGAGGCCACCAGTGACAAGAAGAAAAAACCAAAAGTCTGGGTAATGAGCCACATAGTTCTGCGTGTCGAGGGTAGAATGATATTTTGAGAAAATCCCCCCCAAAATTACATGATGCATTATTTCGTTGTATTTAATGGTGTTCGACAGCTTGTTAATAAATAACATACACTCGTTCTCCTGCTATATTTTATTTAGTAATTAAAATAAATAATTGAAGAAATTCGTAGTTAGGCTTATTGCTGTTGATGTCGCCAGTTCCTTATGCATATTGTCTTGTTTTAGACTTATCACGCAGTCAGTTTGTGAACTGGTTGTGGGTTGTTCAGCTAAAGATTCCGTTCACGAAGGCGTTTTCTCGCAACAAGAAGCTCAAGCCTATGAACTCAACGTCGTCTGACGTGGACTCGGACACTGCAAGCCTGTACTCGGATGCGTCACTGGCTCAGTCCGCTCAGGCCCAACTATCAACCGCCGCCGGCACTCGCAGCGTCCCCACCACTCCCATCAAGTGTTCCAGATCTGATGTCATGTAAGATACCATATACAGTTATTATCTGCTGCTGCTGCTGCTGCTCTGTGTTTATTATTTCAATGCTTTCAGTGTTTTGACGCTGTCGGTTTCGCAAAAGGAAAGGCATTTTCAATTTTGGCTGTGAAAATTTTCTCTCAAAATTTACAAAGTTTACTTTGGAGATGAGTTTGGTGATGTTTAGGTGTGACTTAGAATAACCCTATAGAAAATTGGTCAGTTAAGGAAGCAGCAAAATAGTGCACGTATTGTTTTTTTTGTTATTGTTAGCATTTTAGTAATCAGTAGGTATAGAGTAGACATTAAAACTAGGCCAAAGAAATGAGTTTGTAGCAATATACTGGAGTTTACAGAGTCCCAGCTTAACACGGATGTCCTAGCGGAGTGCAGTTCATCATGTAATTGAGCTGTATTTGTTTCCACAATTACAAAAATTATTTGCGCTATTTATTGGCATTTTGTTTACGTAGTTGAAAACAGTGTCACTTTTTGGCCCACTCCGTATGCTGTTTTTGAATCGACCCACCCTGTGTATTACTGATTGTCGTTGTACAGGTTAATGCGTCGGCCGGCGAGTCACGAGGAGTCGGTGTTGGAGTTGCAGCAACAGTTGCACGAGAAAGACATGAAACTCACTGACATCAGACTCGAAGCTTTGTCTTCCGCCCATCAACTTGAGCAGCTACGAGATACCATGAACCAGATGAAGGTCAGCTTTCTTCTGCAGTCTTCAGATGACCGTACTTAGTATGGTCAGACTATTGCTATGCTCTATCGTTTGTCTGTTGTCTGAAACGTTTTGTATTGTGGCTAAACGGTACGTCGTAGGGGTACGTTGGATAGGGTGTTGGTAAGTTCCTATAGGCTGCCATAGTAACCGTGTCACTATTTGCAGTGATGTGGCCGCAATTTGCAATGCAAGTATTTCAGGGCAGTATCAGAAGTTTATGTTACATCAGAAGTAACCACTGTGTGAATAAATAAGTAACTAGTATTTTGGGTGCAAAAAAAAACAAAATGTTTAAAACATTACAGTCGGACAGCTATCGACATAGGCTGCAAGTATGTGTGCCAGGAGTACGGTTGGCTAACCCTAGCAAAGGCTTAAAATGCACTGTTACTGCAGCTAGCAGTGCAGCAGGTGTTCCAGCTTGCTGACAGTGCCGTATTGATTGCATACAGTACATTGCTGACGTGTGGTTCTGAGTCTGAAACCGTCATCACTCTTGATGTGTAGACTGAGATGGTGTCACTGAAGTATGACAACGAGAGGCTGCAGCAGCTCATTCAGCAGAAAGGCATCAACCCGTCAGTTCTTCTCAATCAGCAGAATACAGCGCCGTCATCATCGACAGAACATCGACTCAGCCTTGGTGATCCCGCCGGACTAGGTACGCCGCACAAGGCATTTTCAGAGAGAATCTTACCAGGGGGCAAATTAGATGAGAGTAATATATCAGCTACAAAAATTTAAGTAAGCAGTGGTAAGGAAATTAACTAATAGTGAAATGACTGCATTGAGTATCAACGTGCAAAAGTTTCAAGCCAGATTTTGCCTTACACCTAGTCTAGGTGTCCAACAATTGTTTCAGAAGTTTCCAAAGGACTAGACGGCTGACTGATATGAAAGTTGTCTGCTGCCGTTGCTGCTGTATCAGATCTGTCGCTGAATGATGCTGGCAGCAGAGATGCTCAGCAGAAAATCACGCTGTCGATTCGTCTCAGTCCAACGAGTGCAGACTCTAAACTCAACGAGGCTTGTTCTCTGTTTTATCTTTGTACTGCAGCTCTATGATACTTGCTGTATGTTTTCTATCTCAGATTATTTGTTTTTGTATGGAATATTCTGACAGTGATTGTTTATATGCAGTTATTTGGCTCTTTGAGATACTGTTTCCAGTTGCAATTTTATGTTCTTGACGGAAGTTAAAAGAATCAGTAATCTTCGGCATCATTACATTTAGTGTCATTGTAATTATATTTGTGATTAAATCTTGGTTTTTGTGCTTACAAAAATTTTTTGGTTATCTTGTTTATTCTATGATGCTTTATGCTGAAATGTTGATGATAAAAGTGATGCAAAATATTGATATTAATAATTTTTAATTTTAATTTGGTAATAAATATTAATAATAACCATGTATGTTCATAGTCTTGGAGTGTTAATTCAAGACGTTCTGTTTGTAAATATGTATTTATTTTATATTTTGTAATTATGCAGGGAGCAGAAATATTGATTGGAGTCATCACTATCAATGCTTCGACAACGTGGGAAGAACTTGCTAACATTGTGCAAGCTAGCTTCAGGGTACTTTTTTATTTATTCATTTGTCATATACAGTATGACGATTTTAATAATTACGATATGTAAGACATACTTAACCCATTTTTGCTCGAATTATTTCGTGATTTACCATCAAAATGAGTGTTCCATTTTTGGAACTGTGGGAAAAAATGGGTTAGACAGTACAGGCTATAGCATCAAAGCGTATGCACTTGTGCTAACCGTGCCAGAAACATTACAAGAAATCTGAGCTAATGCTCATGAGACGCGCGAGAGCCTATAGCAGTTCCTGTTTGTAAGTTGTCTTAGTCTATGTCCATCCATTTAATCGCAATTCACTCTTCTGCAGCCGAAAATTGCAAAAAAATCACGTAAATCGCCTATTTTGGGTTTCAGGGTCATTCAAGATCATTGATATTAATACTACTAAAAAGCAGATCACCAGTGCTTGTTATGATAAACAGCATGTCTATGCCTATCTGCAGCCATTTTTACACTGGACAAGCCAATATCGGAAAATAACCACTTTTTAGGGGGTACCTCTATTTGACACCCGCGTACACAGGCCTCGTTAAACTCAGGGGGTCGCGACTTATACTGCTAAAATCTACATTCAATGCTGAAATTTTATATGCAGCGTATCGTGGTCTACTTCCAGCCATTTCAGCACAATTTACTCTTGCAATGTGTGTTGCAGCCCAAAATAGCAAAAAATGCACTAAAACCCTCTATTTTAGGGGTTCAAGGTCATTTAAAGTCATCGACGTTGACACCCCTAAGAAGCTTGTTGCCAGTGTTTGTTATGATATGCAGCATGTCTATGCCTATCTGCAACCATTTTTACGCACGAGAGCTAGCTAGTTAGCTATAGCGCGTATTAGCTATGGTAATTCTGTCTGTCTGTCCGTCTGTCTGTCTGTCCGTCCGTCACGACCTGGTACCGTTTCAAAACCAGTAGTGATAGAGACTTCGGGTTTTCATTATATGATAACTTAGTGTCTCTAGTATTTCGTGACAAAATTTCATGCCACTGAGTGAGAGGGGTCCCCACGAACGAGGAGGGGAAAGAGGGGCACCCCTCCTAAAAGACGTTATTCTACCGCTATTGGCTCGTCTAACATGAAAATGGTTGCAGATAGGCACAGACATGCTGCTTATCACAACAAGCGCTGGCAACGAGCTTCTTAGAAATGTCTACATTGATGACTTTGAATGACCTTGAACTTCCAAAATAGAGAGTTTTAGTAAATTTTTTGCGATTTTGGGCTGCGAGAGTGAATTGCGAGGAAGTGGCTGAGATAGACCCAGTAAACCAGCATATGAAATTTTCAGCATTGAATGTAGATTTCAGCAGCTTAACTTTGGACCCTCTAGATTTAAAGAGGCCTGCGCACGTGGGTGTCAAAAAGGGGTACCCTTCTAAAAAGTGTTTATTTATCCGCTGTTGTCTTGTCTAGCGTGGAAATGGTTGCAGATAGGCACAGACATGCTGCTTATCATAACAAGCACTGGCGACAAGCTAGCTTCTTAGAAATGTCAACATCAATGACCTTGATTGATCTTGAACCTCAAAAATATTAATTTTAAGTGATTTTTTGGGCGATTTTTAGCTGCAAAAGAGTAAATTGCGACGAAATGGATGGAGATTGACCAAGAGTAGGCCTAACTGCAAACAGGAACTGCCATGGGCTCTCGCACGTCTCATGAGCATTAGCTCAGATTTCTTGTAACGATGGACAAGCCAACAGCACTAAAATAACGTTTTTTAAAGGGGGTGCCCCTCTTTTTGCCCCTCGTTCGGTGGGATCCCTTTACCCAGCTACATGAAATTTTGTCACGAAATACTAGAGAATCCGGCTATCATATGGTGAAAACCCGAAGTCTCTATCTCACCTGGTCTTGAATCGGTACCGGGTAGTGACGGACAGACAGACAGACGGACAGAATTAACGTAGCTCTTGCACGTAAAAACTCTATTGTGTTTTCGCATTGTGTTTCAAGCTCCAGCACTGTTACTTTATCATTTGTTTGATGCTGGTGTAATTTGCCAGTTTTTGAAACTGTTTCAAAAAACTGGTACTGAGTTGTTTGATCATTGATGGCGTCTTGTGAGTACAGGATTATCTGGCTCAGTTGGACCCGAGCACCAGCTTAGGTTTGGGCGCCGACAGCATCTATCATTTACACATTGGTGACGTCGTCTACAGTCCCGGTATGTCTTCAATTTCATTTATAAAAAACGCTCATTTTTATTAGATTCATAGACTCTGTTAATGTCAGTGAATATTTTAAGAAAAATATTCTAACACTGTTGAATTTGTAGTATAGTGTTTTAGCTTGTTTTTCGACCAGTTGCTCCTGTATCTTTTCTCGTTCTCATAATGTTTTTATTCGTTTATATTTTTGTTTTACTTCCCGTTTGTGTTCTGAAAGTAAATGACGATGACGTTGGCGATTATTATTATGCCTGTGTGTTTATTTATTTATTTTTTCTTTTCTTGTTGTTAATTTCATGTATGTGCGTATGTATTAATCTATCGTTTCTTCAATGAATAAAGATGTATATATATATATATATATATATATATATTAGAGTGAACGTTACAGAAGTACAAGGTGTGAAATTTGTGAAAAACTCTGTAACAGTTTCAGTTCGTGAATGACTGTGGTATGGCTTACAGGTGTTGACATGCCCGAACTGTTACCGTGCGGCTATCTCGTCGGTGACAGCACAAACATCGCCATTTCACTCAAAGGTCTGACCGTCATGGTGCCACATATTTGTCAACATCGATATCGCTATATGGATGCTCTGTTCGTGTTACTTTGGGCCAGCCTAGCACAAGCCAGGCCTCTAGGACACTGAAGTCCACTCTGCAACTTCGCTATTATAGGAAATTGACAAATTCGTCAAACAAGTGTAGCATTCTGGTCGGCGGCCAAAAGTGACGTAATTAGAAATTGAAGAGGCAGGTGTACATTCTGGATGTACATTTTTACGCCATATTTTGCCTACTTCCTGTTTCCTGTGATTATTATTTTTTGTTATTTTTTTACTTTCAAAGGAGGAGGGGCGGCAGGCGCGACGACTTGCAACGTTCCTTAACTGCTGGTATGCCATTGGTGGCTAATATTGCAGTGACAGTGCATGTGAATGGTGATTGGTGAAGTGATCGAAAGGAAGTGAAGGAGAGAAATAAAGGGAGTCTCGTATTCTTGTATTCAACGAGTTTAGTTTACTGCTGTTTAGTTTTATACCAGCGTGTTCGGACCGACAGAAATTAAACGCAATGAACTAAGTTACTGACCACTGGATTTCAGTTAAGTTGATTTTATTTCATTTCTGTCGCTTTGAACACGCCTTAAAGATGCATACACCCACGTGTTCATCTCTGATCTCTTTACCTTTTAGTCTGATGTTTGCAACGAGCCTTTTGGCTTCAATAAATGCTGATTTGTTTGCTAGACTAGCGCCAAATTAACATCAGATTATTGGAGTTCGTAAACAGACTGAGTAATGGCAATTGCGTGACTTTTGTGTCTGTGCGTTATCTTGTATCATCGTAAGCAGAAGGAACCTCTGAACCCGAGTGCAATGAGATGTCACAGTCTCAAAAGCTTACAGGCGTACTCTGTTGCCTGTCCATTACATTATTCTAGCAGATAATCTCACTTGAAGTGACAAATCCTCTCCAGTCTTAGATTAGGACGGAGTGCGCCAGCCGGCCGGCTCATATCATGCATGTACCATGGCTTTTAGTCCATGAGTTTAGTCCATACGCATTACCACCAGTTCTTCAGTCACTATTCTAATAAATGATGAATGATTGTGAGATAAGTCGCGCTTTCATCTATTTGGCATTTTTCTGTGCTAAGCGTCACGTGGTGTTTGTCAGAGTTTTCTAGCTAACACAATGTCTTAACGTTAAACTGCTTTAATTGAGTTTTTTAACATTGTAATGCCAAACCAAGTACCAACAGCGTCTTATAGTTCTGGAAACAATTAATGCATAATTATTGATTATTGTTAATCGAATGAATGAATGAAAAATATTTATTATATATTGCAGCCAACGGCTGAATTAAAAACATAAGAAAAACTTTTTTCTGGCACAGATAACAGTAGTACTAAGAATGGAATGATGGGCGGAACAGAACTCGCGTGCATGTGTGTGAAATTTATGCGGATGTGCAGGTGCTGGCGACAAAAGCGTGGACGCGCTGGCGTTTGAGACACTGATACCCAAGTCCATCGTACAGCGCTACGTGTCCCTGCTTGTTGAGCATCGACGAATCATTCTGTGTGGTCCTGGAGGAACGGGAAAGACTTTCCTTGCTCATCGACTAGCAGAATATCTCGTACTGCGGTCAGTTGTTTCTCATTCTTGCAATTTAACAGCTGCATTATTGCGACTCATTCAACGATGCAGCAATATCGATTTGCTTGGAGTCGCTTTTATGCTTACTGTAGCGCCAGTCGGACTAGACGCAAGCAGTATTCGATAGTCTTAGAAAAAGCCAGTTCGTTAAAGATAGAGAATATTTATGTTAAAAGAAATGTACCCGTCCCTTGCAAGCTAGTCCAATGCGTTGTCGGAAATGAATGGAATATTGTTGTAATGTTTTACTCATAAACTGTTGAACTATTTCAATTTACTCAGCACGTCAGCATCTAAGTCAATGCGGTTGATGCATACGACACACGCATTGTGAAAAATAATAGGCTACTAGGCGGTTTGCCATGATGACCTGCCATATAGCCAGAATGCCATGTACAATAATGTGGAGTTTTTACTTGGATGGGTGCTCATCGGTAGGCCGCAGGCGGGTAAACCATCTTAGTATTTTAGCTAAACAGGTCAACTCAGCCTGGACATTTCTCCGTGGGAAGGCGCAGCGATTACCAGCAAAAGCTGGGACGTGAAAAAAACATTACTCGATGTACTAGTCCCGTATCCGTAGTCTCGCAGTGTTAACTGATGTCTGGCTGAAGGCTAAGGAAACAGAGATTAGCGCCACCTTTTGAGCTTTATGGCTACAGAAAGACTTTACGATTTTACTGCTTGCTGCAGGGCGAGCAAAGCTCTGAGTACGGGTGCCATCGCCACGTTCAGCGTCGACCACAAGTCCGGCCGCGAGCTGCGTCAGTATCTGTCCAGCGTTGCGGACCAGTGTGAACAGCGCTCAGCGGAATTACCCAGCGTCATCATACTGGACAGTCTTCATCATGTCACGTCACTCAGTGAAGTCTTCAACGGCTTCCTCAGCGTACACTACCAGACCAGGTATAGTGTTATTTTGCAATCAGCGACTAAATGTGTTTTGTCGTCATAACGGACGGTTGGTGTCTTTTATGTGGTTTTATTTTTTTTTCATGTAGGCCTGCCATGAGTACATGTGATGAGTAATGATAGGATGATGTCACTGTGCGTGCTGTGTGTGTGTGTGTGTGTGTGTGTGTCTGCAGTCCGTACATAATCGGAACGATGAACCAGACGACGTCGACCTGTTCGCCGACAAACCTTCAGCTGCATCACAACTTCCGCTGGGTGCTGTGTGCCAATCACATGGAGCCCGTTCACGGCTTCCTCGCCCGCTATCTGCGACGGCGCTTCGCTGACGCCCAGGTGCGTGCTGGGGAGAACAGAGCGACTGATGGAGGCCGGGGGACACCTGCGAGCGACAGTGTCGTCGAGTGGATACCTCGCGTCTGGCAACACCTCAATAAGTTCCTCGAGACACATAGCTCCAGCGACGTCACCATCGGTCTGTATGTTCATACAATGCAATACGCAGTTAGTTTAAAGTTAAACAGCACAGAGGCACACAAAGTTTGTGTCGCACCGTAGCGCCGAGATTAGTAAAGGGCAAAAAGGATGTTTTCAAAATATAGCCCAAGATGTCAACAGAGAGAGAGAGAAAGTCTGATCTCTCAGATAGCGAGTTCATAGGTTGAACGCTTCGCCATCTGAACAGCCAGCTGCACGATAGTTAGATTGTAGGTGTTTAGTTTTTTTTTTAAAATTTATGTTAACTGCAGCTTTATGTATTTTTATTTGTATTTCTGTGTTATCGTGCTCGCGATGTTTTTACGTATTCTGTATTTAATCCAGCCATTTGGCTGCAATACCAATAAACGCGTTGTTACTTACTTTTTTAATACTCTAGGTTTCGATATGAAAATGTTTGTTATGAGGTGAGTTCGTGAATCTGTGGCGTTGTGTATACTTCAGGTCCACGCTTGTTCCTGTCTTGTCCGACGGAGCCCGGCTCCGTTCAAGTCTGGTTTACTGATCTGTGGAATTATTCTATCGTGCCTTACTTGCTGGAAGCCATTAAAGAAGGTGTCCAGGTATGATAAATCCCGTGCAACGTTTACTGCCATATATTTCTCACGCTGATGTGCATATTTCACTGTTTCTCATTTCAGTTGGAGTGTTGGACGTCATCTTTTCTGACTTTTGTCTTAGTTGTTATTATTCTGTGTCATTGAATGATTTTAGTAGTCTTTGTAGTGAATTTGCAACCGTTAACGCTACAGTCGTTTATTGTTATCGTTGTTTTTGCCAGTTAAGTGTGTTTTGCATCTTTGGCTCTTGTTTCAGAATTAGTTTTTGTTTCTGCACTAAATTGTTCATGTATGCACGAACTAATTACGACGCATGTGAATGAAACTGTGTTGATCAGACCCACGGGAGTCGAGTGCCGTGGGAAGACCCGTCCGACTGGGTCATCAAGACGTATCCATGGCCGACGCCCAGCAGCAGCAGCCCAGGCGGCAGCGGTGACACGTCGACTGCAAAGAGTGGGCCGCCGTTGCTGCGACTGCGGCCCGAGGACGTCGGTTATGACGTACAGGCTGCTGCTGCTGCTGCTGCTGCTGCTGCTGCTTCTGCCGGCAGCAAGACGACTGCTCCGGCCTCTCTGCAGTCTGAGGCAGAAACTACGACCGACCCTCTTGTACGCATGTCTGCTGCTTCTTTATTGCTAATCTCACCGTTGCAAGTTACTTAAATTATCTCCGCCGACGGCGAGGTTATGTGTTTGCCGTCGTTTATTTATGTACTGATTGGTTGATGCTGGCACCATTAATACGGTGCCTGTTAGCATGAGCAAAAGCTGCAACTGGTGCAGAATAAGCTGCGTTACCATGACGCTAACGCCACATATCTGTCCGAACATGTAAAGTGCTTCTGGTCACACGTCTGCCTCAAGACAGCAGCGAATTAACAACTATTGAGACCTTTTCCTTTTATTCCTTCACTGTACATTTCTTTTGATATTTAGGTTCAATGTTCGTTTGGCACACTGTCCATGCAATAAGTGCAACTTTCTCTCTTACTTACTTAGAGACAAAACAACGTATATTTCAGTGTTGCATGATATCTATTATTACAATATTATGCGTATTTTGCAGCTGAATATGCTGATGAGACTGCAGGAGGCGGCCGGGTTCACGAACTCCGACAACAGTCACGAGTGAATGAATCGGCGACTGCCGTGATAGACTCTCAGCAGACAACTACAGGGTGTTTCAAAAAAGTGTTCCAACACGAAAATTTGAATCACCTTCTATAGCCAGAGACTTGCCGAGGCTAAGTGCTTGATACGCAGGGGCGTCTACGCCCATAAACATCGCAGCAAATGATACGTCGTTAAAATAGGGGGAAGGCTTTTAGGGGCAAAATTTGTATCATTCAGGACTTAACTTACATCAACTTTCTCTCGCTTGCTGCCAAATGCTTTCCTCAAGCCCAAAGTCTCCTGAAATCGACACCATTGTAAGAGCTAACAGCACTGTAACTAGATTTAGGAAAAAGGATCCCTAAAACGGAACCGAGTAAGAGGAAAAATAAGAAGAAAGGAAACCAAGGCGAAAAAGGGGGAAAGGACAAGAAACTTGCTTCAGTAGGTGAAATGAGGAAAGCACGTTAATGTCGTCACAGTTTGCTAATGAACAAGACTGCAGCTTGATCACGCGATTATTCGTTGTTTGTTATCGTTGTTGTTTCTGTTGTTAGCAAATCGGATGCAAACAGTACGTGTATATAATTGTCGCCGTTGATGACTTTGCGACCGAGTCGTTTGCCCTACGAATGATCATGTAGGATTTACACTATGGCAGAGGCAGACTAAAGCACGTTCAAGCTTGCGACGTGCGAATTGTGCCTCCAAATGTTCGTATTGTTTTTATACTTCAGAACGTTACGTGAGGCGGCTGCCGTAGATCTCATAACAGCGCCGTTATGTGGACTGTATCAACTCGAACTGGATTAAAACCTTGTGCAGAGCATTAAGCCAATGCCACTCGACGTCGAGTGGAGATGTGCTTATAATGATGTGTTCGAACTGTGAAAAAATCTGTTTCACTTTTTAGCAATCTGTTCACTTTTGAGGTGACACGACCTAACCTTGAAGCGCATTAGAGGTTAATTTTAACAATATGCGCTATATAAATTTACATTTTACTTTACTTTACTTTACTTACTTGATAAATTCCGGAAAAGCGGACAGTCGGCCTTATAAACAAAACCTGAAAACTGTATTAACAGTGTGTTACTGGTAATTATTATGTTGAAGACGGCTTTTATGCATTTAGCGTAATAAGCTCTGGAATTCAAATCGTCATTTGGGCGCATCTTAACTATGCGTCAAGTTTCATCGTTTCGCTTGGTACAGGGCTTACAGCGTGTTGTGTGTGAAGTTGTCACTTGTCTGGTGAGGTGAACTCGTGGTGTTATTGTGCATTGTTACCGTGTGCTAGGCGGAGTTTCCATTCGACGCAACGCACGCAACGCAACAAACGCAATGCGAGTGAGTGACGTAGCCTGTAGCTGACGCGATGACCGCTTGGCTGTTGCGTTAACTGCGTTTGTTGCGTACCTTTTGCATGCGTTGCGTACGCTGCGTGCGATGCGTTGGATTGAAAGCCCGCTTTAATCATCAACTCAGGTAAGCCGAGCGCGGCGGAGCTGTCAGCAATTGGCGCGTAATTCGCTTCGTCGCATCGTCATCTATGCAGTTTGCGTCGCGTTAACTGTCACCATTTTTTTCGTCGTCGTCATAGATCAGCTGCTTTTTTTCTTTTGCCAATCTGTTGCGACTTTTAGTCTACCGTTTGACGTTTTTTATGTTACTGCATTGTGTCATTATTCAGTTAATTTCGCGTCTCTCTAACCTGTCTAATTAGTGTTATTTGTATAGTCTTGGCTCGTTAATTAGTGTCTCGACCATTGTATTTATTTAGACTTTTTATGATTGCGATATTCGTGAAGTGTTTGCGTCGAATCTTCTGCTGATTGGAGTTTCATTTGACAGGCAAGCCAATCGGCGAGTTATAAGGACCGGTAATTTGCCGCAGCTCGCGTTAGCCTACTTCAATGTGTGGCAATCGTTTCAGTTGTTTAATGTTAAGTATTAGTCATTATTTATGCATACTTGATCAGCGTTCTTTCTGTGTTCGTGTATATGTACCTGTAGAACGATTTGTATTCGACTGTAGTTAGTAGCAGTAATTATTTATACCGGTAGCTGCTAATTTATTCGTCATCACGGCAGGTAGATTCATTGGGGTTACTTTATACGCGGTTAGGTTTTTTTGTTTTGATGCGTGGCCTTAGCGTACGTCAGTTTGCTGTTATGGCTAGTTGGAATATACACTGTGGTCTAAAACGATTTTTTGTTGCAATAATTTTGTCTATTGAGTACCATTTTTTCAGAAATAAAATGCACTAATGGATTACTGTCGAGGCTGTTGACCAGTGGCTTAATGGGCTCAGAGCTTGAATACAGATGGGAGACTAACTGTACATTTTTTGTTGAAAATTTCCTGTAGTATTGGGTAAAAATTTTAATAAACAGTTTTCGATAGTCATGATTATTACAATAGTAAAAGGCAGTAGTTTTTTGGACCACGGTGTAGTTTTTTGTGTTGCCACTTTATCACTGAATTTATGCTTGATTTTAATGTTGAGTTTGAATACTTGACTGATTCGGGTTTTGCTTTATTGTGCATATTTGATGAGCGTTGACCGTTGTGTTTAGCTTAAAACATAAATGTGTTGATGTTGCATTATTTGTTAAAACTGAACAAAAGTTGCACTGTGATATTAAAAAAGCTGGTAGCCTATTGTAAAATTTCAATAAAAATATATAATATTTAAAACCCATCTTATAGTTAAACCGTTGTGACTACTTGTGACTAAGTTTAGTTGAAATATTTAACATTTTATCATAAAATAGTGATATTGATGTTAAATATAATTGCTGTATGTAATCTATGTTTCTTCGGTATGTACACATGACAAATTTGCGTTATTTTAATAGTTTTTTGTTGGCAAATACAGGCTATGAGTCTCCGTTGAATGGTAGTAGGCCTAAGTGCTGTAACTGTCATTCACCATCTACTGCCATGTGTCAGCTGATGTGATAAATCTGTCAATTATTTGTATTATTTATATTACTGCATTACTAGACCACCCACCGTTAGAACTGCCTTTATTTGGCAAATGGTGCGAATTCGTTCAATAAACATTGTGTGTTATTCGTCTTCTTCCTAGTTAATTTCTTCCGTTATTTTATAATTGCCATTATGTGTTACGCGAAATAAAACGTTTATTGCTGTTGCGAGAAATCTATTCCGTTATTACAGTATTTCTTGGCCACCGCTGAGAACTGAACCCTCATCGTCTGTTTTAGCCACTGAGCTACATTGAGTGAAGAAATAATGTCAGCCATTTCAACCATTTGCACGGAAACAAAACGTTCTATGCATGCGCAGAACTTTGCGTGTATGAGCGTAACTTACGCATTAACGACTGGTGACGATCAACAAAGACTAGTATCTCTGACAATAATTACTTGGACGTAGGCCAACGACAGAGTACAATGAAATAAGCACAACACAAAGAGACAATAGTAATACATTAATACTGTGTCGACTAGGCCTAAAAATTCCGTGATTCCCGTTTTTTGTTTATCTCTAAATAACTTGTCCCTTCAATTTTTATTGGATCCTCAAAATATTTTGCCGTGATTAGTCTGCTTTCACAGTTTCACTGGAAAAAAACTGTTTGCAGTTTCTTTATTTTAATTTTCATATGGGCACTATTCAGTGTGTCCATTTGTTCTTTTATAAGTTGTTGCGTAATATTACAGACATGCCACGTAAAAAGAAAGATGATAACATTTTTGTCCCCGGTCGATATATTTTCACCAGCTACAACAGGAAGCACAAAACTTTTTAGAGCTTTACTGTAAAATACAGACGTCTATAAAACGGTCGATTCAAACTGCGCGCCTTTTACAACGAAACGCTATCACGAACAGTACTCGTTAAGTGAAACGAAATTGATACAGCAAGTTAAAAATACCCTCAGCAAATAATGTAAGTAATCATGCGATTTCAGAAAAAAAAACTATCGAAAAATATGAGTAAAATGCGCTGTGAGTCATAAGTAAACGGCTTCAATAAAAGTCGATTCTGCTACACATTTCGAAATGCATATCACAAAATAACAAAAGATCTCTACCGGTACGGAACACGACATTACATTAATAGGATATATACGTGATCAAAAGAAGACATAAATATATCAACTGACACGGAAGAACGAACTTATCAAAAGATTGGACTAGATAACGAGACGAGTGTAAATAGCCGACAAAACTTTCTCTATAACTATTTTATTGCAGATCCATAGTCGTACGTGTTCTGTGGACAGATTCACGTCACTGCTTTACGTCTATAAACAAGCGTCGGCCAAAAAGTGTAGAAAAAAACGAGCAAAAATACTGCTATAAATTGGTGGCACTCCTGTGCATAAATGACGGATTTTAGCCAACCACAATCACAGTATATAATTGTCACATAACAAAAACTGTTAATTCTAATAGTTAAATATAACGACAAGCGTTATATATTTCTGCAACTTTCGTTTTTTATCTGGGCAGTTGCAGAGTGGTCGAACTAAATAACAGACTGTAGTTGATTGTAGTTGAGGTTCTCAAAATTGAAACTGAAATTGTAATTATGCACAGCACGTCTAGTTCACACGAATACGTCTACGAGTCTGAACAGATCGGATGCAAACAATACGTGTATATAACTACACACTGTAGCTAGTTGTTAAAAATCTGGCAATAATAAAGTGTCAGTTGTCAGTGGAGTAGCTATAAAGTCAGTTCAGGGGAGATGTGAACGTGAAAAGCAGATCATCGAGAAGTAAAAGTTAGTGAATTATAGCCAAAATGCTTTGGTGTATAGGCTTGACATGCTTCTTGAAACACGGTATGCGGCAAAGGTAGCCTACAGTTAGGCACACCCCTTACCCTCCAAAAAGCTCGTATTTCAAAAGTTTTCTCTAGAAGTCAGAGAAGCAAATGCTGCCACTTTGCTGCATTATATGGCAGTGTTTATTGTAAATCTGTTCAAAAATACTCTCAGCGTAATTGTTGCACGTAACGCTGCGGTATAAATAAACGTATAGTAAGTAACGACCACGTTGTAGTTGTGTAGAGATTAGCAGATGATGTCGGTGCGATTGAGCATTTTGATGAGCGCGCTGAGAATGGCCGCCAGCGAAGTCGCTTGTCGCATCAGTGACTTCATCTCAATGCTGTTGAACGGTCGTCCGACTGCGGACCGTGCCGCGCTGACCGTGGAGCGGTAAGCCTGAGCAAGGTCACGTACTCGACCCACCAGCATGACGCCTTGTGACGGCGACGTCAGCAGGGAGGCCATGGTCTGACACTCCCCGACCAGGCGAGTCAACGTGACGATGCTGGGCTCAACGCCTGCCACCAGTGCGTCGACGGAGCGTGTGGCGCCGCTGACCAGTCGCTGTGAGTCGTCGACGAACTGACGCGTCAACGCCAGGAGTGACTCGCGGGCTGCTTCCACCCGAGCTGCTCTGCCCTCGCCGTCCCACCCTGTAGACGGCGGACCAGCGGTGACGGCAGCGTTCTGCAGCAGCTCAATCAGTCGTTCGACCTCGACGTCAACCTGGCGGAACACTGACAGCGTCACGGTGCTCGAATTGCACGTGTCACGTGATGTGTCACGTGACGTCAAAGAACACGTGTGTGTGGTAGATGAGTCATCGGCCACGTTTTCAGCGTCAGTCTGTGGCGCCGTGTTTGCCCTGTCGGCTGTTTGGTCGCTGTGTGACGCTCGAGTGTCCACCGGCAGTGAACTGGTCATCGTCTGAGAATGTGTTCCGCTTTCATCGCTCCAGTCGAGTGGCGTCGACGGCGCGCTCTGGTGCGCGTACCTCGGTGACAGTGCCGCTGGCGGTTGACCCGCGCAGCTGCTACACGCCGTAGAAACGCCACTCTTGGACGGGCGTCGACCGTCGCTCAGCTGTGACGCGTCAGCAGACGCTGCCGACTCGGCGGCAGGTGCGGTGTGAGGCGTGAACGACGACGAGCGGGCGACGCTCACGTTGAGGCTGCCTGAGTTGCGAAACGTCGACATCGTGGTACGCTGTTCACGCACAAACCTCAGCGGTTGCCGACCCCGAGCGTCACGCGCCGCTGCTGCCGCCGCTGCCGCCGCCCTAGCAAGCATCTCGGAGGTCGAGGCACTCCTGACGGGCGGAGAGGACATGGAGCGAGACGAACGTCCCAATGTGCTGCTGATAATTGGATCAACCACCGCACGAGTCTTCGTCTCAGTGGCGACATTGCCTGAAGCACGTTCTGTTGCGGTGTTATCGACCGTGACGGATGACGATCCGGGTGGTATGTCGGCTGCAGGACGTCGTGATCCGCCGAGGAACGTGAGAAACGTGTTGATACGTGACGTGATGCTGGAGGTGACGTCAGCGGCGGAGGTGGTAGCACTGCTGTCGGTAGCACTGGCCACAATGTTCTGCGGCAGGGTGACCTGGCTGGCGCGTGTATGTGCTGGCGGAATAAACGGACGTGGTCCTGCAGGGAAAACGCCAAAGTATGTCGACGACCAACCAGTCGCAGTGCCGCTATCATCGAACGACGTCGAGCCAGCGCGCGATGATGCCGCGTAGTCACTTTGATCAGGCTCCCAGCTAGTGGCCGAGGAGGACGAACGACGAGTGACGCCCCCTGGTGAACGACCGCGAGGCAGAGTCCAGTCGCCAAAGGACGACGACGACGTAGACGAGATGAACTGTTGCTTGCGGTTGGTGCCAACTGCCGCCGCGGCGCTGACGTAGTCTTTGATTCTCGATCGCAGCGTTCCAAACCGCGACACGCCTGTCGTCATCATATTACTGCTAGCGCTGTCGACAGTTACCGGCTGGATCACGTCCGGAGTCTGCTGTTGTTGGAAGTCGGTTCGAGCCACGGCGCTGCACTTGCTGACGTCGTCGTCGTCACCGATGCGTTGACGCGTGATTGATGAAGCGGACGGTGATCTGATGGCGTGAGGTCGTATCTGCGCCACTGGCTTCTGACCTCCGCCGCTACCAGAAACGGTTGCCTGCCGCGCAGTTTGCCGCACGGAAGACGTCTCTAGTGTAGCTGATGTGCCGCTGCCAGTCAAACGCTGAAGCAGGTCTTCGTCGCTGTCGTTGTTGTTAGCTCGCAGTGAAGCGCTTCTTGCTCTGCCCCCGCCGTAGCTACGCAATGACTTGGTCTGCAGTCGAGGTGACATGCTCGAGCCTCGTCGTGGTGGCTGCGGTGCAGCGGCTCTTGCAGCGCGGGAAATTGTTGCTGTGGCAGTGACGTCACTACCAGGCAGTGACTGGACTGACCCTGACAGACCGCCGACGCCATGGTGGTCCTTCAACGAACGCTGAGTCTGGAACGTCGTCATCTGCATGCTTTGATACGACGACATTCGATCGAACGTCGTCTGGATGTCTGCTAGTTGTGACGGTGGCTCGGGCGGCAGTGAGCGACCGAGTAGCGTGGTGGAAGCGTCGTAGGGGGTCGTAGTTCGTGGAGGTGGTCGCGGTGGTGGCACCTGCAGTGAGCGCGTGGAGGCAGCTCGTGGCAGCGTTTGTGTCATCAACTGGTCGTCGTAGTCGCTTGGAGATTGCTGGTCGAAGTATGGTGGATCAGTCGCAGCGAGTGAGCTCGGCGGCGCGGGAGGCGGTGCCGTTGGACGTCTAGTAGCAGCTGTCAGCTCTCTGTCGTGTTGAAGCGCCGCTGACGGAGTTCTGTGACGCTGCGCCCAGTACGCGTCCAACTGCTGAGCCAGACTCAACACCGACGCTCTGGACGGTTGCTCAGAGCTTGGCAGTGGATATAAGACTTTTCTGTCGGTTTCACTGGAGCAGTGAAGAGTCGCGGTAGCGCCATCTGTCGCTGGGAGTCCGGACTCAGCCAGATTCGTCGACAAACTACTGCTGACGTGAGAAGCCAGCGACGAGCCCCGAGCATCCAGCAACTGTTCCTCAGTGTTCATTAATCCATAGCAAAGCGCCGGCGAATGACTGTAGCCGCTTTGAGATGACTGTGGCGGATACGGCACATCAGACTGCTCAAATGACACGTCGTTGTAGGTGGTAACAGCAGCAGCAGCAGGTGCATAAGGACTGACACCATTGTAGTCTTGCACGTCAGGCTTGTTGCTACCGATCACGCTGCCGCATGCTGCTGAATCCACAGCTGTTGGTACGGTAGCGTTGTACGGACCCTTACTCGCATATTCAGTCTGGATGACTGAGGAGTCTTCATAAGTTGGCTGCTGTAACTGACTGTCGCTATTCATGACATCTGACTGATAGCCCAGGGGCAGTGTCGCAGTGTCGACGGTGGCTGCAGGTTGTCCCAGCAACTCGTCCGGGTAAACAGAAGACAAAGACTCCAGCTGTCTCCAAGTTGTGAGCTCTGGCGGCGGTGGTGGAGTGAGGGGGGAGGG
>Ga0209367_1001585_pt1 | contig 28345 bp, 18 predicted proteins | sample WorMetLIZISLAND2_FD_187412 | JGI IMG/M metagenome (GOLD analysis project Ga0209367, IMG submission 187412) | Marine gutless worms symbiont microbial communities from Max Planck institute for Marine Microbiology, Germany - Olavius geniculatus... ...
GTGCGAGATAGGGCCTAGGTTACTATTAATCACTAATAGGAAATCATACACTGGCTCTCGATTGCCACTGATTTTAATGACCTTGGATGACCTTGTACGCTTAAATAGGGGTTTTTATGGATTTTTTTGGCGATTCTCTGCAGCGAGACACTTTTCAAGAGCAAATTGCGCTGAAACCAATTGAGATAGACATAGACAAGCTGCATATGAAATTTTTAGCATTGAACGTAAATTACGACGGTCTAAATCTTGATTTTCAAGGAAACCTGCGCACAAGGGCATCAAAGAGCGGTACCCCCGTAAAAGTCGTTATTTTACCGTTGCTGGCCAGTCTTTCGTGAAAACAGCTGGAGATAGACTGACAGTTTGCGAACAGGAACTGCTATAGGCTTTCGCGCGTCTCGTGAGCCTTAGCTCAAATTTCTTGTTGTAATATGTGTCAGATTTGGTGCCTGTACTATTTGGTCCCGTATTGAAAGAACAATTTTCATAAGTGTGCAATTTTTAAAAAAGAGTTTTCAGAAGGTATAAACATGTTGAAAATGTAGACTAAGTGTAGCCTATTTAAGCCAGACTGTTTTTTTTTTGTTTTGGTTACACAGTATGTTGAATTTTTTGTGGATTCTTCCTTGATTTTTGAGTATTGTAGATGCACTGTCAGAATTTTTCCTCAGATTAAGGAATTATGTTTTGTCACGTGTATCATGTGCTGCTTTTTTGTCAATGTATATTATCTGCCATAGTTTGTTTGTCTGTCAAAAGTATTCTTTGAAAATATCGACCAACTCAGCTGCCTATGCCTGTAGAAACTTTACATGACAGTGGGCTTAAGTGGTGTAAAATAGAATACATTTTTCACATGTTGTGTATGTTTGCTGGTCTGCATTAGCTTGTGTAAAGTAAGCTGTACTGTCTTCTTAGATTATTTCACCTTAGCGTAGAGAACTAGTTTCTGTGTGGCATGCTGTTGTCGTTTGATGTTGCAGTGTTTGCTTATTCTGTAGTGCAGCAAGAATGATTATGTTAATAATTCTGCTGTGTGCAATAGATTTTTCATTACATACGTAGTGTTGTTAATCTTAAATAAGGTGTAAAAAAATCCTGTGCTTGCAGTTGCTGTTCGTTCCTGAAAATATTCATCCCTAAAATGTTGGTGCAGTTTTGTTCAGTGGCCGATTCAAAGGGGGGAAGGAGAAAGAGGTATGAGGGGTGGACTGGCCACCCCCCTATTGACCGGATGCCTTTTAAATCAAGTGAAAATTTTGCATGAAAGTGCATTATTTTTGCATAAAATTTTCAAACATTTTCTGGTGAGGTCGGCAGAGCCCCCTGTCAGACCCCACCACCTACTCTTTTGCATTCTGCCCCCCCTTCTATTCCAAATTTCTGGATTTGCCACTGGTATAGTTCTCATGGGTGCTATTCAGTGTGTCACTGTTGTATACTGTTACATGGAATGTGATGAAGTGAAAAATTTAAAAAATAAAATTTTAAAACATTTTTCTTTCTTTTTTTACTGGACTGCAGCTGGGAGCATGGGCATTTTAGGTCAAAAAGCAGGACATGGGTCAGGTTCATTTTGTTGACTAATAAACTTAGTTTAATCTTAAGATGCCTGATACTGATTATACCGTGTTGATAGTACACATGAGAAATTTAGTCCTATTTTTAAGCTTATTTAAGCTATTAAGCAGACGTGTAGTTTAACAGCTCGCCATCCTTGTTATACAGTCTGTTTTTATGTTCATATATTTACCACTTGAGGATGAAGTCTTGAGACAGTCATATTGGTCTTAGGATAGAACATTGTGGTCTTTACGTTGGTTTTGGTGTCTCACTTTTTGCCTTGAAACTGTGGTCTTGTTAAATCATTCATTTTATACTGAGGAATGAATTCATAATAATTGTCACGTTTAACTTGTAACGTGATTAACATAGTGAATTATAGATGCATGAGTTGACATTCTGTTGTACACACCAGTCAAGTAATGCCTGGTAGCTAGGTTAACACATATTGCCCATCTCAGCTGTGAAACTGTGAAAGTGTTTATACAAATAGAGTCACTTTAATCAAGTATTTTTTGCTAAACAGCTTAAAGGTTACAATAATAATTACAACTTTTGTAAAAACATCTTGTTATGTTTTGAAAATAAATGCTATGAAAAAGTTAAAGGGGATGTCAGATGAACGACAAAGTCGGCCGACTTTTGTGGGCGTGGTTTAGTTGACCGACAAAATCTGTGAACCATGACATACGGCCGATATTTTCGTTTGCTACTTCGTACGATATCAGCTAACACAACAGCTGAATGCAGATCGCAAAATAATTTTAAGGTACTCAACCCGGATATTTAGCTTATCAGTTTGATACATTTGGCCCAACACTAATCAACTTGCTGCAAAAATGCCGTTTATTATTCTAGGTTTAGCCTTTCTATGCTGTGTTTTGTTTTGGTTGTGGATTTTTGTATACGTTAGGTGAATATAATCTGTATTAATCGTTAATTCTCATACCGTATTATGGTCATTTTAATATGCAGCGTAATCGCTACAATATCTAGCTGCTAATGGTGCCGTTTAATTTGGATATATTCATTGCAATGCAATCATTAAACAGAAACTACTACGTGACGGCATTCCGTGATTACGTTACGAACTTGCGAATCTATGGTCGCTCTTTGCGTATCTGTCTAGACGATCTAGAGGTGTCATTTTTTCTTGGACAGCTTCTTTGTGCGATACACTGCGCTGTCAGCTTGTATGTTGCCAACCAGTAGTATAGGGTGTGTTTTAGACAAAACATTTGTCACTGATGCGATGCTGAACTGCATCAGTGACTGACGGACAGTACGTACAGCTTAGAATTAGGCTAGGGTGTATTTCAACTACTGTCAGTAAGTGTGTCTTCGTTAGTGAACCAAATGTTAGGTTCTACCGCTACGTAGCAGTGTGGCTATAATGTCTTATTTCATTCTGCTATTATTTGCCACTAAAATATTTAGTTGTGAGACTGTGTGCTGAGGATCAGACAAAAAACTGGTGACAGTATATAATGCTATTCTTGATGGTGTGTGAAATTCTCATATGCCGGAAACAAGTAATTATAGATTTGGTTAACTTATATTTTAGTGTTTACATAGCTATGATTTTATTTTTCGTCGACTGTCGGCTCTCTGGACACTTGGTTTAGTTTTTGTTTCTTTTTATAAAAAGTAAGTTTTATTGCTTTTTCTGTATTGTCGTTGTGTCATTTATTCAGGTCAGCGCACAAAATGACGCGCTATTCACAAGATCCGGAGAATGCTTCAAAATGTAAGTGCTCTACATGATTTTCATGATGTCATTTGTTATATGTGATATGGTAGTCTTCATGTTTGCTTGGTGACAGTGCTTGGAGTGACACTTGTTGAAGCTTGTTGATTCAGCCCTGCCAAGTCTCATGCATTTCACATGAGTTACACGCATTTTCAGTCAACTCACGTATTTCCACCCACCAAAGTTTTATCTCACGCATTTTTATTTTTTGTATAAATTACTAACACAACCTCAAAGCAACAAAAATTGTTTTCACTAGGCACAGTTGTGGAGCTGAAAATTATCAAAAATGTCTTGGTTGCCGGGGCTCTGACCGCAGGCAGGCTTAGTGCGCTTCACAAAGCCTCTTCAAGCAAAGGATGTGAAGGGGCAAAACAAAGAATGACTGGGAAAACAAAGTGAAAGATAAAAGGAGAAAAGGCAAGGAAGAAAAAAGTGAAGTGAAGAAAAGGAAGGCAGGGGATGAGGTAGGGGACTGGATTCGATCTCGTGCATTTCAACTTTCAACTCTTCGCAGCTGTGTTGATTCAGCATGTGCGTTTACTGTTCTAGAATTTGCTGCGCATCAGCTGAATAAAGACTGAAACTTTAGCATGATTCATTTCAATCAAAAGTTCTTGGTATAAATATCACCATTCATTGTGATAATTGGTATGAAATACTAGATTGTTCTGTGTAAAGTGGCATGTATGTGCATGTCGTTTAGCTGCAAAGGCTCGTGGCTCACATTTGAGAGTTCACTTCAAGGTGTGCAGTTATCTTATTGTTCTCAGATATAATTATACTGTGGAGATATTATTGGAATCTGCTACAACTTTATTAGTTTAACACTTCTAATTATCCACTGCCCATCAGTATTGTTATCTCTAAGAATCATTTTTCATTTTGCTTTTTGACAGATTCCATTAATCATGGCTTGCTTTATGTTAGGTTAAAATATTTATTGTCGTAATTTCATTTGCAGTACATTACTGGATGCATAGTTTATTTTTTCATGAAACTTTTAAAGCCTCTGTTTTCTGGATATACTAGTATTCATCACATCCTACTAATGCAAGCTTGATTATTGCACTAAAGAGCAGAGAGGAGCAATACTCAGCCCTAGGGTTGAAGTCACAGAGCTGTGAGAGATCACTGTTGAGTATTTTAGGCATTGCCCGACACTATAACAATTTGCCCACAGAGCCACCTTTAGTGGTCCTCAGCTGCACAGTTTGTGCACCGCTACACTGTGTTATGCTATGCTCTGCAGAACACTCGTGAGACAGCTCAGACCATCAAACGTATGCATCTGCGCCGTGCCGTTGCGTACCTCAAGAACGTGATTGGTCACAAGGAGTGTGTGCCATTCCGTCGCTACACTGGAGGTGTAGGCCGGTGTGCACAGGTATCTCTACAGCTTCATGCTTTGTGCAGATTATGACTGTGTGCCCTGGTCATATTCTGCATATATCGTCAGTGGAATTATTGTCTTTGAAATATTTTCTAACTGAATTTGCTTCTGAATTGCCAAATTTTAAATGTTACAGGCAAATGATTAGCTGTATTTTTGTGCTCCGTAATCAACAGCATCTATGAATATTCGTTAAATTGTTGATGATTTAATTTGGATGGTCTGATTGAATAAAGGCAGAGACTTATTAGCATTTCCGACCTATTTTCAGGTGACTGATGTGGATGTGATGGTGTTTGCTGTTTTATGCTTTGTGACTATATTGTTTTGTGCGCTAAGTGTACCTTACTGCATTGTGAGTGAAAACTTTCGTCAACACTCAACAACTCGACATTCACTGTTTTGAGCTAGCTATCTGTTATCTCAAATGTTTCATTTTGCACATTTTAGCAACACATTTACAGTAATTTTATTGTCAATGTCATGCCATATCCAACTGTGTAATATAAGTAATATATTACTGAATGTGTTTTTGGTAGTGATTAAGTACACATGTATCATTGTATTTGCATTTATACAGCAGAGGCAGAGATAATTAGTGCATTTTTCTTAGCTGAGAAGGTGAGTTGTGCATTTTGTTATGTAATGTTATATTTGGTATAATTCTGATGATACACCGTGTACTCTGCGTGCAGGCTAAGGCATGGGGAACGACGCAAGGCCGATGGCCAAAGAAGAGTGCCGAGTTTTTGCTGCAACTGTTGAAGAATGCAGAGAGCAACGCCGAGTTTAAGGTGCTGTCACATGCTGAAACATATCAAACATCTGATTGTACAGTTATTGTGTATGCTTGATTACTGAGCATTTTGTTTCTCTGTGTTTAGTTTTGTGATTTTTTTATAAAGTCTGACTTTTGTGTTCTAATGCCATCTGCCTGTATAGAGAGTATAGAGTGACACGGTAAATTAAATTGTCTCCATCCATGCCCCATCCCCATCAAATTTTCCCCATCCCCATTCCGTTCCAGTAAGAAATTCCTTATTCCCATGAAAAATTCCCCATTCTCATCCCCATTACCATAGAAATTTCCTCATCCTCATCACACCCCAGAATCTGAAGTCTGAAGATGAGGACTTTACCATTCATGTCATTTAATGATAATCTTCATTAATGACAATCTGCATATTGCTATAGCGGATTGACACTGTCTTCAGTGTCTTCTTCTTCAAAAAAACAAAAATACCACTTGTAGACTACAGGGTCTAATTCATTATGAAGTCTGTGTAGAAACACTACGACTGGTACGCCAGTGACAAATGACTGTATGCCCTACGTCGTTAAAACCTTTGGGAGAGGCACCAGTCACACATGGCGCTAGTCAGCCAGATCTGGGCCATTAATGCATGTCTGTGCCTCTTCCAGTAGATCCAAGGAATGCTAGATGATGGTTGGCAGATATCTGTGATCTCAGTTGCTGCATTCAGTGCTGTGCACTAACGAGGCTGGCACTAATTACTTGACGTGTGATAAACAAGTGCCCAGTGCCCTGCAAAGCTATACCACACGGCACGCAGTGGTCGTTCATTGCACATGATTGTAATGAACATTCTAGTGTCCAGAATGGTGCTTACTTTTGCAGTGCATGCGGCAGGAAGTGAACTAATTTTGTTTACCTTTACAGCGGTAACTACCACAACTTTTTTGTCGTTACCGCAGGATTACCGTAGAAATTTACCGCGGTAACCATGGTATTACCACTTTCCCCATTACCGTGTCACTCTCTAATACAGTACCAGACATATTACATTGCATCTACCAGTAGTCATTTTTTGTTAGTTTTGTTACACTTATACATCTATAAAGTGCAACTAGTGTTATTTTCTTTTTCCCACATTTTACATTTATTAGTCCGCCCGGAAGCGATAGCTTGCGGAGCGGACTTAAGTTTTAGCCCAGATGTTTTTTATTTATTTTGTCAACGCGAGATCTCCGAGATGCGTGGGCTGACCGGCATGAAATTTTGCACGATGGTCAATACTAGGCCCATTTTTATAATGCCGGTCCAAAATTTCGGTGGAGCTTCCCCCAAAAAATTTCAGGGGCCAAAAACATGCAAAATTTAGCCCGATTTCGGACGACTTTGAAGTTCGGCAGTGAATATCTCCGAAACGGATGAAGATATTCAAAATCGGATAAATATGTTTTCTACCGTGATTCCTCCCGCGTTAGGCAAAACAAGTCCGGTGAAGTTTGGGTCCAGTAACCTTGGAGATCTAGATGTGGAATTGTACCCATTGAAAGCGCATTTTTCGGAAGACCATATTTCGGCCCTTAGGGGGTGCTGCGGCCCCAAATTTTTACACACGCTAGAAAATGACCCAAGTCTTACTAGAGCACCCTCCACCGGGGACGGGGGCCTTCCTTACAACTTTTTTCAAAGGGGAGTCAAAAATTGGCTTAAAATGCAATAAAGGAGCGCTTATAACTTCGGAGTTAGAGGGTGTAGCCCGACAAACTTTGGCACATGACGCGCTTCTAGGTTGGGGTGTTACCGCAAGTACGAAATTTGGGGCACCGCCCCCTTAAAATTTGGGAGGGCAAAAAACGTCCAAAATTTAGTACGTTTTACGACAGCTTTTGACTTTGACCGCGAATATCTCTGAAACTGATGAAAATAGCGACAAAATCTAAACGGCGTTGACGAGAACAATCTTTTCGGCTTTGAACAAAAAAATTTTGTGAAATTCCGTCCACTACAAACAAAGTTATAAGCGCTCATGTTAACCTACCCTAAGTCGACAATGCGCGTTCAGCGTATGCCAGTGCAATTGAGTTCAGGCCACGTGACTTTGGTGCCAAGGAAATTTTACCCCCATTCCTAATTTCCCACCAGTCTTAGCACCTTAGGGCGCTGGGCGGACTCACGTTGGGCTTTGCCCCAAATTTCTAGTATTCATTAATTTTCTGCTTGCTAATACAACTTAGTATGCTAAAAAATAAGGTTTAAAATACTCAACTTTTCTTTTTTCATGGCTTTGGCCATTTTCAGAAATGTGACGTCACGTACAGGAGGGTTGCTAACTAGTTTTTTGCCTTGAGGACAAATGCAGCTTAACTTATGGTCGAATAGCCTCAAAAAAGGCCAAATTTTTCCGCAATAGTTAGCCCATTAAGAAACGTCAATATTCCAGCACATCATTAATTTTACTAACCGCACACCTCTAGTAGTGTGCAGATAAACAATGACCTAATTTCTGATGTCACCTGTGCATCATTACTTGTACTATAATTTAGGGCTGCGGAAGTTAACAATTAATTTAATCGTTAATGATTAAGGAATTTTAACGATTAAAAAAATTCTTAACGATTAATCGCAAATATTGTTATGCTTACTTACTTGACATAACAGAAAGTAGATTTTGGGCATAAAGTAAACAATAATGGCCGACAGCAAGTTAAAACATACAGCAGTATGTGACTATTTGACTATTTGAAAGAAGAAAAAGTGTGCCACCCTGAGTATGTAATATTTGCATTAAACATAATATTGCAAGTAACAGATGCACTGTAACGTAAGTTCATTATAATTATGTCAGCATAATTATGAAACTTGTGGGAAATTAACTAAAATTAACAATTAATTAGTCGTTAATTTTCAAAACGTTACCTATTAAAAATTTTTTATCGTTACCAGCACTACTATAACTTCGACATTATTCTGAGCAAAACCAACGGATTTGCTGTGTTTCATTGCGAATGTCAGTTTGTCAACAAAGCATCCTGAAAGTGATGTCCTCGGTTATTGCGACACGTTTGCATGGGGCGTTTAGCTGGCACAACATATTTCTCTGAAAATTACTTCAAAGCGATGTTTTCATTTCATTGGATCAGCGTATTATTAATTAGTGCTGCATTTTACACGTATTTAGCCAATATCATTTTTATGTGACTTGGACTTTAACTTTTATATCGGTTCGTTAGTTTTGTAGCATATGTGTTCAGCTGTGCATTTCACTTCAGACAACTCAGTTGAGTAATAGCAGCAGTTTTTACCTTAGTTTGGTTTTAGTGCTCTCTCTGCATTGTTCTGGCATTATATGTAAATCATTCTTGGCTTAGTAACCATTCCATGTTTTTTGATGACTTTATAATAGTCCAAAAATGCTGCAACAAAGCTGGCTAAACAGAAGAAAATTATTGCTAGCAGTTGTAGTTAGTATGATGTAGACATCGTGTTGTACATACGTGTGTGTGCTGTGTAGGGTTTAGACTGTGATCATCTCGTCATTGAACACATTCAGGTGAACCGTGCACCAAAGATGCGTCGACGAACTTACCGTGCTCACGGACGCATTAACGGTAACATTGCACACCTATGCAATGCATGCCTAAAATCATAACATTATTGTGATGAATCAGTTAGCGTTGTGGTGTACAACTGGCAATCAACAGCATTCCATAGCATGTACATTTATATATTTATACGCCACATGAAACACAATTTCCTGTCTTGCCACAGTATTTGCTATTTCCCCTAAAAAAATGCAGAATTACCTTATCAGTGTTTGTAACATACTAGTATTATAGGTTTGTTGCATCTTACTATTAATAGCAAGACTTACACTTTGTTTGTTAGGTGCATTAAGCTATAGAGAAAAGGTAATCAGAATTTGTCATATTATAATCTCTGTGCTGGTAAACGTGGCCCTGTGTTTACTATTGGATTATTTTAGTTGGCAACATCAACTGGCAATTCTTGGGATCATTGTCATACTCTAATGCTGGTGCTGGAATAGATAATGATCGGTTTTAGATTAGTATGTTTTGAAAGTGTATTTTTGGAGGGGAAACCACATTGATGACTGTCTGGAGGATAACAGGGACGATTGTTAGAACTACCACTATATCAGTTACATATGCACGCGTATAATGGAGTTCTTACAATTTTACGTTAATCTCATTTTTGTATTTTTGTGGTTTGAGTTTCTGTAAAGGTTAAACTTTCTGTTTATTGTAAAGTTTAAACTTATCGTTCCATTATTGTGTTTGTGTGCATTCTGCCTAAAAAGGCCGTCCCCAAAATGATCTATACTGTGTCGGATGGGACGTTAAACCCTACTCACTCACTCACTCACTTTATAGGGGAAAGATTAGCCAATTACTCAAAATAATGGACAGTCCTTGGTGATGCACCTGTACAGCTGTGGTACTATGGCCTATACTAGACATCGGGTGCTCAGGTCAAGTTTCACTAAGACCAAAGTCTTGACTTTCAGCTTAGACCAAAATCAGGTCAAATTTCAGACTTCAGAACTTAGACTAAGGTTTTAGCAAAACTTTACTTCACCCATTGTGTTTATTAATTCATTCTGGCAAATGTAAGCTACACATTAACGGTTCTAGGACACAGTACAAAAGTGTGTAGTGTCTTATAGAAGGAAACCACAAAAAATTCTGTGCATCCGATTGCAGTCTGGCATAATAGTAGGGATGTGACTGACATTTTTTTACAAATTTTATTTTATTCATTTATAACCATGTTGTGTAATATTACACAAATTGGCACGCTGAATAGTACCTATGGTAACTAAAGCAGCATAATAGACTAAATGTGTACAGACTTTTTAGTAAAACTTTGTTTAAACTAAAAAAATGCAAAAAAAAATATTTCTGATATTCCAACAATAATTTTAGTGATGCATGTTTGTTTAGGGACAGGTGGAGACCAAAAGCAGAGGAATTCTATAGGCCTGATCCTATTATATTGTATTATGACAATGAATCTGGAGTGTGTGTGGTCTGTTGTTAGCGTACATGAGCAGCCCGTGTCACATTGAGGTGATTTTGGCCGAGAAGGAGCAAGCCATCGCGAAACCGACCGAAGAGGAGAAGAAGAAAGTCTCACAGAAGAAGTTGAAAAAGCAGAAGATGATGATGAGAGAATAAATTGTTAGAAAATTTGACTGTGAAAATGTCCTGCGACTTTAGTATGGCATAGTTTTCAGCATGTCATATACTGTGTTGTTTTATTGAGCCGCTGTCAATAAAACTGGTTGTCAGGGCCACTCAAGTTTGTTCGGCTTTATTGTGTCTGCACTGAAGCCTATTGATAATGGAGCATTCGGAATCTACTCGTACAATGCCGTATTGTCGTTAGAATTTAGATAATGACAAAAGGAGGCCTAAAGTTCAAAATTTTATTTTGATGGTTAACTGATAAATTGATTTAATGTTTTCCACGTCTGGTATTAAGTAATAAATTCTTGCTCAAGTTAGCTGTAGTTTCAAACTTTTGTTCAGTTTAGCAGAGAATATGTGTAATTTATCGAGCCCACAGTTTTACGTGTAAAACGTGAAGCTGCAGAATTTCGAGCTGAGCTGCAGAATTTGTTCTTTGTCGCAGAATTTTGATATTAACATAGAGCTTTGCAGAAGTGGAAAATTGACTGTGATTATTAGTATGATCGTTGGATTGATGAAATATTTATTAGACTAAGTATATCGCCGAAAAAATCAAATTGAACTGCCTAAAACTGTGGGCCCTACTAATAGCTATTGTGATGCACCACAGTCATAAATAAACAATGCTACTTGACCATTGCACTGTTGAAAAAAATAGATTGATAATTTCTTTATGTGTTGCTAGTATAAACTCAGCACAGTGCCAGCCCTCAACAGCTGAAGTTTCTGAACAAGATAGGGCTCAGTTTACTCAAACAGAAGCCACAGTGAGCTGCGCAATTTTGCTATGTGGCCCGCGGAATTTGATGAAAGCACAAATAGCACTTTAAAGAACCAAAAAATCTCAAGTTTAGCTGGTTGATCGTAGGTAAAACATCTTGCAAAATACGACCTTACGCTGTGCATTTTTTGTAGACATCTTACTGCTTCTTCGTTGCACTATAATTTGACATTTTGTTTGGCCGTGGTCCTATATGTCAGTAAACATGATGTCCTTATACAGGAAGCCGACTAATTATTAATCAGTCCTGACTGTTAAAAACATATAAAAATCTGCTTGATTGAATATCTGAAATATCGCTATAAGTCTTAACTTAAAAGAACCGCTCATAGCATTTGTCAGTGGTTTGTTAACGTTGTGTGAGCACTCAAAAAGCTATCTCGTGAGGTAACAATTAACGAGGTTAAACTCACTCCATAACTATAACTTATGTAAATTTGCTTAAGTCAGTTAAACAACTACTAACACGCGGGTTTACAGCAGTCGTTTGACGCCGGTCAAGACAAAGCGTTGTCTGTAATTCATGCGGTCACTGACGCTGTAACTAATACGGTTAATGAGCGCGTCGCAAGTTGCCTGTTTGAGCCGAGATAAGGCGTCCGTAGTGAGGCGCGGCACGTGGCGTCGAATTAATGACTCGAGGAGAAAATGGCGCGTCAAGGAACAGTCAGCGTCACTCTTCGAGGACACGCGTCGTCAGGTCCAGACCCACGCGGTTTTACTACCTTGCTGGTAGTCTTGTCTGTCTCGCTCGCTGCATTCCCCGGGTCAACGCGGCATGCTTGCCCGGTCGCGCTTTATGCTTCCGCGTATTCGTCGCCGATTGCCAGCACGCATCACGAAACGCTACAGTCGATAGACAGCCTAGAACAACAGCCAAGGCGGCGGTGCTTGCTTCTTAGAAACTGCGACGTGCGGTCACACCGTCACACATCAAGCGAGTTGTAGTCGGTGGGTGTTCAAAATGGAGTCCGTCAACGTCAGAGACAGCTGCAGACGGACGAACAGATAGGCGGACGCGACAATTACGACAGCAATAGCGCCAGTTTGACGACGCTGTTGTTGTTCGACGGTTTATTGAAAACAATTCTCCCGGTTTGTCTGTCTAATTGTCCAGTTTTCACTAAAGCGTTGAATTAAAATGATGCAAGGCATGGATCGAATACACAAAGCACAGTGACAATTACAGGGTGGCCCAAAAAGTAAGCCATTGCACTTTGACCATTATCTTCACTAAATATGACCAATTTTCACAATTTTTTACCAGTAGACTAAAAAAGTTGCTACTTAGTGGCATGCACACTACCCCTATTGTGTCGCTACTTTACCTTGTAAAACATAAATATCCCAAAACCAACAATTTCTACAGATCGGCAAAAAGTCTAATGGTAAATTTTTAAACTATTTAACTAAAATGTTAAAGATGATTTATAGTAAGTGTAAAGAACAACGGAGGACATATTGAACATCTTTTCGAATAATTTGAACCGTTTTTTGCACGAATTTTCAATATAAATTAATGCTGGTTGGCGGCTGCAATTTTGCTCAGAACTGATGAGCATTGTATTTCGATCGTGCGGCCCTACAAGCTGTGCACCATTTTGCTAGAAAATGAAAACTTACTCTGTAGCTATATGTAAACATTTTTGACACTTAGGGCCTACTATAATTCATATTTAACATTTTACTTAAATGCTTTAAAATTACCGTTATACCTGCTGCCCATCTGTAAATATTGCTATTTTTGGATATTTATGTTTTACAAGGTAGTGTAGCGACATAGCAAGGGTGGTGTGCATGTCAGTGAGTAGCAAATTTCTTACAGAGTCTACCGGTGAAAAAAAATGTGAAAATTGGTCAATATTTAGCAAAGATATGCAAAATGCAATAGCTTACTTTTTGGGCCACCCTGTAATTCGCTGCATCTGGTATAGGACCACTGTTTTGTCTGCTTTCGTTGCGAATAATGACGAAGTACATGAATAATCCGAAGAGTTCAAACTTCGAAGTCATGATTATAGAATATGCAAGTGTTTTAACATGCGTTCAAAATCACTAGACTAGGGCTCTGCTCTGGACCCCTCTCACTGCATGCAGGAGGACCCAGGCCCATCGAGAGCCACAGCGGGGCCCGGAGAAACATTCTCGTGGGGCCCCGCTGGGGAGAAAATTTTCGAATTTTTCTGTTTAAAATGGCGCATTCTGGCGCACTTTATAATTTTGAGCAACAGAAGGTCCCCCAAACGTCGCGGGGCTCGGGGCAACTTACCCTCCTCTCCCTCTCCCCCTTCTAAACCTCAGTAATTTACAAGGGTGATGGTTCCTACTCCGATTCTCCCTCCGTTCGATTACTACGGCGTTTCATTATTGCTGCGTCTGATGCCTCTACTTGCCCTATAAGCTTCCCGCTGGATAGGTCTATTATGGCATAGCTACGTGTGCCGCGAATATTAGGCAAGTTTACGTCTACGTCTGCGACGCATAACCTTTAAACAAGTCTGTTTCATGTTGTATCGTATAATCATACAGCTAGCACCGTGCTTCTGCATGCAACGAATGCAAATGTCTAGCTGTGGTAGTAGGCCTGCTGATAGGAAGTCGTAGTTCTACTACTGCAGTCAGTGTATATCCAGCTGTTACCCTGCCGTCTCTCGTGTAGAAAACTGTCAGTCTCTGTGATATTTTGATTGCTCTGTGTCGAGCGAACGTAGACCTAGTACGGTCGGCATGTCACGTGAGCGAATCTTAAAGTTCACTTAAGTCACAGTGTACGTTATGTTGTGAGCCTCATGCCTAGCAGTTTCCTGCGTTAAACGCAGTATTAAAGTATTAAAGGCAGTATAGCGTCGTAGCAGGGACACTTAGTTTAATCACAAAAATGGGCTTTAAAAATCTTCAATTTTTGGGATTTTTTAAAGACAAAATCAAAATTTTGACTACCCATAATGTCCCTTGGCCGAAATTTGCAGCTAACTGTCGGAAAACTGCAACTTTTGGCGGTTCCTATTTTTTTAAAATCCACGACACCGCTGAGAGAATTGCAACTTGTTTTACTGCTTGACCGCCAAAAATCTGTGACACCTACTCCAAAAAATGCAATTAATTGATAAAATTACACAAATACGCAACACTTTTGCAAACGTTTTGTACAAGATTTACGCAGGTGTGGTTACGTGTACAATAAAGCATAAAAGGCTTGCGCAATATTCTTGCAAACGTTTTTTTGTTTATTGAGTAACGATCGATGGCCGTATTCTGGGTCGAGGAACACAACTGCCGGTGGCACTGATGTATTGACTATATAGCACTACCATTTGCCACCATGTCATTATTGGTAAGCAAGCCTGACTACAGTGTAGGCTAATAAAAGTGATTTCGTACAGCGTAAAGTCTACCGGCTGCCGTAGTACGATTAGCGGGTGTGTGATGGGCTGAAGGCTGTTTATACAGGCGCTGCGTGGCTTCTAATTTCGCCGGCGACTGTGTGCATGACGAGTGGGCGAAGAAGACGACGACGGTGCAATCAGGGCGGATCCATCGAGTCAAAATAACGCAGTGTATCTGCAGCACACAGGTGGTGATAACGGCGCGCTGGTTGTGATTTACCTCCGATGCCACGCCACACACGGCGCTTATGATGCAGTTTGCCGGGCACTTGTTGTCGACGGCGGTGGTCTCTGACGCAAACTAATTACCGTAATTTGGCGGAGATTATCAGCTTCTCGCTGCTGACGCGTAGAAACGCAGCGAGATACTGCAGGGCGCCTGCTGAGTAGAGTGGGCAGTCGATGACGTTCCTGAGCGCTGCCAGTAATCTACCCGGCTCAGCACACCCTGGCGCCTTCTCTGGGTCTCCGTTACATAAATGATTCGACATGATCGTCGCTTCCAGAAAATAGAATAGACACTTTTCATGCATCTGCTTAATTGCTCGCCGGCACTGCACCAAATCCTGGCTGGAGAAGAAAGCTAGGAAGACCACGATGCAGCTGGTTATGTGACGTCCAAAAAGTAACGCACTTAACTGCCCAGGAAGCCTGGACAGCGGCTGATGATCGAAAAGAGTGCAGAGAGTCCATCGCCGACTACGCGTTTTGATGACGATGCAGATGTTGATGTAGGCCTTACATGTACATGCGCGATAGAATTAAAATAAACGTAGGCCTAATATATAACTAAATCAAAACCTAAATATCAAAAACAGCTGTAAGTACGTCGTCTGCAAAGAACAACTAAAAGAAGACTTAACATCGCACGCGATTCTGTTTTGGTTTGGTTTAAAATTTTTTTGCACACGTTGGGCGCTGCTTCACCTCATAACCTGCCCGTTAGCTGTGACTATACTTACAGTATTGTAAATAATTGTAATACAACGAAACTGCAATAAATGGAAGCGGTCATCGTCGACTCCATTTACGAGTATCTGTCCGTGAGTTGGTCGCAGTGCAGAACGTGGCTGGTGCTTCAAACTTGCAGACAACTTGTTTCATTGTAAGTGTTCCCATAATTGCAACGCAATAAATAGATTATAGTACGTTATTAATTTGTACCTTTATTGCATTTTATTGCATTATTACATGTCTGAACTTAACGCAGAAATCATTAAGAGCAGTTTGGACTGACGCAAAACACCCACCCAATGTTTGCACATCGTAGGTCGTAGTTGAGATGTAAAACAATAAGCATTTTGATGCGAATATTTGAGGCGGCCGGTCGTCGAGTATAGAGCCTACCACAACGTACCACGGTACAGCAAGCGGCCGACGTTTAGCTGCTATCCGGGATAGAAAGAAGAAGCCGCCGCAGCGAATGTCAGACGTACGGCGCGGTGGTCTGCAGCACAGCAGTGGCTGCATGATACGGCTCAACGGGTCCACCAACCGATGGACTCGTTGCTGCATTACAGATCTCGAGTCGCCTCGCGCCGATCCGATCCGTCCGGGAAGAAACACGGCTTACTTTTCGACGGCAACATCAGTCATGGCTTGTCGGCGTCGCATGGCCGACCAGCTGACAGCTGCTGTTTGAGAATCTGTAATTCGCCGCCGCTGATGAAGATCGCCGTCCGTTAGCACCAACTAACTAGAGGCCTACAACCTGTACGCTTATGAGGAATAGAAAACAGGCAATTTCGTAACTGACTTTCCCAGTCGGTGTCTTGAAGTCAGTTAATGGTATAAGTATTGAACGACGATGCAAGAAATCCGATGGAAAGGTATCTTTTACGATGTCGTCAGCGTACTGCACTGGATTTATTACATCCAGGACGCCCATGCAACCGGTAAGTATAGAGTGGAATTTAGCTAAATTCTCGGATAAATGCCAACTTTACGTGCAGGGCAGGGCTATCTGTGATAAACTTTTTATCGGGAAACCACGCCCATCTAGAAGATTCAGGAAATTAAAAGCAGAACTTTAACATTGAATATCGCGGCGACTACATATCTGGCAGCCGGATAAATAGCCCAACAAATAAATAGACAGTGAGCTATTTATCCGGTTGAACGAAAACGAAACACACAGTCGTAGATTCGATTGCATTCGATAGGCGACGGCAGAAGCGTCGGTTGCTATCGTTGGCGTTGCGCATAATTCGAAGTCGAATTCTGGTTATAATTTGGGTTAGGGTTGGCATATATCAGAAAATTGTGTGACGATATATGGACACCCGCATTAAGGCTGTAACATTGGCCATGAATTCGAGTGTACTGGAAGCAACCATTGAATTTGTCGACTGGTGCTACCCGTGATGCCCTAGCTGCTAGTTGGCCGGCTGCCGTGAGAGCGTCTCTCCGTCGTACTGCCGCAGAGACAGCCTTAGGCGCGACCTACGAACACCCTTGGGTGGTCGGTCGTATCAGTTATGGCCGACCAAGACGGCTGCCGGATAAATATCCTGTGCGTTGAAATATACCGAAAAATAACCAGACGACTGGTATTCCATGACAGTGTTATTTATTCTAATTTATTTATTTTATGATAACATAATAAACGTGTAAAATTCTCATTTATCGGATACACAAACTGCTTACTTTTGTGTACGAGAAGATGACGCTTGCATTCGTGTGTAATAAAAACGTCGTAAGATATTGACAGTTCATCGCAAAAACCATAAATAATAGTGACATTGTCTGGCACCTGAGGCTGATTAATGCTGATATTAACCGGATGCTCGTTAAGCATTTTTTTATCTTCGTGAATCGTTTGGACAGTGTTGGTCTACAATCTGAATAGTAGAGTGAGAGAACATGCCTGTGGTTTGTACCAGGTGGGCCAAAAAGTGACACTTTTTAGCATTTGAACTTAAAACAAATTTCAATACTTCGGAGTAGTTTTAGTGTTTTATATCTGTTTAATTCTATTTTGCATGTGCGAATAGCTTTAGAGACTACTAATGCTCGAAGTGGGATGCTATGCTAGGTATGATCCAGTAAGACATAGGCCTACCGGCACTTTCTTGGCCGTTTGGAAAAGCATATCACCACTTTTTCCGAGAGAGTTATGACAAAATGAAACACTAAATACACAATATTAAATCTGCAACCGATGCTCTGATAGTTCTTATACCGGCAATTGTTTCCCAATTTTTCAACTTCAAGCCCTGAGAATTACTTATCTCGGCTATTGTAAAGTAAAAGATGAGCTATCGTGCGGTGTCAGAGTGATTGCTGGCTTTTTATTGCTCGGGTCAATGCTAGGAACGTAGCCGTGGTATATACGTAGCTGCTGGGTGCTCGTGTCTATGTTATCTCTGGCGACGCGTGAAAAGCGTCGTGTGTGGCCTCGTGACTGATTGACGTAACGTCATTGTCGTGTCTCGTCTGCTCGACGACTAGGCCTATGTCGTCGTCACCCGACTGCCGCCGCCGGATCTCCGATATTGCCGTCCGCAGTCGGTCGATAATTTCACCAACAACCATGTAATACAAGAAGCCCAGCTGTCGCTAGAGAAGACGTGCTACAGCCTATGTACAGTTCCTGTTGTAGTACTGACCTTTAAGGTCATCTTCGGTCAATGATTTTCATTTCATTTGAAAGTTAATATGCAACTTCCTATTAGTAATCAATAGCAACTTAGCTAAGTCCTATCTTGCACCTTTTAGCCACAATCCATCCGTTACAAACGGACAGATAGACATCCACTGAGACACATCGTGTTATAAACGCGCGTCAAAAAGTAAAACATGTTTTAGAAAACGTTTGCAAACTGAATTTTAAAAACATGGCATTTTTACTCGCACAAAAATAAATCCATTGCTTCAAAATACTATTGAAAATTTTGACTAAACGTCACAAAAATGAAAAGAAAACGTAGATGAACGTTGATTACAACTATGTCAACAGCAATAATAGTATTCTCTGCATCTGCGATGTTTTATGTAAGTAACAGTGACAGTAACAGTGACCTTTATCAATGAGGCAAAGGTACAATAAGTAAGTAAGTAAGACTGCATAGCAAGCGCAGTTTAACAGTTAGCCGCAATGCGCCGCGATCTCAACACCCAAACAAAAATGTCTTCAGCAGCTGCCTAAACTGTTCAAAGCCAATGTCTGTTTACCTTGAGCTGGAAGGTTGTTCCATGCGGCTACAGAGACAGATGAGTAGCAATATACGGCCGTTTCAAACCTAAATTTATTGGACTACCACTCCCAGGACCTTAAACTGAAACACCACTCCCAAAACACCACTCGGGCCTACCAGCGCAGTCAAGTTTAGCACGCCTCGTTGCGTCGCAGGTCGGCTGCGCTGGTAGGCCCGACTGGTGTTTTGGGAGTGGTGTTTCAGTTTAAGGTCCTGGGAGTGGTAGCCCAATAAATTTGTGTTTGAAAAGGCCGTATATTGCTACTCAGATGTTTTGCTGCTGCAGGTCAGTCTGACGACACATGTCCTTGTGTTGGCCGAACGCAGCAATAGGCTTTCTCCTAGATTGAAACAGGAAGTGCACATTTCTGTTACATAGCGCAGCCTTCTTACATGCAACCGAGAAGTGTAAGCGGATTCGTCACGAGTCTGCATGTAGGGCTACCTCATCGTATTGGCTGCCAGTGATGTAATCTCGGGTCCTGACTACATCAGCTGGATGATAGATTGATCGACCGACCGCCAGCCCAACTCCTCACAGTAATGAAAAGCTGCCGCGTAATTGCTGTCAACTATCAACTAATGGCAGCAATTTAAGAATACACACGATAGCAACACAACTGCCAAAGTGGAAAAATTTATGCGTTAACACTAAACAAATTGTAATACTCTATTTAACTATGGTGATAGCATCATTCTAAACAAAAACTAAAAGACACGAATATATTCTTGTGTTAGAGTATTACTCGAGACGAAATGACAATAACCATTCATCGGGCGTCTGTAAAAAGCAGGTGCTCTGGTGAGGTATTCTTATACTACAATGTCAGACCATCAAAGACCATCAAACGAGAAAACACTGCTTAAACATTGCCTACACTTGCGAAAAAAAACTGAAACAAAACTAAAACTAAGTCGCACGCGAATAAGCAGTAACCTACATCTGCGCTAAAACCATAAACGATCTAAAACAAAACGAAAACCTAAAACTGTTTTAGGTCCAGTAATGCATGAAAGCCACATTTTAGCCAGGTCAAATTTCTCGCAACCTTGTCGCATACGTTTCGTTTTTTTCAACGTTCGTTATGTTTTTTTTCTTTTATCGCATGCGAGTTTTGCTTTGTTTTACTTTACTTTATTTTTTGTACATGCAGGCACCGCGTTAGCTGTTATTTGAACTTATTTCCGCTGCGAAACATACGTATATCATTCAGAACACAACAATAGCATTTATTATGCGATTTTGTGTTTTTTTCGTCTACGTTAAGAAGTTTAAAGCAAATTTGGAAAGTGACACGGAACCTTGAATAAAAAACAGAGAACTTTTAACTTAAAAACAAAAAAGTAAAAAAAAACAATTGTTACGAAAGTTTTGTAGGACGTTAGTAACAGGTGTGCCCATTTTTGTTCAAAAGATCAAAGGTCAAAGACACGAAGAAGATGGGACACGTCTCATGGGGTGATCGCAGTTGCACTGCGGAGTACATCATCATTTTCCAAATTTTTCATTCCGTCTCGTATTGTAGTGCTCGGAATGCTTTGGTGACGAAATCGACTGATTTGGTTTTCCTAGTTCAGCGCCGATGGTCTGCTGGTGGATCGATCAGCGTTTCATTCAGTCTTGAACCTTTCCCAGCGCTGAAGCTACCCGGCGCCGTCTGTATAGCCTACGGAACTTGCTGACAAATCGTCTGCAGCTTGTCCAGTGTTATCTTTACATTGTACAGCGAGTGAAGATGCCGCAGTCAAGCTGCAGTAGACGATCTGAAATGGTACTGTTTCCGTGCCAACTGTATGCCGTGACACCGATTTCCTCAGAGGAGGTTTTTAAACCTCGGAAGGCTTGGCGACGTCGGACAACACCTCGGACGAGAAAATCGGTGCGTGGAGCCACGGCAGTGAACGCACTGACGTACAATGCGGTTTGCTGCGATTTGTCTGCGATTTTTTACGGCTGTCATGCAATCTCAACAAGCGGAATTCTGGCGATTCTTGCAGGCCTTATTACACACATTTAATTTCAGCGTCGTGTATCATAATTTACTGGATCAAAGATAAGCTCCAAAAGTTTAGTAGTCTGTCTAAACAAGCGTTTTTGTTAGACTTTTGTGTTTGGCTTAGCAGCTTGACAGAAAGTGACGGTTTTGCACTTTTAACGGACTCTCCTGAGCGTGAAAAGAAAGACAAAAATTAAAGAAAAGCTCAAATAAAAACAAAATGGTTTTGGTTTCGTTTTTTATTGCACACGTGGCCTACGTGGACACGTGCATGGTTGCCGATCTGACACATAATTTTACGAGTTTACAGCATATTGGAATTTTTTTCAGAGACAGGCGCTTTCGTTGCCTACCGAAAATCATAGCCTATACATGGCGGCAAGGCAAGCTATAAACTGCACGCGGCTTGCTGAGTTTGTTCATCGCTGTTTGGCTGATTGCTCTCGACAATTCACCGCAGGCTAATCTACGATATTTGCGCTCGCATCCGGCAAGACAGGCTGCTGTAGTGTACATAGTGATGATACGTCAGCTCAGATAAAATTGAGTTCAGTTTTGTACCTAGAATTCACTGAAGCAATCGTTGCTGGTCGGTCACATAAAGCACCTGCCCTAGATTAGCACCATGGAAGTAGCTCCGTGGATTAGCACACACACGCACACACACGCACACACACACGTACGTCGTAATGTACCCGGATGTAATTGAAATCTGTCGACAACAGGGGCACAACCACGCGAGGACGACTTCTTCTCTCTCTTTTCAACTCTCCTTATCTTTTTATTTTTTTTTACGTTTTCCTTCTGTCGTTCTCCTCTTCCCTTTAGTAAGCCTACCTTTTCCCTAAAATGCTACTTGGAGAAGCGCTGTTAGCTACCATAACGAGTTCCGCTAGAACTCGGCCGATAAACGTAGCCCATAAATTATAATTGACGCCTTTCGGAGCACTCGTGTTAAACCTAATATGTCTCACTATAAGTTTCAGGTTAAACTGTGAGAAAAAATTTGTGGGACATCAGTCAACTGTGAAAAAGTCAGAGTGGGCATGTTTCACCTATTCTCCGTGGTTTCGCCATTGCAAGTGTTACATTGCTGACCATGGCTAATGGCCATGATCATGGCGACAAAGTTGGTGCATAGCCTACGCCAACTTTGTCGCTGTCTTTCGAGCGAGATATTGCCCGAGTCATTATAAAAGAAACTTTGTAATTATTTCAATTTTATGCACCAGTCTATGAATGTGCAACTTGCTGTACTGTTCGCTGATTATTGTGCAACTTGTAGCGGACTTGTCGTGGGTTGGGGTTAAAGACGTTTGTTTGTCCGCCTGTCGATTCGTCTCTCCGTTACGAGCTTTTATCTCAAAAACAGAAAAGAATACAAAAATCAAAATAGGTGTAAACATTCCCATGGCAGGAGTAACCGGTGTGTCCATTTTCATTTTGAACGGTTAAAGATCGAAGTCGGCGGATGTTAGTAACCTAAAGTGTCGTGGCTGCATAATCCCGACCTGTACGGTGGCCTAGTTTACTGTCAGCGTCTGAGACGCTAGACGGATGGCCGCGTATCATGGCGCTGACATTACTCTTCGACCAGTGCATGAGTAAGCTGTCATTCATTGATGTGAAGTGTGTGCGTGGTGTTTGGGTTCAGGTCGTTCTCGTGTTCTTATCGACCCGCCGCCCGCTCTGTCGCCGTTGCAGCGTCGCTACGCGTGCTTCAACACCGTGCTCGATCTCTCGTGTGACGTCACCACCAGAAGCAGCAGCAGCAGCAGGGATGCGGGAACAGTGAGAATGCTCGTGTTTGAGCGGGCGAGATACGGCCGCAATGACACGGTCGGTGCGCTGCGGTGCCGCGTGCCGTTCACTCGTAACTGTGACTTCGACGCCCAGCATTCGCTCAGTCAAGCGTGCGGTGGTCGTGCGCGGTGTTCGCTGGCAGTCAACACAAAGTTCTTCGGTGATCCGTGCGGCTATAACGAGTTCCTGACGGTCGTCTACCGCTGCGTACATGGTACGACCTGATTTACTGTGGGTGTAGTAGCCCTGCCTACCCAGCCAGTGTCTCGGTTCGTTGGCCAGTTGCATTGTGCTGATTAGTTTTCGTGCTTCTGTGCAATAAATAATCACACATGGACGACCGGCCACACAGTGTATACTTTGATGTGTTTTCTACAGCACCCTACACCTCGACGTATGTCCCAGTTCTAGTACGCTCAGTTTCACAACTTTTCACAACTTTTTTTTCATTTCGTGTTTGTTCTTGTTCACTGTACAGTAAAAAAATTACGTCTGAAACACGACGTAATCTCTCGTCGTCTTTTCAGCCATGACTAATCGTTGCAACCTAACCGGGTGGGTATTGTAAAAATTCCATTCGTTCGCATCAGCATGCCTTTAAGTGCTAAAGAACCATTTCAGATATTCACTGAAATCGACATAAGTGCATTTTCCGCGCTTTTATAATGCTTTTTATAGTTGGCTTACTTATGCACAACATGTTGTCATTTGCAGGCCATCGAGACAAAAATAACATTATTCTATGTAGCCTACATGAGTACAATTAGGACGGCGACGTGTGGTTTGACGTGCTTGACAGTTAACTCGGTGGGACGTCGTTGCTCGACGTCGACCGTTCGCTCCGGTCAGTCCACGTCCACTTCTGACGCTACTGCTCAACTCTTCGGCTCCGGCTACATCACCAGTCCCAACTACCCCGCCAGGTCTTCCACTGCTTTTTGTCTGTCATATTTTATTTATTTTCTAGCATAGTTTGTCGTTCTCACGGCATATCTGGAATGTTGCAGTTGGCTAATCCATGATCATTTCACTTCGTTTCGGTTATGCAGATTCGATCACATGGGTTTTGACAATGCTGCTAGATAACCGAGCTCCGAAGAAATGCATAGAGTTGACGCTCTGTTTTCTTAGCGGTAGCTGAGCTTTTTGTTTATTGTTTTCGAGTTATGAGCTATGATTGTGCTTACTTGTAACAGGCGCTTCAGAGAACTTTGTTTAAGGGGCGCTCCGTAAATTCGCGTATTGATTGATTTGATTGATTGATACGGAACAGACGTGCAGACTGACAGACGGACGGACGGGCAAACAAGATGCATAAAGCGGCGGTTGCGGCCAACAGGACGGTTACATAGCGAACGCTGGGACAGTAAGTAGAGTTGTGTGTCTCTGTGTATGGCAGATATCACATGGACGTTGAGTGTCAGTGGACGATTTTAGTTCAGCCATCACAGACGATCCGGTTGACACTGTACGACTTTGAACTGGACGTGAGGCGTGCTGCTGTCTGCCACGACTACGTCGCTGTCACCTACCGGCAGCGACCACTGGGTCAGCATTACTACCACATTGTAGGCCTACTACTGTATATACCGCACTGCTAAAATGGATAAGCTAGTACGCAGTACGAGCTTTAAATATCACTCCAGGCAGTGCGGCATCGTACTTAAACCTCACTGAAATGGCATGGACTTCATCGTCGTTTTTTTCCTGACGCCTGAGTGCAGCCGAAAATTGTAAAACATCACCACCCAGTGCAAGCTGAGTCTGGTTTAAATGTAGAGCTTAGGGCTTCCACAGTTCTGGTCGGCAGCGCTTAGCAATTCAACAGACTGCGTGCGCTTGAGTATTCAAAAAGTATTTCATAAAAAAGTCTAAATGTTACAGTTGGGTTACAACTGAGATACATGTACGCCTAGTCAAAAATTTATTTGGCACAGCACAACCCAAATACAGGCATCACTGTATACAATCTTGCGCCAGGTTACTAGCGAAGCAATTTATCCATTAAAGTTGGCTGTCTGTGGTAGAAAATGTTTGGACGTATTTTACGTTATGCTGTGTTTAAACCTGCAAAATATGGCACACAAACCGACAAACGGCATTTGAAACCGTCCGAATTTTTATCATATTGTCAGAGATAATTTAATTACTTTTAACTTACAGGAGACCATGTGAGATATTGTTTGGTTTTATAAACAGTTTAATACTACATCAATTTTTTGAGTTGTTCAGTAGAACTGTTTTACAACAAACTTTATTTGTACTTTACTTTCTCGTTTTTAGATGATGTATTTGGTAAAATCAAGATGAAATAATTACCTGATTCAGATCTGGATGAGCAGGTGGTTTGGTGGAGGCGTTTCGTGACTGTGGGTCATTGGGCAAACAAGTGATTGACATACCGGCTAGCAGTGCGACGGTCGTCTTCAAGACTGGACGATCTAGTCTTACTCGACGAGGCTTCAGCCTGTACTTTGAAAGTCTGTAATTTAATCATATTTATATTGTTTTACATGTACGAGAGGTATACATACGTTTGATATTGTTTGCTTGGTGTCTTGTATTTCATGTTTTGTAATTGCATATTGTCTCGAATTTGTCAAAAATGCGTTTTACTCTAGGCCTAGCCGCCTGCGTAGACATTTGTTTAATTAACTTTTTACTTATTTACCTTAATGACAGAGACTAGGCTGAGTGTTGACATGTTAAACAGTTCAGTTGGTGACACATGGCCGACCCTTCTAGTAGGCCGCATATTGTGGGTCTTGTAAGTTCCTCCGTCTGTCCGTCCGTCTCGTGTGGACTTTTAACTCGAAAACAAAAAAAACGCAGAAAAACTTAAATTGATATAAAGGTTTGTCGGGGTAGGAGTAAGAGGTGCGCCGATTTTTGGCTTTAAAGTCAAAGATCAAGTCATTGATCGGACGTGAAAAATGTCCAAAAATGGCGCGTGTCTTGTGTAAATGTTGCCTTGCGGCTGGCGGATCGCACGCTAACGCGCGTCGGGTGGCTTTAGCACTCACTGCACACTGCAACGGACCCGTACGTCTTTCGGCGACTAAACGAGCAGCCGCGTACGTGTCTGCCGGCACCAAGTTTTGCTTATTTCATAGCTTGGCGTCTGTTTTACTGGGCTATGTTCAGGTGTTGGTGACGGTTGTCCTCTGTTGTCGACTGCCTATGAGTCAAGTCGACAGTCAGTGCAGTATTTCATACAATCCGGGGTGCTGTTTGCCAGTACGGTCTGTCAGCCGGGCTTCACCCTGACAGATCTGCACAGTTCCATGCTGATTCGCTGCATCAACTCTGTATGGACCAGTCGTCTGCCACGATGTACTGGTTGGCATCAAACGTTCAATCGTTGCTCTTCGATTACGGCTAATTTCGGTTCAGAAAATTGTTGCATAGTCGTCTGCGAAGTCTTCTGCGACAGTTTTATTTTGCATTTTACGGTGTAAGCGTAGAAATAGCCTTTTCCGTCTCCTTTCTGGCTCTGGCACCGGTCTCTACTCATAATCGTTGTTTTTTTGTTAAGATCATCAGTATATGTACTATGCGCGCATCTTTATCCGATGACCTATTTAGTCTTTTTATTTCTCACTGTAGTGTCTATAAGAGCCCATAATCTTATTTCGCTCAAGCGGCGTAATGACTAACAGCGTCTCCCGTTTGTATATCACAGTGCGTCCAGGCAGAACACGTTGTCGATCACGGCCAGGAAATAGGCCTAAGTATGTTCTAACACTGTATATTACGCTCGTTTTATACCCCGTTCACACGATCAAGCAAACATTGATCAAACATGCTGGCTCGTCCAGCTAACTAGAGCTAGCTCGTCGAGCCAACTCATCAAGCCATCTTCATCGTGTAAACGGGGTATTACTTGCTTATTAATACACTGTATACCATGTCAAAATCTATACCTAATCTACTGTCAAAGTGACTGTGTGGTATGTATTAACACGCATATTATGCGTTTATTGATATGTTCAGAGGCGGAAACAAGCAGCGTTAGTTCTTCCGTGACTTCGTTACTTACTACAAAGACGACGACGTCGCCGACGCTGTTTGCGCGGCTGCGGCTTGCAGACCAGCCCGAAACCGTTCTAGGTAAACCTACAGTTAATTACAAAAAAATTATCAAATTGCAGTTTATTTATTCATTTTTTGACGTTTGGTAACAGGTGTGGCCAATCTCGGAACAAGTTATGTGTTTTCTGCTAGAATGCTAAATTGATTAGACTATTTCAATCTATGAGTTTATGTAAAACCATTTATGTAATCCCAATTACGATTCGCTAGCCATGCCTACTGTTTATGTAGGTGCATTTGAGCAAAAGTACATGATATATTGTAAGAGTCCTTGGCGGTTTGCGACATTTTTAGAAACTTTTGTTTCAAATTTGATATTTTTTGTTTTTTTACTAAAGTTTATAGTTTATGTGAATGTTCAGTTTCATTTTAGTCACAAACTTAGCCGATTAAGTTTACCCGGCATTTTTGAGCACATTCCATGGGCAGCTCAGGCCCATTTCTGTTATCGCTGCTTTTTGGATAATAATTAACCAGGATCGTAAAAATTATCAAAATCGCATACACTGTGACAGTATAAGAAAGCTCAAGTTTAATTTTTATAGCGTAACATATCGTGTCGTATCATATGCCTATTGTTTCTCTAGTTTAGTGATGACTTGCGACTGAACATGGTGCTATCGTATTTATAGCCGTTCAGTTTCAGTATCTGCAACGATGATCGACGAAGGGCGCAGTGAATGGTGGATTATCCTTTGTTTACATACACAGTCGTAAACAGAAGTTATTGCATGCTGTATCGTTATCTTGCAAGCACCAGTTAATTCCTGCACCGTTTCTGCAGGTAGCCGCCGCCGCTGCCGAAACAAAAATAGCCGCGTAGATAGCCACGTTTCACCAGTACATGGATGAGTAAAATCTCGTTGGGCGATTACTCTAAAATGATCAACTCGCTTCGATTATGTGCACCTGGCGTTGTAAGCATTTGTGTCTGACACGTGTTCAGTAAACTCTTCACTTACTTCTTGATCGAATAAATACGGATGGCGACTAGCTAGCCGAGCTGTGGAGTCTGAACGCAATACTGCATACAATGAGTGCTGAGGCTGCTAACCGAATGACCGCACACAGACAACAAACAGCCATACAACTGTACTGTTAACACTGTGACTGTTCACTGTTCTATCATATCTGCTCCATCACGTTTATTCTCCTGTTCATCACAGGCTGAACGGTAGTTCAAGCCCTGAGTTAACGGCGACTTCTCTTTCTTATGGGAAAGCCAAAAATTCGACCCCCCACAGAATCAAAACCCCTGACCCGATTGAGATAAAATTTGGCAGGGTTGATTACATCGGCGAGGGGACCCGTCACGCAAAATTTTATGCAAATCCCTCCAAGGGGGGCTTCCCGGCAAATGGGTGAAATATACGCAAAAATTTTTGTAGCTATATACCTTTTTTTCAGAAACTCACCTACA
>Ga0209367_1001586_pt1 | contig 28343 bp, 16 predicted proteins | sample WorMetLIZISLAND2_FD_187412 | JGI IMG/M metagenome (GOLD analysis project Ga0209367, IMG submission 187412) | Marine gutless worms symbiont microbial communities from Max Planck institute for Marine Microbiology, Germany - Olavius geniculatus... ...
AAGGGAGAGTGGGGGGTCAGCGACTCAACTTTCGTCGACCCGGTCCGAATTTGAAGGGCAACTTAAAAGGGGCAACTTACGGTCTGTTAACTAACGATTTATAAAACCGAAACAAGAGAAATTTGGGAAAGAAAAATTTGTACGACAAAACTAACCCGATAAAATGGAACAATTTAGTAGATTTAATTCAGATAAATGATATTAACCAGGAATCCCTCACCAGTGATTAAAAATTTCGTTGTCCATTCGCTATATACACTGCGCTGTGAAATATTCGTTATTTCTTTTGAATACCGGTACCGATATTTCTCAAGGTAGTGAAACGACGAATTTGAGACATTGGCGTAGCCATAAAAATGGGCACTGCAGTTAGGGGTTTCGGAGCCTAATCAGTTACTTAAAATAGTGCCAAAATGCACCAATACACGTCATTTAACACAAAATCCGAAAATTTTCTAAAGAAAGGACACATCTTCCTCCCCAGATCCTTTCCTCGTAGGGGGGGCACTCCTAGCCATACCCTACCCGTCAAGTCTCCCCACTACAACTAAATCCTGCCTACGCCACTGATTTTAGATGTGGCGACATATTTAATAGCGACATAATTCCTGCAAAATTTACGTACGGTATCAGTGTGCTAGTAAAATAATTCTGACAATTTGTGAAATCGACCAAAAAAATTCGAATGAATTTATGAAGTTACGAAATTTGCCGGCTTACTTTTTTAACCAAGCTGCAGAAAAAGACGTCAACGCTGGAGCGATAAGCTGACTTGTCAGTTTGCACCAAAAAATAAAGAAAAGACGCATGCAACGCAGCTTTATCTTCGAGAAGTGTGGAGGGACGATTTCCTTACAATCCGCCGTGTCTCAGTCTGACAGAATTTGTCTGTGGCGCTGTCAGCAGATGACTGATGGGGTTAGAAGATTAACGCGAATACGTCGCAGCCTGGCAGACAGGCAAGATTGATTGAAGCTCGTGCTAATTAATTCTACAGACATCTTTAGCACTAAATCTCAACAACAGTTTGTTTTTAGGAAGTTCCCTCCCAATATGACTCATTTCATGTCTAAAAGTCTATTTTAAGTACAGAAAATTGTTGATGTGACTATGTGCTGTGCTGTGTCATTACAATTTGAGTAAAGATTAGATCTACGGTTACCACTCCATAGCGACCCACACAGTCAACATGCAGAGCTAGCCGATATCAAGTACGGGGTGGACGTTATAGAATTCATCAACATTTTTATACCCGCTCCGGTAAAAAAACGGACCCCCTAGACATCGTGCAATAAAATGTCAGATCTAAACGAATATGAATAACGTTTAGCACACTTAATCCACAATAAATTCCTGAAACGACTGCCAAATTTTGTTCAGAAATACTATTTTTACCAAAATTATCAAATGTGGAATATCGATAACGGAAGTGACGTTTGTTGATGCAATCAAAATAACATAAAAAATAACAAAATGGTGTTTTTGCAGATAATCGTGTTTTAATTAAACTGTTGAGGCAAAAGAAAAGGTGTAGTGCTAAAAAGTTTATCGCAGAATTTCCCAGCAAGCAGTGGACGTTGTCAAGATTAAACAAACGGTTGCCTAATATTGGACACTTCACATTTTGAGGCGACCTCACAAAAGTCGCTGTGCCTATTGTTTGCGTAAATAGATTTAATTGAAATTTGGCATTTTGATTGCCAATAGATTGTTTATTGTTGATGTAAAATTTTGCCGAAATCAGATGTTGTTTGTTAAAGTTACGCAAATGAACGCAGGAGTTTATCATATGTGCATGAATTTCGTTACCTGGGTCACATTATTACAGATGATTTCAAGGATAATGCAGACATAGCGCGTGAAATACGTAGTTTGTTTTATCGTACCAATATGCTAATTCGCAGGTTTGGTAAATGCTCAATGGATGTAAAGAGAGTGCTTTTCAGATCATATTGTTTATGCCTATATGATACAGGATTGTGGAAGTTTTATAAAACTACTATCATTAATAAACTTAAGTCTGCATATAATAGATGCATGAAGATGTTTTTTGGGTATAGTCGACATCATAGTGTTACACAAATGCTTCTGGATCTGGCTCTTCCTAGCTTTGAAACATTGATTACAAATAGTAGGTTTACGTTCATGAAAATGTTTAATGGTTGTTCTAATCAGTTAGTGGCATATTTGCGTGTTTTAAACATCTAGTGCATATTAACTTCATTTTTGTACTTTTTTTTATTTCCTAGTTTAGGTTTTATCGTATAACTGTATGTGTATTTTATGTGTATATGTATGTGTGTATGTGTATGGACCTCGTTGTCTGAAATATAACTTATGTATGTATGTATGTATGATGCTACCATCGGATATAGCGCAGGCGACTTTCTATAGGCTACAGTGTAGGTTGTCAGTATATAGCCTAATAGCCTCCATCTGCAGCGGTCTGGTCGCAACTTTTAATGGTAAATTTTTACTCTAGATCTATACTCGTAAGTCGCAGAATCTCGAAAAAGGTAAGCGATAGGGCGAAGAGGAATTAAGTGGCGAGTGACGTACACTCTTTTAAATGAGATGACAAGTAATTTGAACAATTGTTCATGAGACGCGCGACAGCCTTAGCAGTTCTTGTTCACGCATTGTCTAGGTCTATCTCTAGCCATTTTGGCGAAATTCACTTTTTAAGTGTGCGCTGCAGCCAATTTTTTTTTAAATCGCCAAATTTGCCACTTTTAAAACTTTAAGGTCGTTCAAGGTCATCGATGTTGATAAAAGTAAAAAGCCCATTCCAGCGTCTGTTATAATAAGCAATATCTCTGTGCTTAGCCTATCTGCAACTGCTTTCCCTCTAGACGAGCCAATAGCAGCAACATAACGTTTTTCCAGGGGGTACCCCTCTTTGACGCCCTCGTTTGAGAAGAACCCTCTCACCTAGGGGCACAAAATTTTTGTCACAAAAAAACAGAATTCTTGTGGTAGCTCTCAGTTAAGTTTTTGTAATCCTAGCTTTTGATACAGAGCAAGAGCGTGACGGACAAACAGACAGACAGACAGACTGACGGACAAACATCTGGACGATATGCCTAGCTAAGACGCGCGAAGCATTACATGCTGTCGCTCGTAAAAATCATCAACCTTAGATGACCTTGATGGTAATGAAAACTAGTACGCCGAAGATAGCGCTAATTAGCTGTCGCAAATATTATTCTGTCATGCTGTTTTGATGTCTGTTTAGTCACGCATGGGCGGCGATCCCGGCGGGATGAGGGGGCATGTCCGCTCCAATAATTCGGCAAGGGGAAAACATACATGTTGTCTCCCAATTATTATTTGCCCCAAAACGATCAAGTTTTAGTTTTAAATTTCAACTGTGCGTTTCAAATCAGGTCAAGACGACATTTCTGCACTTACAACAAGTAAGTTCTATTTGTAGCCCTACTTTTAAATTTGTGGCACCACCTTTGTTTGTCTTTAGCCCTATTGTTTAAACTGCACGAGGTCAGTTGAATTCTCAGGAAAATAGTGAGAATTGTTGCACCAGATCATTTTAAGGCTATAGGCCCTAATGCACGAAATTTGGTTTCGGCTGGGGTTCTGTCCCAGAACCCCTTGGGGAATCCACACCAAAATTTAAATTGTCTAGCAAAACACCAACAAATATAATCTTCTAATACGCGGCGGACATTTCCTGTGGAGATAGACCAAGACAACCTGAATATGAAGTTTTTGGCATTAAATGTAAATTTTAGCAGTCCATGTCCCGACCCCCTATGTTCAAGAAGGCCTGCGCAGGTGGGTGTCAAAAAGAGGTACCGATATACGCCACAAAAGCGGCTATTTTTCCGCTATTGGTATCGACATAGATGACCTTAAATAACATTGAACCCCAAAATAAAGGTTTTTGGTGATTTTTTTGGGATTTTTGGCTGCATAAGAATGGGTGTATTGCGACAAAATAGATGAAGATAGACCAAGACAACCTGCAAAGAGAAACTGCTATAGGCTCTCGCGCGTCTCATGAACATTAGCTCAGATTTCTCGTTACACTAGACAAGCCAGCGGTAAAATAACGTCTTCTTAAGTTTGGGAACCTTTTTGACATCTTAGATTGAGCGGAACCTCCTCATTCAGCAAATCACCCGGGCTTGGATCCGTAACGGATAGACGGACGGAAAGACAGGCAGAATTAAAATAGTTAATACGCGCTAAGGCATTACATGCAGTCTCGCACAAAATGCTTCTGCCATGCTCTCTCAAGCAGCTACAACCATTGGCTACAACTTACGATGTGGGATTGTCATTTGCTTACTTATAGTTTATGTTTAGCTATAGTTTCGTACTAAAAGTTGCATTAGAGATATCGCACGGAGTGTTTGTTTAACTTCCTGCGTCAGAAGTAATGGCTGGCCACGTCAAAGGTAAAGAAACCACATTTTGAAGGTGTTGCGTGTTGATACGATGTCGTGTTTTTTGTTCTGCGATTGCATAACACAAGATAATACGTCGCGGGTAGAGTCCGACATACCAGTGTTCTATCATCATCATCATCATTAGGGCTGTACGAAAATCACGGTGCAAAAGTGCAAAAATCCCGGCATACTTTTAGAAAAGTCGCAAAATTCACGGCGAATTCACGGCGCCAATTCACGGTCATACATAGCGTTAAAAAACGTCTCATTGACAAACATTTTTTGTCCTCTGCCTAGTCAACAATCAGTCATGTATCGTCATCTCACAAAATGACTAACATTAATCGTTCTTAGTAAATTTCAGGAACAGTTTTAGTAACTGTATCCAGCTATACGCACCGCAGTGCTACAGTACAGTAACTGTTGAGTCCATAGTCTTCAGTACAAAAATATGAAGCAAGATGCCTAGCTTCAATGTTTAATAATCAAATTTTGCAGATTTTTGACACAAAAGTGCAGCCCGTGCAAAAAAATTCACGGCAAATCATGGCAAACGCTAAAATTCACGGCAAGCGCCAAAATTCACAGCTTCCGTGAATTTGTGATTTTCGTCTAGCCCTAATCATCATCAATGGAGGGTCGCGCTAATTGCTGAATCCGCTGAATCGGCTGAATCGGCGCCGATGGAGCATACTAATTACTGAATCGCTCACTGCGTTTGTGAATATTTGATGGTGCCAATCAGCAGCATGCTTCAGGACATGATTTATGCTTTCACAGTTGTTATTTGTCCAGCAACTGTTCACATAACTTGAGAGCGTTGTGGGAATAAAGGGCTCGTTTTTAAAATATACACATAGAGACAGCGACAGACAGACAGACAGACAAACCACACGGTAAACTAAATGGCAAAGTTATATAAAATTCGTATTCACGGTCAAATAAAAGTTATAGAAAAATTCTGTAGCGACTATGGCTCTATCGCACTGTTTTTAAAATATACACATGGAGACACAGACCACGTGGTAAACTAAATGGCAAAGTTATATAAAATTTGTGGATAAAGGGCTCATTTTTAAAAGTTATGAAAAAATTGTGTTCCAGAAGTACGAGCATAAGGGTTTTCAAGACTACTGGCTATTATGCAGTGATGTGTGACGATTCAGGTGGTTATTGATTACACTTACTTCATCGGCGCCGATTCAGCTGATTCAGCCGATGCGTGCAGTGACGCGTGATGACTCAGGTGGTCGTGAACGCAGCAGTGGGCCAATTCAGTAATTAGTGTGCTTCATCGGTGCCGATTCAGCCGATTCAGTGGATTCAACAATTAGTGCTACCGATCAATGGATATCCGGAAGCAGGCTGAAGGCCTCTATTTCCGTTCGAAGTAGATAACTTCAACATGAATATCAACAAAAACTAAACTAATATCATGCAGCTCAGTGCCTGTCAGTGATGGCGGCAGGACGTCAGCGGTCCGGCTGCGTCGGGTGTTATCCATTCCCCCTGAACTGAAAGTAGTAAATTTTGTGCTGCTCCTATCAGTTCGCTGAACTGAAAAATAGAATTAACGATGTTCTATAATTTTTAATGTAATGTTATCATTTTTTTCTGAGATACTGGACACAGGTGTCTGAGAAAGGAATTAGACATTATCAACTTCTGCTTGTCTTTTTGTATAGTCTTTTTATAATGCAAGGTGTTATCTGCCATGAAAATTTATGGAAAATAAGTAGTCGATTTTCGCTATTTTCTGTGAATTTTTACGGAAGCTACAGCATGAAATGGTTGTCTGCCGTGAAAATAAATGTAAAAAAGTATCATTATCTGCTGTGAATTTGCATCAAAATCAAGTACAGTAAAGTAATGGGTGGCATTATTTTGTATTATATGTATTATCCGATAGTGAAAAGATCCTTTATGGAAAATAAGTAGCTGATCATCACTATCTGCCGTGAATTTTCATGGCAGATGTAATCTTTGTTTTATAATGCAGTTGATTGCTGATACTTATTTTTTATCATGGTAGATAGTTGGCAGTTTATGTTATGACTGTCTGTAACTTAGGTCCCACTGGACGCGAGCTTGATGTTAGTGCATTGTTCGAGAAATACACAGTCGATGAAATTCGCGATATTGAGAAGAAGACGAGGTCAGTGTTGCAAAACTTGCACTGCTGCTTATTGTCATGCTGTTGCCATTTCTCGTGATCCAGTTGTTATCATTTAGCAACGGTTGCTATGGAGCGAGATTCTTCATAGCAACGGCTTATTCAGCAAAGATATAAGCATGAGATCTCAACCAAATCTTAGTTACCTTATGAAGTAAGATCAGTGGTTATAGTTTTGCCTAGCAACCATTAAGGGTGGACACCATGGTAACCTAGTAACTAAGTTTTCATGATATAATATCACTCGTTACTAACTTGAACCGTTGCCAAGTGACAAATACACTGTTGGATTCCTTGTAATTAGTGATTTATGAACAGTTTATTATAGCCATAATATTTGACACATTCAGACACTTATTATCTTTGTTATAGGCACACTAAGCTTGTTGTTAAGGGTTTTCGGTTGTCATAGCAACAAATGGCTGGTAAGCACTTTGTATCTCAAATTTTTCCTGTTAACATAATTTTTTCCAAAGTTCAGCTCTCAGAGTAATAAAATATGCATGGGGTGCATGGTAACCCCCATCAGTTCCTCGACTATATCTCTAGCCATTTCGGTGCAGTTCACTCTTGAAATGTGTGCCGTAGCTGAAAATTGCAAAAAAAACACACTAAAATCTTCTAACGTTTAAGCAGGGTGTCTACAACTCCTGGAAATACTGGAAATCTCCTGGAATTTTATTGGTGCTCCTGGAAAACTTTTATAACTTGCCACTCAGTGCTGTTCAATTATCATTTAATAAGCAGGAAGGATGGCACAGTGATGAGCGTTGGCTGGAGCTCATCATCTCATGCTCAGTTGCAGACATTTCAAAATTCATACTCGTATATGTATTAATATTCTGCGGCTTGTCATTTCATTGTACATGTATTTGTAATGCTTAAGAGGCTCGATTAATGTAAAAAGTGTACTGGAAGTTTAACAATGTGTCCTGGAAATCTCCTGGAAATTTGTTAGGCTGGATTTGTAGACCCCCTGTCAAGGTTTTGCACACATTTTGATACTACACGAGCCAATAGCAGTAAAATAACCACTTTTTAGGGGGTGCCCTTTTTTGACGTGCATGCGCAGGCCTCCTTGAACTTACTGGGTTTGCACTTGGACTTCTAAAATCTATGTTTAATGCTGAACATTTCATATGCAGGTTGTCTTGGTCTATCTCCAGCCACTTCATCACAATTCACTGTTGAAATGTGCGCTTCAACCAAAAATTGTGGAAAATTTATTATAAACACCTTTTTGGGGGTTTAAGGTCGTTTTTCAAAGTCATTGATGTTGACAAATCTAGAAAGCCTGTAACCAGCGCTTGTTATGATATGCAGCAAGTCTGTATCTATCTGCAACCGTTTTCACACTATAAGAGCCAATAGTGGCAAAATAACGTTTTTAGGGGGCTATCCCTTTTTGTCACCCTAGTTTGAGAGGAACCCCCTCACCCATTGGCACGAAATTTTGTCACGATAAACTAATATCCTTGGGGCAGCCCACAGTGAAGATTTTGTAATCCTAGCTTGCACTGTTTTGACACAATACAGCAGTGTGACAGACAGATGGACGGACAGACCACAGCCCTCTAGATAGGTTCTATTTAGTGGGCCATGGACAGACTGACAAACGCCTGGGCCATGGCTAAGACGCATGAAGCATTCTGCTATCACACGTAACAAAAATGTTTACTTGGGGAGACCAGCCACTAATAGCCAAGTGCTTTGCATGCATGTCAGTTTAGGCTATTGAAAAATTAAATTATTTAAGATAATTGTTTCAGTTTAGTGACTGATATTGCTTTACTTGTGAGGAATTATTTTCACTAAAGTTTTTGCTATGATACGATATGATACGTAAACCAGTAGAGAGCATTCGCTTCTGTCCAATGTGCTTGAGGAATGAATTATTAAGATCAGTTTCATCCAAACATATATCACTACGTAGTAAAACGTCTTAATTCAACTTAACAATTAGAATGTAAAAATTAGATTATTTTTGCCAAACATCAGATGAAACTTGCTACTTAAAGTAAAGCAAAATACTCTCATTTTTGACATTTTGTTAATTTTTGAAGTTGTATAGGAAAAAAACAGTTTATGTGTTTCAAATTTGTGTGTTACGTGTTATTTTATTATATTAGATTGAGTGTTTTGTTTTCCAACACACATTAATCGTGCTTCATATCTGCTGTGTATTTTAAAGTGTCATTACATCTGTTCTTTGTAATATATTTGCAGGCAGGATATTGAGAAGAAGAAGGAAGATCTGCGACAAATGGTCGGGTAAGTAGCTGAGCAGATGAAAATGTTGTAAAGGTGCAGTAAAACATGTGAAATTCCCATTTTGTTAAGTCCTTTATTTTCATGCTTTAGTCTAAAATTTATTGCACTTAATGAGACCCATGAATTTGTCAGTTTTAGCAGTTTCAATGGCAGCAGCAACATTACCATTTTTATGCGCGACAGCAGGAACTGCTATAGTGCATTTTAGCCATCACAATTCTGTCTGTCTGTTTGTCCATCTGTCTGTCCGTCCATCACACGGGTGGATTGGTCAAAAAAGGTGCAAGCTAGGATCAAAGTCTTTACTGTCGGCTGCCAGGAAGACTCTAATTTCAGGATCCGTAAAGCTTTTCTATAAATTTGACAGGGTTCAGCTCAAGCTATGGCGCTAAATGAGAGAGGGTCTGAAAAATTTGTGATTTTTGGCCAATAAGTCGCCATATCTCAGATACTGTGCGAGATAGGGTCAACATTACTCTTACTCACTAATAGAAAGTTGTACATGCGCTTTCGATTGACACTAAAAGCAATGACCTTGAATGCCAAAATAGGAGTTTTATGGATTTTTTGGCAATTTTGGGCTGCGAGACACATTTCAAGAGCAAATTTCGCCAAAATCACAAAAGATAGACCAGTACAACCTGTTTACGAAATTTTTAGCATTGAACATAGATTTCAACGATTCAAGTCTCTACCCCGTAGGTTCAAGGAGGCCTGCGCATGTGGGCATCAAATAGGGGTACCTCCCTTTAAACTTGTTATTTTACCGCTGTGGACTAGCAAGCATAAATGACATGCTATAGATACTAAACTTTGTAATTATAAATCATCATGTCGAATGTCAATTGCTGGGGTGGGTTGACTGAAAATGGACGACCGTAAAATGGAGGACCAAAAAGGAACAATGGACGATAATTACTTAACTTTCAGAAGCTGGAAAATGGAGGACATAAATATTGTAAACACGTGTGTTCATTGGCATGTTAACGTGCGTATATTTGTTCACTCATGTGAAATTTAACGAGCTGTTACACCCGTTTTGCTACTGTGCATTTCCTATACTTCAACCACACTCAGCTTGCTCTGGTCCTTTTTTTCTCAATTTCCTGGCCCTCCATTTTCAGCGCACCTGCTGAGGTCAGTGAATTTAGATTGTGTTCGTAGTGGCGCTTTAGACGTATGCAGCGCCGTCGCCTGTTTCCTTTGCATTAGCAAAGTTTTCTTGTCTTTTCGACTTGCAAAATTCAAAGATTACAGTGGTACAGGTTTAAATGCATGAAAGCTTCTGTTTTGGGTTAATTACTGATGGTGTTGTTAGATGTTTTTTGCTTTTCATTTCTGATGTTAAAATATTCTGTTAAGTCATGCACATAACAACAGAAATGGACTGATTTGAACTTGCTTAGTACACTTCTTGAAATGTGCAATGTGATTGGAGTGAACAGACGTTGATTTTGTACACTTTTGTACATGAACATGAACTGAAATGCTAGTTCAGTTCATTTCAGTTGATTTCTGTAGCTTTGTACGTGAATTTAGTAGTGTTCACCAGCTGACATTGTTGTGTTAGTGAAAGATATCGTGAACTGATCGAAGCTGCTGATACAATTACTGAGATGAAAAGAAGCTCCGACAGTGTACGTTGCATTTTTTCGTATTACTTTTTTTGTTGGTTACTTCGGCATCGTTATTGTATTGCGTCAATAAGGGTATGATTACTTTGCAGCTATAGATAAGTCAGAGATGTTAGTAATGAATTAACAATTTAAGAACCATCTTTTTAAAACCACTTTTAGTTTTTATTTCAGTTTTTGTACATCAGAAGCATTTTTGTTTTTGGTCTAGTTTGTGAAAATGGTACTGGAATGTATGATGTCAAAAAGCATCTATTTTTCTAAGTGTGTTAGTTGTCGGGCATATTTCAAATTTTGCCATTGTTGGCTTTGTGTAAAGATATGTTTGTAATACGTAGTGACATAAATTACTAAGTCTGTCCGATGTAATTTAGTAAATATGGTGCTGGCATTAAGCAGTCTGTGAAACAGTGTGGGCTGTGAGTAAGATTTTCTGCTTTGAGACCTTTGTCTTCCGCAGTTAAAATTATGCCTTTAGCAACAGCAAAACTGCTAGTGGTATTTTGAAGACTGTTTGGATTGTGGACTAATCTGTTTGGTTGCATAATGAACTGTGATGTCATCAGTCAGTTTTAGACTAGAAATACTGTAGAAATTGACCCACCTGTATATATTCTGATCGCTTGCTAGACAGGGCTATATATCGCGTGCTATTTGGTTTTCATGTTACTGTTTTGGTACCATTTTATGGTGAATAAATAATTTTTATTCGTTTATGCTAATTAGCTTCCAATTCCGAGATTTTATGACACTAGCTGTGATTCGGAATCATGCAAGCAGCACTCTAACAAGTACGCAGAAATTTTCTCTTTCTGTTTTCATAAACTGTGCAAATCTGTAATTAATGTGGAGTGAAATGATACTTAGTTTTGCTTCTGCTGTTAACATTGTCGTCGATTTGCCAAGTGCCGAAGTTTGATTGACAGGTGACGGAGTCAATAGCACGTATGCAGGTCCTGTGTATGGGACTGAAGCAACCTTTCAGTTCATCCACTATCACTACCCATGCCACTCCACATGCGGACAGCATCTCCACAGCCAAGGATTCTACCAGGTATGACACTTTATTAGTCACGGCTGGAAAAGGCTGTTTTTGGAACTAAATCCAGTGAGTTTTTGGGGGTTTTTATTGGGATTTGGGTCAAACACAGGTTCTTTTGACAAATGCTGAACGTGATGGATTTTTGTTTTAAGTTATTACGATGAGCAGTGCTAGATCCTGTTCGCATCAGATAAATATCCGGAAATTTGCAAATGCATAGGTTTAATCATTTCAGTCGTAGTAAGATATGTTATTATTAGAGGAACAAGAAATTGAAATTAGATAAATAAGTTTGAGTTTTGTTTTCCGGCGAGTTTTGAGAAAAAGTGGCAGACCATCTACACGTTTTACTGTCAAACGTGTAGTCGTGTATATGTGTACAATTATTCTATACATTGATGCTCGTTACATATAGATTCTGTGTGCAGAAGGCAGCAAAGAAGAACGCTTTACGCCACGGCAGTTAACATGAAGTTGCTCATGGACATGCCGGAAATGGCGAGTTACAATTTACACTTTTGTAGGACTTTGGGAAGCACTGTAGAAAACATTGTTGTTATTGTGTCTGCATGGAATGGGACCGCCATATCTGTCGGAGATGTGCTTGCCGATCTCATCGTTGCCTGGCTGTCGTCATCTGCGTTCTGCTGTCCGGCGTGGAGAACTTGCCATTCCTCGTTACAGACTTACAACAGCTGGCAGAAGGGCATTCTCTTTTGCTGGCCCATCAGCTTGGAACAGTCTCCTGACGTACCTGAATGATCACTCACTTAATCTGGACTCTTTTAAATGTTTCCTTAAATCATTTTTGTTTCAGATGAACTGATAATGCATTCAGCGCACTAGAGATTTCTTCGAAATGATAGTGCGCTATATAAATGTTCACTTATTATTATTATTATTATTGTGATTGGTATTGATTCAGTTTGAGTGTATAGCTCGAATTTGAATTAAAACGAATAATCAACCAGCTTCTCTCATCATATGGGGTAATAGCGATGATTATGTGGCTGTGATTACATCGAGCAGGCCTGAAGGTGGAAAAACCACTTGTCTATAATCAATTTTTTTGGGTTAGAGTTGGGGCCACAGTTAGAACTAGAGTTAAGGAATTAAGGTTTGTCTGGAGTTGACCTTTTTGGCTCTCAGGTTTTTCAGTTTTTTTATAGGACTGGTGAAACTGGTCTGTAGAATGAGCATCGATGCTGTGACCCTACTCTAGCTGCAGAAATTATAATCTTATTATTATTGTTAATGCCATTTATATGGCGCAAGTTCGAAAAAGATGCAGCACACACGCCAAGTAAAAAGTATAAGTCTTTAATCAAAATCTATATACGGATGAAGTTGTAGTTGTCCCCATTACCGCGGGTATACCGCAAATTCTATCCCCATCTCCGTGGTATTACCGTGGCTTTTGTTTCCATTCCCATGGGAATACCGTTTTTATTGTACCCATTACAGCGGCAATTATTGCGGTTACTGCAGTATTACTGCTGTCCCCGTCCCCGTGTCAATCTTTAGTGTACAGGAGCTTGGAAGCACTGAGACATGACTTCAATAACAATGATGCATCATGGGCAGACACGAGCTTCATTTATTCATTCATTCATTCATTCATTTGTTTTGTAGATATGGAGTGCACGGGACAATGGTCAGTATCTGCACTGCACGGCGCTCTATCTACTGGCACTACATGTTTACAATGCTGTACAATTGGACATTCACTCCAGTCAGGCAGGTTCGAGGTTCCCGCTGCTGACTCGCCATGCCACCAGCATTGCACACTTCCGATCGACCATTCTTCGCGTAACTGTGCCATTCACGTCTTTGCACTCTTACCAGCTTGATTGACTAATCTGTCTTCTAACATTAAAATTACATTACAATGCAACCTTTAGTAATTCAATTGTGATCGAAGCTGCTGTAGAGTAGTATATGTCAGCAATTACCGAAGCACATGAAAGATTAGAATTGCAGGTTACACATTGCATCACGGCAGAGTGATACCCGTTGGTTATCGTGAACAAAGTTGTTCAACGTTGACCCTGGCCAGTACTGGGATTGGCAACCATTTGTTAGTCACCTCTGTGGTCTGGAGATTTATTAGCAGTTACCATAATTATCACAGTTTGGCCATTCTCAGCTGAGTAGCGTTTTTCGTTTTCATCTTTTACTTTTCCTATTCGAGAACGTCATGATGGAGAATGAAGAAGTATCTGAAGAAATCTAACCCTAACAGCAGTTTGAATGATTATATCCCAAATGTTTATGTAACCTGACCATGACCATATTTGACCAGTATCACAAGGTCAAAGGACTGGGTTAGTGTTATGCAGCTCTAGCGGAATGGAGGATGTCTGCGTAATAAGTCTGCACTGGGCGGACTGTACTTTGTTAAAGCCGGCTGCTATTGTGATGCATGCATTCAGAGTTGTCGTAATCGTCTGGAACAGACCAACGTGTCAGACGAGGAAGTGAGCGAATGTCTTTGTTCAGTGTTGCTGCTGGAGGACTTTACCACAGAACAAGTCTTTGCCGAGTTTCTCACAACCAGGCTTGTGAGTAACCACTAGTATGTGTCGGCTTAGTTTAGTGATACACTATTGGTCATATCAGTGAAGTTACTACACAGTGTTTCATAAAAAGGGACCCCTTTTTTTGTTTTTTTCATCATTCGCTCAAATGATGATCAATTTACATAAAAAATTTTACCAGTTGTAGCTGAAGAAATACCAATTCAAAATATTTGAACAAAATATAGTAGTTGATTAAATATTCTTTGTGAGGCGTGATGTAACGTTGACATTATAATATGTCACGGGTACAAGCTTGCTAGTCTCAACTGGTGCTGTCATTTGCTACTCTGCTTCGATGGTAAAAAATCTGGTTTGCTGATGACAAACTTTTGAATTTTTACAGTTGCAGCCACAAAAACGTGCAGAGCAATCGCATTTACGTGTCTGTGCCAGGGTTAGTTGGACTTTTACATGTTCGAGCAAGACAGTACACCAGCAGACTGAGCTTGCAAAATGGTTGCGTTTTTGAATCGTGAGATGCCCAGTTTCATGTCCACATGTTGCTCAGTGCTGACACGATAAACATTTTTCATTAGGCGGACCAGATTAAGTTCACCATCGAAGCAGAGTAGCAACTGACAGCACTAGTTGAGACAAGCAAGCTTATACTCGCGACACATTATGACGTCAGCATTATGTCACAACTAGCAAAGAATATATAATCAACTGCATATTCAGTTTAAATATTTCGAATTAGTATTTCCTTAGTACAACTGGCAAAAATTTTGTGTGAATTGATCATCATTTGAGTGAATTATAAAAAAAACAAAAAGGGGTCCTTTTTTATGAAACACCGTGTATGTGATATCAAGCTGGTTGCTGATTTGTGAAGGAATTAATAACCGTAACTTTTTCACATATACTTCTGTCTGTAGTAATGCAGTCAAATAAGAAAAAAGTTTACACTAGAAAAATGACTATTTAAAATTGATATTGAACTAATACATGTGTTGCTGACGAAGCGCTTATTGCAGCATGCATTTCAAGGATGCGATGTGTTAGCTGTTTTTTATAGGCAGTGACAGTTTAGCGTTTATTGAATAATATTGATGACGTTAACTATTTTGCTGTAATGCATGGAAAGTTTGTCTGTTTGTTTATTTGTCAGTCTGTGTATCTCTCTAGTGCCTTCCATGTTACATAGTCGTGGACCCTGATCGCAGCATTTGAGTCATTGGGCCTTGGGTAAGTTTGACTTCACCTTGCCCCCATCTGCCCTCATGGGCAGCCTGACGAGGGTTTAGTTGCTGGCTAATGGAGTGGACTCATCCATAGGGCGGAAACTTTGCTAGTATTGCTAATAATGTCAGTGGTTTTAGTAAATTTTGCCAATGAAGCAGCTGTTGTCGGATGTATGACATTGTATGTATATCAAGGAGGCAATACGTCAGCTGTTCAGCACCGACAGTTCGGAGACTAGTGTCCGTTCGCAAGTATGTAACGTTGTCTGCTTGTTGATGACGACGATTCATCAGATCTATGCTGTGTTCTATGCTGGTGACGGTGATGCCAACCAGTCCACTGGTACATACATATAGTTACTCCACTTACAGGACTATGCTATTATTATTGCTGTTGTTTTTATTGTTTTTATTAAGACCGACAGTTTTTCACGGTAAATTCTGCCAAATTTCATGGACCAGTTTGCAAAATTCTGCAGCTCATCGAGACAAAATTGTCTAAATTCCGCGGCTTACCGTTTGTGTGTAAACTAAGCTTTATAAATCAGTTTTTGGATGCTGGCAACATACAAAGGAAATTATGGATCTTTTTTTCAAAAGTGCGATTTGTCAATTAGTCGCATTGTGTTAATTTATGATTGTGCCATATGCGATGGTAATTATTACTAGGGATGCAGTTTTCGGCAGTTCAGTTTGATTTTTTTCCGTGATGTAGTTAGTCTGAAGCCGACGATCGTACGATGGTCATTTCTTAACTTCTGTAAAATTCCGCGGCAATATCAAAATTTCGGACAAGGGCAAATTCCGCAGCTCAGCTCGAAATTCTACGGCCCGAGGAAAACTGTGGACCCTAGTTATCATTATCAAAGATATGCTGGCAATAGTGACACCAACCAGGCCGGTACTTTCTGCACTTTGGTTGCTGTTTTACTATAGATTTGTGTACGACGGCTTAGCAACAACTGGAGATTTTAGTTTGAAAATCTGTTGTCAAAACCCACTTCATACAGTAGAGGATGATGAACTAAAGTACATACAGACTGTTAGGTTGGTGGGAATTACCTAAAGCAAGGAGTGTAACAGCACTGCATTTAATTCATTTGTGAAAGTCTAAGTTATGTGTTTTTATGAAATATTTCCAGTGTAAATTTGTTACAGTGTTGTTGCTACTGAACAGAGTTTTGAGTGATGATTTTGTTTGCAATGTTGTTTTAATATTATTGTCAGTAATGTTGCAGCGTTGTTGCAATATCTTTGCAGTGCGCTGCAATTTGCTGACAACGATGCTGAAACGTGTCACGTCTAATTCTTCTGAAGGTATGATGGTTGACAGCATGTGCAGTTTTTAATAAACTTTTGTTGGTCAAGGAAATAAGTCACTCACTGTCACCATTAGGCTGCGTTCACACAGACACAAGTACGAGTTCGTGTCCATGTTTCCATTTATGGCCCGTAGAAGCTTCACTCGTACGAATCGAACGTCTACGGTCACTTGTACAAGCACATAATTCAACGCATGTCAGCCACATTGAATGAAATCGAATTGAGGAAATACTTCGCCATTAACGCAACAATATTCCACTACAAAGTTACTATTTTTACAAGCAGCACATCTCTAACATGAACAGTTATACGGTGACGTCAGTTTTGACATCAAATGTGTGCCACGGTTTTTATAAATTATATTAATGCTATTTACGAGTAGTTTACTTTCTACGAGTTGGATAAAAACACCACCTGCACAGAAACTACTCGTACGTACATACGGCCGCCATTGAAATACATGCAAACTCGTGTTTGCTGGAACTCGTATCTGGGAACCCGTACAGTGCTGGACGTGTACTTGTGTTTATGTGAACGCAGCCTTAGTTGGTGGCATGGTAGTGTGTTGGTGTCAAACCAACACTGGGTCTGGTTAGCAGTTGGATGAGTGACTATTTGCAGGTAGGTCAGTCATCTTGATAATTAACTGGCCACTCAGGTCGACTCAGACTTCTACTCATCTTGCTTACCAATAACATGGAGGGATGGCCAGGCTGAGTTGACGGTTGGCTTGGTCAAATACGAAGATGTATACTATCCCACAGACATTTAGTAATAACCCGGCTCAATGTCGAGTAACTTCGTTCATATGACCAACGATGTTGTTGTAAGGCTAGTCACTACAGTCAACGCAGAGGCTAAAGATAAAAGACAAAATAATGATTTTTTTTGTTTTTGCTTTGACTTACAAACATGACAAGTACCCATTCTAAGTAAGTAAGGAAAGTGGTTTGAAATATTTACTTAGTGTAGGTCAAAGCTGAATTTTGAAGGTTCACTTCAGGCCAGTTCGTCAAGATTTTGGCCTTGAATTTGTGGCCAAGTACAGCCCTGTAAGGTCAAGACCATGATGGTAGAAGGTTAAAGGTTAAGGTTAAATCGCCAATAGTCAAAAGGCCCTCTCACATCTGTGTGACCGATGTGAGCGGTGTTCATCTCTGTTTCCAAGCCCCCGAGCCAGCAGTATGCCGCAGACGCCTCGCCTGCTGTATGGGATCACACAGTATTACCTGCCACCCGATACAGGCGAACCTGTCCCTGCTTTATGTATGGGAGGAGGGCCGGACCTCCACATATTACTGCCGTAACCTTCCCGGCAGTGCAGCCGGTACCAATTTGTACTGCTTGGTGGACAGAGGCACAATGTGTGTGAACAACTTGCCCAAGGTCATTACCTGGCAGTGCCCCGGCTCGGAGTTGAACCTGTAACCTCAGGGTTACGAGTTTAGCACATTACCATTACACTACCAAACCACACCTATTGCAAGGGGAAGGCCACAAAATTTGGTTTTGAGGCTAAGGCCTAAGACCGACATCACTCACTGCATTCTACAATGAATTCAGTTTTACAAATTCTACAATTAATTTGTACTACAGGCAGGAAGCACTGAATGCATAGTGTGTAAGTTTGAACATTATCTTATTCCATTGACTGATGGCGTGTGCTTGTTGATAGGGAATATCTTGTCAGTGGACGATGTCTCGATATCGTCTCGAGAATATCTGAGCAAGTCTGTCGTGGAGTTTAGACCGACGCCGAGACATTCGCCGGTGTCCATTCCAGTCCAGACCCTCACGCAGCAGTCCCAGCACTTTCTCCAGCGGTATGTTATGTTCGGTCATGTCATGAAAACGGAACATTGGCAGCTTATGTACATTGCATTGGATGCTGGAACTTAGCCACCTGTCTGTTCTGTAACAGCACTAAACAATGACCTATTCTTACAGTGTCCGGCACATGACCAGGCTCAGAGGGAGGTATGGCTTGACCACAGAAGAATAGCCGGTCCGTGCTTATGGAGTTTTTTTGGACAAGATTGTGGCAGGCAATGGCCCATCCTCAGACCAGGAATGAAAGAAAAAGAGAGGAGAGAGAGTTCTACTAAGTGTGTTGTCACTTTTTACATGCAACAGCAGCTACTGCTGTAGCGCATCTTAGCCATTGCAGTTCTGTCTGTCCATCCGTCCGTCTGTCCGTCCATCGTTCTGGCTGGCAGTGCTGGTGTATTGCTGCCTCCACGGCTTTGCACCTGGCTACCTGGCTTCAGATCTTCAGCGCGTGTCACACCTCAACACACGTTTACGACTGTGCTCTTCAACTACATCAGCGCTGGTCACTCCACGCTCTGTGCATTTTACCATTGGCAACCGCACCTTTCCAGCGACTGCTGCATCGGTCTGGAACAGTCTGCCGGAGTCGGTCCGGTTGTCTCCATCGTTGCAAGTTTTCCGCAGCAGACTGAAAACCGAACTTTTTGCGCGGTCTTACAGACATGACTAAGAACGTCTCATTGCACTGACTACTATTACATGACTTTACTGTTTAAGCTTATTGTTACGTGTCCTTGTAGTCTTAGGACTTAACGCCATGCTAAAGTTTATTCGTTCTTCATCATCATCATCATCATTACACGGGTGGATCAGTCAAAAATGGTGCAAGCTAGGATCATCAAATTTTCACCGTCGGCTGCCTGGAAGATTCTAGTTTCGGGAACCGTAAAGCTTTTCCATAAATTCGAAGGGGGTCACCCCAAATGAGAGCGCTAAATGAGAGGGGGTGGAAAAAATTGGCGATTTTTAGCCAATAAGTTGCTGTATCTGAATAACGGTGCAAGAGAGGGCCTAGGTTACTAATAATTTAGGAAGTTGTACACTGGCTTTTGATTGCCACGGAATTCAATGACCTTCGATGACCTTGAACACCAAAATAAAGATTTTTATGGATTTTTTGGCAATAGTGAGATAGGTGGTGCCCTCTGGTGAGTACAAGTAAAACACTATACATATTTAGCCGCAGGTCTTCTGGCACTCTCTGGTGACTGATTTTGTTTTACTGGGCTTTCTTTGAAACTGTAGCCAAAAACTGTGCGGATGAGATCTATGGATGAAGTCTACTGATCACTAGCATACTATGATGCACCGCTGTTGCACGTTCCCCTTTGCGTTAGCAGGGCTTTTCTTGTGATTTTTTGATATATTCTGTGCAGATGTTCAGCAATCGTCAACGAAGGTCTTGTGAAGCTTCTCGGCTTTGTGACGTCAGTCAAGGCCCTGACAGACATCTGCGATGAGCTCTGGAACCTGTTGAAACAGGCAAGTTTCTCACCATTCTGAGTTCAGTTATTCTGTTTCTTGTCTGCGGTAGAACTTGCTTAAATAGGTACTGGGTATGTCTGTCTGTGTTGTGTATTGTAGCCCATGTGTACAACTTCTGGAAAAAGGACGCCATTTTGAAGGTGTCTTAATGGCTCTGCTTCATTTTTTTGGAGCTTGGTGCCTGATATTTAAAACATTTTAGTAACTTTTGCGAGATTTTAAAAAGTATTTCCCAAGTTTTTTTTTTAATTTTGCAATTGGGTTGTCTTAAAGTTTAACTTAGTCCTTAGTTGATTTATTTTCTAAGCTTTCTAAGTGTGCAGAGGCAAGGACATCACAAAGTAGTTGCTAGTGAAGCATTTCTTTTCACCCGTTTGTTTATTTCTTTGTTCATTTTGTACGAGACGAATACGAATAGAGATTTGTGCTGAAAAGCTGGCAGTCAAGCTGCTAGTTCACTCTAGCACAGTAAGACACAGAGCATACACAAACTGTTTTAGCAATCGGTTTCAAGCAAACTTCAGTCAGCAGATTTTTTTACCATAATCTTTCCTTCTAATCACCAAGTGCATTGGTTTTACTCCTAATAAAAAATTCGTCTTATGTTTTTTTATTTGGTAGTTTGTTTAATTGTTCACCATAATGTTCTCCAGGACAGTCGACTGTCGACGTGGGACATGGTCTGTACAGAAATCCTTGGTCATCAGCTGCACATCTGGTCAACATTTGCTTCCACTGTCTTTGTCAGCCGAGTCGAGGTGGTCTGGATGATTGATAGCAGATAGTTTATTGACTAGTGTTATTACTTACTGAAGACTCTGTTAGGGGTGCTAATGGGTGCATACATTTAAAACTAAAACTGAAACTTGAATAAAAGCAAAACTTTCTTATAACTTTGTTTAGGTAGTTTTGGGTAGTCCTAAGCAGTTTTGATAAGAACTAGAAATGCCCATAACTGCCTAAAACAAAATAAATCACATGCGGGTTCTAGTTTTGTTTCTATTTTTAGTTTTAAATGCACCATTTGCTTAATTTTTTCTAATGCTTTGGTTGGGTGACAGGAAGAGCAGCAGTTCCCAACCAATTGGGCATTTTTAGCCCTGTCTTACAATATGAAGATCAGTGCCACCCGATGAGCCTTATGGCTCGGGAAGGGCTTTACATTGCATTGAAAATAAATGTTATAAATATAATAAATGTTATATGTCATGCTTGCCGGTGTTTCAGGAGATGTTGGAGGCTGAGTTTGAAGCAGTGTTGTCGCTGAGTCACGATCAGATGAGCAGAGTTCTCTCGGAACTCTCCAACGCTGACGACAGGTCTTACCTCTTTCTGTCTCTTTTTTTGCCTTCTTGATTCCAACATTTCCAAAACAGTGCAACATTTCTGAACTTTTCTCAGCATGCTTATGTCATGTCTCACCTACAGTCTGGAACAGTCTTTCTCAAGCTGTTATTTCTGATTTAATTGTAGCAACTAGTGCATTTAAAATAGACACAAGTCTGCTCTGTACGGCTGTTTTTTCTTGTAGTGTCATGTGATATGCCCACGCTTGCGATTCTTCATTATTGTGAATTGCTCAATGTGCATATAAACAGTATAATAATAGTAATAACCAGGGATGTGGGCGAGATCTTTAAGCTAAAGTCGAGAGGAGACCCAAGATGCATAGCTCCAGGACCAAGACATTGTGCACTTTTTGCAAGACATATCATTAGTACATCTCGAGACGTCGGCGATGTGGTCTCCATCTCAACATCTTGAGATCTCTATGTTGAGATGGAGACCACATCTCTGATTTCAGCCACAAGATATCATTTCAGATCGATGATTATTTTTTTTGACGCTCAATGCAGAGCAGTTACTGATACGTGGAAAACCTAAAAAATACCAGGTATTCTATAATTGCCATTCGTTACAAGGCACAGAACAGGAATTTGATAGCTGGCAAGGAAATATCAGGTTATTGACCGAAAGCCATAGGCCTGGAACAAGAAAATCTTGTCAGGGGAAAAACTTAGATCAAAATTTCAGTTTTGCCCCTGAATCTCTCCAGATTGGTAATTTTCAACTGCAAATACTGTACCTTGTATTTCTTTGGACCACTAGCTAAAATTTGTGGGGTAGCAAGATGGGATATCTCGCCTGTTGCCACAACGCTGCTGGTATTCTATGTGGTCATTCAGAAGCATGCAGTATGAGCGCGATATGTCTCATTACACCTGGCTGGAGACCTCACATGATATTCCGTCCATTGAAGCCAGCGGAGCCAAGACTTCAGCCGACCAGGTGTCCACCAGTACACTGATCATGAAGGCCAGAGGGTACACACCAGCTGTGCAGACGTATGCTTTTTACTTCTATCATCATAGCTCAAAAGCTTAATGGGTGTATAGCGCTTTATCGGAAATTCATATCAGAGCTACGGAGCATCACCTGCCATGTGGGATTACATTGCATCACCTGCCACCCAACACAGGTGAGCACGCTCTGCCTTAATTACAGCCAGACAGACTGGTAATCGATTTACCTATTTTGGAGGGATGAAAATGAAAAGTTGAGTTGACCTAGGTATTGTTACGCGTGACAGCAGGTACTACTGTAGCACATCTTAGCCATTGCAATTATGTCTGTCCATCCGTCTGTCACACGGGTGGATCAGTCAAAAACGGCGCAAGCTAGGATCACCAAATCTTCACTGTTGCCTGCCTGGAAGACTCTAGTTTCAGGAACCGTAAAGCTTTTCTATAAATTCGAAAGGGGTCAATTCGATCAAGTGCGCTAAATGAGAGGGGGGTAGGAAAAATTTGTGATTTTCAGCCATTACTGAAATTCATGCACTAGATATGGCGCTAGGCGTCATCTGCCATCGAGTGTAAATGAAACGTCATTGTGAGCTTAGATTTCGTGTGCACTGGGCCTTGGCACGTGCATCACTGTTGCACATTCCCCTTTGCATTAGCTGGGCTTTTCTTGTTTATATACCGAGATGGTTAAACTGTTCGCAGACAGTCACCCATTCATGCATTAACCATTTAATAGCAGCCTGACCGGGAGTGAAACTCATAACCTTTTGATCATATGTTCGACATCGTAGCGATTGTGCTACCATCATCGTCGTCGTTGTCATTCTTATTTTTACTGATACATAGGTTGTACACAGCCAACCACGTCTTATTGATTATGTGCATACTGGCTGTGCAAAGTGGGCTGGTTAAACAAAAATAAACAAAAAGTAGGCACAGTGTAGTGTTAATCATCTGTGTGAATAGTTGTACATTATTTTTTTCATTTTTCTAAACCATTTTGCTCTCAATGTTTATTTATGTATTTGTTCTGTGTGTCAGTTTGTGTCGTGGAGTTGATCAAAAGTTGAAGCTGTTACTGGATGATGCTAACCACTACATACGACCCCAGGACTCAGCTGCAGCAGCAGATGATAGTGACGGGCCGTTCGATCGATTCGCCGACAAGAAACAGATTACCGAGTTCCTGCAGACTGCGTGTGAAAGTTGCATCACTAAGTGAGTACAATGGTGCATTGAATTGTGTCCAATTTGCACAGAAAAATTGGAACTTGCATGCTTTATGCTTTATGTTGACATTTGCTCGATCGTAGTTTTGGAAACAGTTAGTCTCAGTCATTGTAATGTAGCAGTGTGTGGTCATTTTAAACACTGTTTTTGATCAGTTGTACAAGTGCTATCGATAGGTTACATTAGTTTTCCATGTGTGTTTAATGGCGTAGCAGTATAAAGAATGAAAATGAAATATTTGACTTTTTTGTGCCAGCCTGTGTAAAAGCTCGCCCAGTGACAGTTTTCTTTGTGTTCAGGAAAATTGGGCTACTTATTATTATCTTTATTATACATTATTATTTTCTGTCCTTGCTTTTATTGTTGTCTGTCAATACCTGTCTGTCTTGTCTTGTCTTGTGTTTCTATGGGCCATGTTGCCTGAAATAAAAATGATCGATCGATTGATTGATTGATTGATTAGTTTTTTGCTGCATATGAAAAAAAACATCAGAAGATGTAGCACATTGTATTTTTTGTTATTTACATCATTTCAAGATGTGGATTTGGATTAGTAATATATTGCTTGAAAAAATATTAATCTGTTGCTTATTTTTATATTTCAGTTTAAGTTTTTTCAATTTACATTGTTTCAGTTACACGTTTCTTAATATTATTTATATGATAACCTACTTGTAGACAACTGGAATATCTGAAGTTGCAGTTGGAGGAAAGTAGGTCACAGTTGTTGCAAAGCACAGGAGAGGCTGCAAGCAGCTTTGTCATTCACAGGCAAGCTTTTTGATGCTGTCAAACTGAGACATGTGTGCCACAAATCCCAGGACAGGCTGAAAAGTTTGCCAGTGATATTTGCCGCTATTGTTTAAAGTGTATATTCATATGTGTCGTTTATATCTGTGCCAAGGAGGTTGGTTATATGATGCCTGGCATTTATCTGTCTGTTGTTTTGCTTGTTAGCAGAATTATGAAAGAAGTTGCAGGCATATTTGGCTGAAATTTTTGCAGAAGGCTAGACTTGGCCCGGCTTAGAGGTGATTAGATTTTGGCTGTGATCCGGATCAGCATCTGGATCCAGGATAAGCCTGAAGGATTCTTTACCATTGCCAGATAGGTCAAACCGCTAACAGACTGACTGTTATCTGGCGAACAAACGAGGAAAAAGTGACGTAGCATTGGCAGAGATTTGCAGTTACAGTGTGCTTTTCTAGTTCCGTATCTGCGACTTTTCGCGTTTATACCTTTTTTGCATTTGACCAAACCACAGCAAATCACAAAGGGGGTGAATTCCTACACAATGAACTCTGGTTCATATGGAAATCCTGTTGGTTCTAGGTTGATTTTTTGTTGCCTTCTTCTGAACGATTTTCATTCACAGCTAGATGTCGCCACTGTGAACAAATTGTCATGGATATGGGGAAGTTGGCACCACTGGTTGCCAAAACGGCAACATATCACCAATTAAATATTATAATCTGATGATTTTATTTATACCGTAGCTGTGTAGTTTGTGTACGCGAAATTACTCTATGCTGGGCCCAGTTAATACTTGGATGGGTGATTGCCTGCAGGTAGGTAAACCATTCCGGTGCATAATCAATTAGCTCAGCTGGCAGTCACCCTGGTCAACTCAGCCTTCTACCCTTCATGGTCAAACGACTAGTCCCCTTTTAGCTTTCAGGCTGAGTAGTAATCTATGGCATTGATGAGTGTAGTACTGTAGCTGCCAGTTAAAGTGGATCCGAGGCTCAAGCTGACCGGCTTGGTCCAAAGATCGGCAGCCGCCTGGCGCTCATGCTACATTCATCAAATGAACTGGGTGAATGGTCGCAGTGGTGTTGCTACAATGACAGCACCCTTCACTATTACTGTTAGTTTGAATAGATAGGTTGAAACGTAACTTAATAAGTTACACAATTTTATTAAAATACAATCTTTTTTATTTTGACGCAGATTGTCGAAGTTTTGGCGAAGGCAGCAGCTGTTGCCGAAACGTCAACAATCTGTGTCGGAATAAAAAGTTGTATTTCAATGAATTTGTATAACTTATTATATTACTGTTACTGTTGTTGGTTGTAAATGCTGGCTGGCTGCAGGATTGTGCTGATGGGTCGTTTTGCAGTTGCTCTGTGTGACCTGAGTCCTAACTTACAGATCTGCATGTGCCCCGTTCACTCTGATGACCTCACGTTAGCCACTACGCCGACCTCCTCCAGGTTTCACGTCTAAGTCTCATTTTATCTTTTCTAGCATACCACAGCAATGACTGTACTGGCAGTACAAGACACAAGATACAATACCTCTCTTGTTTCCTGAAACGGCAAAACTATATGCCATGTTGACCGAGAACAAACTGGAGGGGTGCAGTCAACTAAGACCTTGACAAAAGATGGAGTTCACATGGGAGGAAGTAGAAAAAAATCTTAAGAGAAAACTGCAGTCTACAAAAAACCCAAGAAAAACTTCTGAAAAAAATAACTTATGCAGGCCAGTGTTCTATAGCGCAGGTTGCCTACTCTTCAGTTGTCCTGTGTTTTGCAGAGTCTCGGTGAAAAAGATGCTAGCTTCAAGATTAGCGTCAAAATCCGATGATAATCCACGCTGGACTCAACTCAGAGATCAGCTTGTCAGCTTCAGCCATGATGCTTATAAGTACGATGACGATTATTGTAGTAGTTAGTTATCGTTATTTTCTTATACATAGGATAAATAATAAATGACACTTTGCTTTTGGGGACTTCCATCCAGGAAGTGGATTTTGAAAATCAGTCAATTAAGTCTAGTGACTAACTTTTTTGTGTTTAGTTTATGGATGGCTCACGTTATCAAATTTTTGTTGGGTGAGTTTTGGATCACTCTGTGTGCATGTGTGTGTTTAGCTTGTGGACGGCTCACGTGATCAAGTTGCTGTTGACTGAGTTTACCACTGCTCTGAATGACCAAAGCCCTCAGAATCTGCTCAAGTCTACCACGGTCAGTAGCAGCGGCACTAGTAGTAGCAGCAACTGCAGTGGGTGGCTTGGTGGCTCAGTGGTTAAAGTTCATGATTGACAGATCCACTACTTAGGTGGCGTGGCGTAGCGGTAACGCATTTCATCTGATTAACAAAGTTACTCTACACGGGGCTGGGTTAGTACTTGGATGGATGACTGCCTGCGGGCAGGTAAACCATCTTGATGTGAAGCCAGCCAACTAGGTCGACTCAGCCTTCTACCCTCCGTGGGATGGCAAAATAAGTATCAGCTTTCGGGCTGAGTAGTAATAAATGGCAATGGTTAGCGTAGTAGTTGTAGCTGCCTACAGGCGGATCGGAGATTCAGATCGATCGGTCTGGTCCAAAAGTCGACAGCCGCCTGGCACTCGTGCTGCTCTGACCAAATGAACCGGGCGAACTCTCGCAGTGGCAGTTCACTGCTACAATGACAGCATCATAAACATCATAAACATTGTCATGGCTATAACTACACTCTGTTTCATAAAAAAAACCGGACCCTGAAACTTCTTGTTATAACTTCAAGAAAACGGCTTTAATATCGAAAAAACGTTGGTACAAGCAATCTACACGTACGACCAAAGTTCAAAATGTCCCCCTTTGTCACGTTTCGTCACACTGCTCTGGACCCCCTCAAATATGATGTCACAATTTTCTAACCCCCATCTTCTTGCAGTCTATAGTGTAGCCAATAGATCTTGTTGCCACGGAAACTGTGCAGCTGGTACTCGGCCCATACCAATCTTTTGAAGCACAATGAATCCGCAACTGAATGGCAGTGCACTGTGTGAAAAATCATTTTAGGCGAACTTATTTTGATAAATTTATGCCGACCTGCCTTAGGGGTCCGGTTTTTTATGAAACACGGTGTATTACTGTTCCTATTTCTACCAGTTATACCCTGTTTACGCGATGAAGCATACATCAAGCAAAGATGAAGCAGGTACATGAAGCAAACTGAGAGCACACATTGTGTACATGTATTTTGAATACGTTTGCTTCATGTTTGCCACGGGCATTTGCAAACAACCATGAGCATTTTGCTAACCTACTGCATGCTCAGGTTAACTCAGCCTCCTAACCTTCGTGGGATGGGAAATGAGTGGCAGATTACGGGGTGAAGGCTTACGTGGATGATTGGGGCTGGCTGCAAACCGCGGGTCCAATTGTTTGCTGACGCAGACATTGGATGGCCCCATAGTGCACCGTGACATTATTAGCTCATGCCAATTAGCTGCCACTTCTGAGATTGCAAAGTACTTCATAGAGCCTCGAGTAATAATAGTGGTAGCAGCAGCAGCAGCAGCAGCAGGGTAATGGTTCAGTGTGGAATGTACTCTAGTTTCCTACGCAGGAAATGAAAACTCTGAACTACCCAATAAATTGTGAGAAAAAAAATAGCATTAAATAAAATTTCTAGCATAGGAGTTTGTTCGCAGTTGACCACTGCCTAAGGCCTGTACATGTCTAAATCTTGTCCTGAGTTAGTGTAATTTATGTTAGCGGAAACGGAAACGAAAATGCACAAAAACGAATTTAAACAGATTCCGTTAATGATAACGAAAACGGAAACAAAAATGTCAGTAAAAACTGAAAAGAAACGGTAACGAAAAAGTTTAAAATGATAACAAAACGGTAACGAAAAAGCCAAAAACCGTAAAAACGGAAACTGAAATGAGTTGCCAACACATTTAAAGTTGTCATTGACGTTGCTTACTTAACAGACGACTGCAATAGTCGATCACCTGCCAGTGGGATGGGAAGGCGTGCGTTGACGAACTTGTCCATGACTTCCCAACGGCGTCTGTAGTTCTTGCGGGAGACTTAAATCAGTTAACAGACAGCGCTATAATGCAAAGAACTGGACTCACACAGATCGTCACTCAACCTA